>Ga0265338_10000427_pt1 | contig 75518 bp, 76 predicted proteins | sample 42126metaG_FD_193579 | JGI IMG/M metagenome (GOLD analysis project Ga0265338, IMG submission 193579) | Rhizosphere microbial communities from Carex aquatilis grown in University of Washington, Seatle, WA, United States - 4-21-26 metaG | ecosystem: Host-associated > Plants > Roots > Rhizosphere...
TGCCGAGCCGGGTGACTACGGCGCGACGGTTATCTGTAAACACCAGCTGATCGACGGCAGTGAGATATTTGCTCTATACGGCCATCTCAGCAAGGCTTCGTTAGAGCATAAGGCCATCGGGCAGAAGGTCCATGCGGGTGATGTTATCGCCTGGGTCGGAGATAGGCCCGAGAACGGAGGGTGGGCTCCTCATACACACTTCCAACTGGCGAGAGAAGCTCCCCCGTCATGCGATATGCCTGGTGTCGTGTCAGATAGACAGCTCGAAGAGGCGTTGAAAATCTACCCTGATCCTCGTATGGTGCTTGGCCCAATATTCTAAACCAAGTTTTTTATGCTTTTGAGCGTGTTTCGAGCCGACGCTCAGTCGAGTCAAAAAGCATGTATGCGATAACGCAGGCGAGGCCCGCGAACAGTAAGATTGCCGTTTGTTCATCTCCCCAGTTAAGTCCGGATATGACTTGTGGCTTAGCCATCCAGTCCGCAAACGATGCGCCAAGTGGCCTTGTCACGACGTATGCAGACCAGAACGCGGTGATTTCGTTCAGGTTGAAGAAGCGATAACCAAGCGTCGGTATGAGTATGATCCCGATGAAGAGTAGTGCCGAGGGGAAGTACCCAAAGCCAAAAGTATTGGCGGTCAGGTCGCCGAGCGCCGTTCCTAGTGCGAATGTCGCGATGACAGTCAGCCAGTAGAAGACTTCGCGTCGGCCAACGGTTACGGTGTGGATAGACAATGTGCCTTCAACTCGGTGCCACAAGATAAATACTGTGGCAAGCGCGAGGGCAAAGACGATGCTTGAAATCGTATAGGGCACGCCAAGCTGTACATGGACGCCATCGGCGGCCATGGTCCCGAAAACGGCAACCATCGCAGCTGCGAACCAATAGGTCACCGGATGGTATTTGGGTGCTCGAAACTGAATCCAAAGCGCAATGGCGAGCGCGATGCCGCCAACGAGCACTGCTAAATAAGGATTAAATCTGTTAACGAGCCAATCCGAGGTGGCTTCGCCCATGGCAGTCGTGAATAATTTAGCGGCCCAAAAGACGGCCGTTACCTCTGGTACTTTACGGAGTGTTTTTGAGTTAATAGAATGCATTTGTCTTACCAGTATAAAACAAAGAATACACAAGTTGGCTGAAGCTGCACTTTATTTGTATACTATGATGGTCTTGAGGACGATGGGGCGCCTTGGCGGATCAGTTACGCAGGGCTCTGCAAAAGCTCGTAGGCGGGTGCAACTCCCGCAGGTGCCTCCAATTTTACAATATCCACGTGCTCGGGCGAGTGGCGGAATCGGTATACGCGGCGGACTTAAAATCCGCTGGTCTTACAACCTTGTGGGTTCGAGTCCCACCTCGCCCACCACGAGATTTGCTTTAATACTCCGTGAGGAGTGTTTTTTTGTATGATTAATGTTTAGGCGAGATACAGAAGAAACCCGGGGCGTCACAGACATATACCGTTTCCGGCCGCCTGCGACACCCCGGGTGTCCCCCAATTCTGTATTTCTGGTGGTGCATGAAGCAACACAGCAGGTACTTCGGGTGCTAGACCACGCCTTACATGGTGCCGACGAAGGCCGCCCTGAGGTACTGGTTGACCGCCTGCTCGGGTACCCGGAAGGAACGTCCCACCCGAATGGCCTCGAGCTCGCCCGAATGGACGAGCCGATAGACGGTCATCTTCGAGATTCGCATGATCGTGGCCACTTCGGCCACGGTGAGGAACCTCAGGTCGCTGAGCGGTGTCTCTGTACTCATGATGCTACCTCCAAAACATGAATGGGGGACGGTTGCGTTTTTTGTGATGCTTGCCGCTTTGGCATTGCGCGCAACAGTCCTATTTGGTAAGAACTGATCACTTATAATACACGTTTGCGCTTTTACCAAATAGCGATTTTCATATTTTTACTACTAAAATTAAAAATGGAAATACACATAAGTAGTTGTCGAAATGTTGGCATGAATATGGGATAAGTGGGGCAAGATAGGGTAGACTACGTAGTGATATGAGTGAAACGAACTGCCCATTTTGTGACGTAAAAGATAGGGTGCTAAAAGAAAATGAGCACGCCTATGTTACGCTTAGCAATCCGCGAAAAGTGCCGGGTCACATCCTGGTACTCCCTAAGCGGCACATCGAAGAACCGTGGCAGCTGACCAACGATGAGCTAACCGATATCTTTGAACTTATTTTCTTTGTCGAACAGCGTATTTTAGGCAATCTCGGTGATGGAGTAGATATTCGACAGAACTACCGCCCATTTAAGAAGCAGGATGAGCTAAAAAAGAATCACGTTCTTTTTCATGTTATCCCGCGAAGTAAGGATGACTATATCTATACCTTCTCGGAGAAGTTTGAACGTGATCTTTTCGCTAACCTCGATACTATGGAGCGTAAAGAAGTCGAAAAGCTGCTAAAGGATAATGGCTGAACCGAAATTCGTCCCAAAACCTAACCAGGTAGACTACACCAACATCCGCTATGCGCCAGTCGTAAATACAGTGGTTATGCATGACGGCAAGATACTGTTAGTGCAACGCAGCTCCGATATGCGCCTGTATCCAGGCTACTGGAATGGTATATCGGGTTTTCTGGATGACGCTCGGAGTATTGAGGAGAAAGTCACCCAGGAACTTGCCGAAGAACTTGGGATCGTCTCTGATGACATTGAATCCATGGAGCGGGGGAATGTATTACTACAGGAAGCGCCGGATTATCATAAAACTTGGTTTGTAGTCCCGGTACTGGCCCGCGTACGCACTGCTGATTTCAGGCTGGACTGGGAAGCTAAAACTGCGCAGTGGTATCTGCCGGAAGGGCTAGGTAGGCTAGAATTGCTGCCCGGTTTTGATGCGGTTATTGGCCAATTCCTGGACAGACTGTAACTTGGTGTATACAAAAGAAAACCACATAGAGCAGGGAGGGGCCGGCGCTGCAGAGCGCTCAATGCCGTTTCCTTGCCCGTATGTGGCGTCCGTCCATGCTGGAGTCATCGTCGATGTGACCCCAGCCGGCTGACTGTCATGTTGGCCGATCTAGTGGCTCGTCGGGTTTACCTGTCTCGTGGGTGTACGATGAACACGAACGAGCGAATCGACACGGCCATGCATCCTACAAGTATCGTGAACATGAGCCATGTCGCGCGGGGGCTCAATGAGTCTATGTAGAATATCGTGGTTATCGCTCCGATGACCGCTATCGCTATAGCAGCTATTGCCATAGCACCATGGATCAATGCAATGGGTGCTGAGAGGAAAAATAGAACTATGAATCCCACCAGCGTCCAAATTGCAGGCAATGGAGCATGCGGGTTACTCTCAAACAGGTAGACTTGGATGCCTCCTGCTCCGATGAATCCGATGATACTACCCATCATTGCGCAGTAAAACAGCAGCGCGTACGCGGCCTCTGCTGCCAGCTGCCCAAGGTGTTTTCTTGTCATGACACGCTACCATATATCGTAGGGAGACGGACAAGCGAAGTATAGACATATTGTGCAGCCTTTGGCAAGACTATGTGATCTGCACGGCAACTTAATAAGGTAGAGGCGGGGAGCCGTGTCTCCTCCTGTACTATGCTATAATTACAGCCGTATGAAAGCTACTACGCAAACACGTTGCATGATGATGCCCGGCCGGGCATAGCTTTTCTTTTCTTAACTTTCTCTTATAACTTGTAAACAGGTACAATATCAGTAATGAGCAATTACTACGTCACAACTTCTATTCCTTATGTCAACGGTGATCCTCACATTGGTTTCGCAATGGAGCTCATCATGGGTGACGTGCTTGCGCGCGCAGCCCGTGCTCGCGGCGATACTGTCATTTACTGCACCGGCACCGATGAACACGGCACAAAAGTAGCCGAGAAAGCTGCCTCACTTGGCAAGACACCTCAGGTGTTCACTGATGAGATATCAGCCAAATTCCGTGTCCTAGGTGATATTCTCGAAGTAGAACCCGATCGCTTTATCCGCACCACGGATAAGGGACATACGCAACGAGCACAGCTTATCTGGAAAGCTCTCGCCAAAGACATTTACAAATCAAAGTACGTTGGATGGTATGACGTTCGCCAAGAGGAGTTTGTCCCTGAATCACAGGCAGATCCCGAGCGTATGAAGCCAGAGCATCCGCAGGCGTATCAGCGGCTCGAAGAAGAGAACTACTTCTTCTCTCTGAGCAAGTATCGGCAGCAGCTGTTGGACGTTATTGAAAAAGATCAACTACTTATCGTGCCCAAGACGCGCAAGAATGAAATCGTCAGTCTACTCAAAGATGGCCTGTCTGACATCAGTATTAGCCGTCCGGCCGATAAGCTCTCCTGGGGTATTCCAGTACCCGGTGATAAGACGCAGGTTATGTACGTCTGGTTTGAGGCGCTCATGAACTACATCACGGTGCTTGGATATCCTGAGCACGATGACTTCAAGAACTTCTGGCCCGCTGACGTCCAGATAGTTGGTAAGGATATTATTCGTTTCCATGCCGCCATTTGGCCGGCCATGCTGTCAAGCCTCGGTATCGCATTGCCAAAGCAGCTCTACGTTCACGGATTCGTGAATGTCGGTGGACAGAAGATGAGCAAATCACTCGGTAACGTGATTGCTCCCGCTGAAATAGTTGAAAAGTACAGCGCTGATGCATTCCGTTATTACTTCCTCCGCCACGTACCAAGCTATGATGATGGTGACTTTAGCTGGGATCACTTTGAGACGGCGTATAATAACGAGCTTGCCAATGAACTGGGTAACGCGGTGCAGCGAACTGCCGCAATGCTTATGAAGTATCAGGGGGGTATGATCGGCGATATACCTGAGGCGCAGCATGATGCAGGTGCATACGACGAAGCAATCGCTACTTGTCGATTCGACCGTGCGCTTGATCACGTCTGGGATCAGGTTCGTGGCCTCAACCAGTTTATCGATCAGGAAAAGCCATGGGAAATCGCAAAGACGAAAGACGAAGACCACTTGCGTGAAGTACTCGCTCAGCAGGTGGGTGACTTGATTGAAATAGCTGATCTCCTGGCGCCATTCCTGCCGAGCTCGACTGCAAAGATCAAAGATATGTTTGAGAGCGGTATCATTCATCCATCGAAGGAGACACTCTTTCCAAAGCTTGAAACTCGAGAAGCATAAGGGAAGCTGCAGGCACATGAGAATAGCCGTCATCACCTGCTACGATCAGGTAGAAGAGCATGCTCGTCCTCGCATACTGCGCCGGGCACTTGCTGAGTGTGAGGATGCGCATACACTCATTGTCAAAAATCACCACCAGGGTATGCTCCGGTATCTTGAGGTGCCTTGCCGGCTTACGTGGGTACGTATGCGCTATCGGCCAGATATGTATTTGCTGACGTTCCGCGGGTATGAAATGTTGCCGCTCACCCTTCTACTGGCCGGCCGAAAACCGGTAGTATTTGATGAGCTGGTGAATGCAGTAGAATATTTTCGCGAACACGGGCGAATGCGCGCGGGGTCATGGTTTGACCGACTATTTTCAGCGCTGTATGGCTGGATGATACGACGTTGCCGGTATGTTCTGGCTGATACTGACGCGCATGCTCAGTTATCTGCTGAACTGTGCCGGACATCGCGTGAACGGTATGTAACGATACCGGTTGGCGCTGAAGAAGCAATATTCTACCCTGGGCCAGAAGTGCCTCATGATGGTTTCGTCGTTTTCTACTACGGTGTTATGAAGAAGCTGCATGGTATGGAGTACTTTTTAGACGCAGCAGCCAAGCTGAGCAAGCGCTACAAGGATATCAGGTTCATTGTTGGAGGAGATAAAAATAGGTCGGAGGCGCTCTATGCGGCGGCACGTAGAAAAGGTGCACGGCTTACCTATCACCCATGGTTTGACTATGACAAGATTATTGACTATGCCCGTGCTGCTGACGTGTGCGTGGGTGGCCCTTTTGGTGGAACCCCTCAAAGCCAATTTGTCATTACGACTAAAACGTTTCAATTCATGGCATCGGAGATTCCTGTCCTCATTGGCCGTAACCGGGTAAATAATGCCTTTATAGATAAAAAAAATAGCCTCGTGGTACCACAGGGTGATGTTCAGGCGTTGGTTGATGCAATTGTTTGGGCGCATGATCATCCGAAAGAGCTGCGAGCTGTCGGACGGGCCGGGCACGCACTGTATGAACAGCAGTTTTCACAGGCGCTCATTACATCTCGTCTGAATGATATCGTGGAGGCTTGCAGACCATGACACAAAAGAACTCTGATAATCACCCAGAAGCGGTTCAGTTGTTTGACACCCACTGTCATATCCATGAAATGGAACGCCGGATTACGCCGGTGTATGACAGGTGGCATGATGACAAGACAGACAATGAGCGCACCCCCGAATCGGTGATCACTACTGCTCATGAGGCTGGCGTAATGCGCATGGTGTGTATTGGGACGACTCGCGAAGATAGTGAGCAGGCTATTTCATTTGTGCGTGGACGAGAAAATCTGTGGGCGACGATCGGTATCCATCCGCATGAAGCAGCAAGACACAATAGCACGGAAGAGAAAAAGGAGTTTGCTGCGTTGCTTAAAGGCAGTATTGAGACGAATAAGATCGTTGGTATTGGCGAATGTGGGCTCGACTATTTCTACGATCACTCACCACGAGAAGACCAGATTGCAATGCTGAAATTCCAGATCGAGCTTGCGCTTGAGCATGACTTGCCATTAAGCTTCCATGTTCGAGAAGCTTTTGATGATTTTTGGCCCATTTTTGAGAGCTATCGAGGATCGGACCTGCGTGGTGTCCTCCATAGTTTTACCGATACTGCCGTAAATTTAGAAAAGGCGGTCGAACAGGGGTTGCACTTTGGAGTGAATGGCATTGTGACATTCACGAAGGATGAGGCTCAGCGTGTGATATATCGCACAATTCCACAACGCCTACTACTGATGGAGACAGACGCCCCATTCTTGACTCCAGTACCATTCCGTGGTAAAGTGTGTGAGCCAAGACACGTGCGTGTGACAGCTCAATTTTTAGCTGACCTCCGGAGTGAAAATCTCGAAGATCTCGCTGTCGCTACGACAGCCAATGCGCGTGCTTTGTTTAAGGTTTAACGCAATGTCCAGACAAAATCACTCATTTGCCGAGACTCCCCCGGGGGTGTCTGACGGTCTACATGTTAATGCTCCCGCTGATCGCTACCTCCGTGATGAGCGTCTACCTGCCGGAGACACGAGCCAACGGCTGATGGAGCTTGTCATACCTCGTCTGTTTGATAGGGTTGATCTAGACTATCTTATACGACTTGCTAAGGCTCAGGCCGCGCAGCCAAGCGTAGCGGAACAATATCAGGTACCGACATTCACAATCCCTCAACAGGGCAATCCGCACTATGCCAATGCTGGCCACATAGACCTATATGCGCAAGAGCAGGGCATGGCACCATATCTCGGTAGTACTGTGATGCCACAAAGGCCGGAGGACTACTCCAGTGCGAATTAATAGTATCTTCAGTCTGCTCGTTCCAAAGAGCCAAGCTCAGCTTGAGATTGAATCCCAGCGGGCAGTTTTGCGTAAGGAAGCCGAAATTGGCGGTACTGTCTTTGGTCCCGTCCCTGTGGGAGTGCGCCGTGAATTCTTCTGCCTCGATACGCACACCTGGATATGGCATGAAGAGTGGACCGACACTAACCGGCAACAGCACGTCCGAACAACACGCTACGACATCCGTCCCCACGGGATATTCAAGGCGCAAGACGGCCAGACGTATCGACCCTTAACCCAGGATGAGGCAATCAACCTGTATTTTGCGGTGCGTGAATACAACAAATCAGTACGAGAGTACTTTATCCCTCGGCTTGCTCCGGGCTATTAAGCTACAATTATCCTCATGATATATCTCGATCATGCGGCTGCGACACCGCTCGATGATACCGTATTTACTGCTATGCAGCCATATTTCACTGCACAATTTTATAATCCATCTGCAAACTATCTACCCGCCTTAGGTGTCCGAGCAAAGCTTGAGCAAGCGCGCGCTGATGTAGCGGCTGAACTTGGCGCAAAAGCCAGCGAAATCATCTTTGTAGCCGGAGGCACCGAATCGGACAATCTCGCGGTTACAGGTGTTATGCATGCCTTTCCTGACGCCAATGTCGTAGTCAGCGCTATTGAGCACGATGCAGTGCTTCAGCCGGCTGCACGATTTGATCGAAAAATAACCGCGGTTTCCTCAGAAGGAATACTTGATGTTGAAGATCTCATGTCTCAGATTGACGATAAGACGGTGCTCGTGAGTATCATGTATGCCAATAACGAGGTCGGCACTATCCAGCCATTGCGACGCGTTACGCAGGAAGTGGCTGCAATCCGTGAGCAACGTAGAAAGGCAGGCAATGCACTGCCAATCTATGTGCATACAGATGCCTGCCAGGCGGCAAATTATCTTGATCTTCACGTTTCGCGGCTCGGGGTAGATCTTATGTCGCTCAACGGCGGGAAAATATACGGCCCCAAGCAGAGTGGTGTTTTGTACGTCGCATCACACGTACGCTTGGAGCCGATCATCTATGGTGGTGGTCAAGAGCGAAACTATCGAAGCGGTACCGAAAATGTTGCAGCCTGTATTGGATTTGCAAAAGCATTACAGCTAGCGCAGATGCAGCGAAAAGAGGAGAGCGAGCGATTGGGTGAGCTGAGAGATACGGCTATGCGACGTATCTCGGAGTTGTTGCCGGGGGCTATTGTCAACGGATCACTGAAGCACCGCTTACCGAACAATATCCATCTGACGTTGCCCGGAACGGATAATGAGCGAATACTGGTTGAGCTCGATAGGCGCAGCATACTTGCGGCTGCTGGCTCAGCGTGCTCAGCCTCAGATGATGAGCCAAGCCACGTGCTTCGTGCTATGGGCATTAGTGATGGGGCGGCGCAGAGTTCACTGCGGCTGACGATGGGACGAGAAACAAACGAGCAGGCGGTTCTCTCGGCAATCAAGAGCCTGGCTGAATTAGCGAGTAACTACTAATTGTAAAAATATCAATCTTATTCTATAATATGTGTGCCTGGTACGGAAGTTCCGTACTTTAGCATGGGATATATCATGGTCACGGACGTCATTGATGACGACCCAGGAACGTGGCTTCGGGCTGAGTTCCCGGGCAAGAACGAGTATCGGCACTTTGTCGACCCCCAGGACAAGCGTGGCTGCTTCGTCGGTGAGTCGCGCCTGATGCGTACTCGGCCCCTGCTTGTGGAGCCGGACTACATCGTCATGCCTGCCACGGTCTCGGTCCCTGGTCGCGAGGGCCAGTACATCTGCCCGTTTGCGGTGCTGCTCTTCCCCGCTGGTCGACACGTCGTCGACTTCGAGGAACTACCCAACGACTGGACCGCGAGCCAGCGGCACGCGTACCGCTCGCTCAGGGAGATGGGCTACACGATCGACAACACGAGCGTGAACCACACACAGCGTGGCGGTCGCAGCTTCATCGGGAACGAGCCGCTCCACTACCACGAGTGGATATGGAGTCGCCCCGACTACTACCGGGATGGCCTCATCAGCGCCAACGTCGGGCCGGTTACCCTCCTTACGCGGGTGCTCGCCTACCGGTCGTCCGCGCCCTTCTAGAGGCCTTCAGACCGCCACGATTCTATCCAGGCAAATGCGCACCAGCTAATATGGTGCGAAGTCCGGAAATACCGGGCCGGCAGGTTACACATGTGATTCGTTCGGTCGCTTCGCGATCATCAAGAACCCATGTGCTGCCGTTACAACGGAGCCTACAAAATTTATTTGTGTGTTGCGTTGTAACGGTTATGCGTGTTCGTTGCGAAAGTTAATGAGTGTCACCAGTCCCTTTTGTGACGCGGGTTCTCCTGCGGCCCGAGGCACCACCCATAAGTGCAGGTGCCTTACGGTCTGGCCAGCATCTCGGCCGATATTAAACGATAAATTATAGCTTTCAGGTGTTGACGGTATGCTGCTCAGCATTGCCTTAACGTCTCTCCACCATGTATCGGGCAAAGCTCCAGGATCTTCCGCGTGGGCTTTTGGGATAATGAGGTAGTTACCAGGAAACGTAATATTGTCAATGAGAAACGTGCCATCAGTTTCGGCGAGGATTGGGACCGATAGTAAATTGTTCTGTAGACAGAAGGGACAGTCTGAGGGGGTACTTGACTCATACATGACGCTATCGTATCGTCTTCGGCTTGTTAAGACAATATTTTTGCGCTAAGGTGACAGCACCCTTGTTTTGACGTATACTTCACACTCAGAAATTAAGCGAAAGCGTGTTATGCGCCTCACGACCATAAAAACAGATATAAAGTTAGCCAGGATCGTCGTACACACGATGCTATGTATGCTTATAATGGCTGGTCTTGCGGGTACGGCTTCCGCGGCAACAACATCAAATAAGACGAGCAGCTCAAGCAAATCGAGCACTTCATCGAGTACTTCAACACAGGGACAATCTGAGAACGCCGCAGGTGTCCAACCCTATAGCAGTTCAACCTCACTGCAGGTTGGTACCATAGTTCAGTTGACCGGCACGAAGTCGGGCGTGGTTGAGCCGGCGACCTATGCCGCTATGCAAAATATGCTTGGTGTTGTTGTCGACCCCAACCTGCTCCCTCTGACGATCACGGATAATAATCTCAAGAATGAGACGTATGTGGCGACGGATGGTCAGTTCGACGTACTCGTGAGTACGCAAAACGGCGCCATCAAGGAAGGTGACTATCTAACGATGTCGAACGTGGATGGGGTTGCGATGAAAGCTGGGACGTACGAGCAACAGAAGATGGTATTTGGCCGTGCTACTGCTGCGTTCGACGGTAAGACCAATGTTATCGGTACGACAACGCTGAAATATTCGAATGGCCAAAGCAGTCCAACCGTGCAATTTGGGGCTATTCCTGTTTCGATTGGAATCGCACGAAATCCGAATCAGATAAGCACAAAAGTAAACTTGCCGCCATTTCTCCAACAGCTTGGCCAGGCGGTAGCCCAGAAGCCTATTGGGCCCCAGCGTATTTACCTCAGTTTGCTCATCATGGGGCTGAGTATTATGGTCGCGCTCATTACGCTCTACTCGGGTGTTCGTAGCGCCCTCGTTGCTATCGGCCGTAACCCGCTGAGTAAAAAGTCCATATTCCGCGGCCTCGCGGAAGTCATATTGACCGGCTTTCTCATTTTAATTATCGGGTTATTTGCGGTATATTTACTACTAAAGCTATAATAAACATAAACGGGATGGGCAAAGCTATATGACAATTTGGTGGCTGATCTCCATAATCGGTAGTCTGGCAGCCGTCTTGGCGGGTTTTATCTGGGTTGCAGTGAAGCTTAGCTCGGTACAAAGCAGTGATCCCGGCAAGAAAAAGAAGAAGGATGGAAAAGATGCGTCCGTCAACGATCTTGATAAGGCCTACTCGGATCTTGCCGAAGAGGATGTAAATCACTTGTTCAATAAGGAGTTCCGAGAGGAGCTTCGTAACCGTGGCCGATTACGATTCGAGAAGATTGTCGACGAAAACGCAATGTTTTTGAAGCAAGACCTTGATTTAACGATCTCGCAGCTCAACGAGTATATGAAGCAGCAGATCTCTTCAAAGCTGGATAGTGAATTCACGGTCTATTCAAAAGCGATGAAGGAAGCTCAGGAGCTCACCCTTGGGGCGCTTCAAAAAACTGCCCAAGAGCTTGAACAGCAACGCGCAGAGCTCAGCGAGGCAATGAAGAAGAGTATGACGTTGCACGAGGCACAAATGCTCAAAGGCTTTGAGACGAATATGGCACAGATTGTTGAGAGCTACGTTATGCAATCACTCGGTGAGCAGTTTGACATGAGGTCACAGCTCCCTTACATCATGGCGCAGATGGAAGCGCACAAGAAGGAAATGATGGAGGACATGCTCCTGTGACCCAGGCACCACAAGGTAAGCTTCTCACTTTTCCACCGGCCCTTATCGGCCGGACTGATCTTTCGCACCTCTTGCGTGAGCTTGAAACACTTGATAACGATCTCGAGTCACAGAAAGCGCGTAATCGTGGCAAGACGCAAGGCTACCACTTGCCTAATATGAGCCAAGCACTGACTGATCTTCTCGAAATAAACAAGATAGACGTCGCAGATGACCAAGCTCGGATGAATATTCGAACTGAGCTACGCAAACTCAAAGACCACGCACCGGTTATCCATATGACGTTTGCAACTGACACGGACCCCGAGTCAATGGAAAAGATTGTAGAATGGATCCGCAAAGAGCTACATCCCCAGGCACTCGTATCGGTAGGCTTGCAACCTGCACTCGTTGGCGGCGTGTATGTTCGTACACCAAATCACGTCCATGATCTGAGCATACGGGCACATATGAAAGACAGCCGGGGCATTATTGTCCAAGCGCTTGACGCACTTGCGAAAGGAATCGCATGAGTCAAGCAAAAGATAAGCTGTTTGAAGACCTGGTTAACCGGGGCAATCCTGTTGGTGAGATTATCGGTATCGACTCGTTCCTCATTAAGGTCCGTGGTCTGCAGCCGACCAATGTACACGCCCTAATCCGCTTCGAAGACGGTAGCAAAGGCTATGTACACCATGTGTACGAAGACTTTGTGGTTATCATGAAACTCGGTATGACCAAACTGAGTGTCGGTATGGTTTGTGTGATTCAGCACGATCAGCTACTCACAAAAGTTGGCAAGAACTTTATTGGTCGAGCAGTCAATATTTTTGGTGAGCCTATCGACGGTAAGGGCCCGGTTGTGCCTGACACGACATGGGAAGTGTTCCATAATGCGCCGATGCTCTATGAGCGTGAGCTCGTCGACACCCAGCTTGAAACGGGTATTACCGTGTTGGACATCCTGTACTCGGTAGTGCGTGGTCAGCGTATGGCGCTCCTCGGTGATGGTAAGGTCGGTAAAACGGCGCTCACAACCCAGATCGCGATCAACCAGAAGAATACTGACCTGACGGTGATCTATGTGCTCATTGCCAAGCGTCAGCGTGACGTTGCGCAGTTAGTTGACCGACTCGAAAAGAACGAGGCGCTCAATAAGGCTATTATCATCGTGACAAACATGTTCGAGTCATTAGTACTAACCTATCTAGCCCCTTATATTGGCGCTGCCCACGGCGAGTACTTTTGGCAGCAGCTTGGTATGGACACGCTTATTATCTATGACGACCTTACGAGCCACGCGCAGGCGTATCGTGAAATTTCACTTATTGCAGGTGTGAGCCCGGGACGAGACAGCTATCCAGGTGATATGTTCTATACGCACTCTTCGCTCGTTGAGCGCGCGGGAAAACTTGCCGTTAATCATGCCGCACAGACCATTTTGCCTATTGTTTATGCGCCTTCAGGCGATATTACGGCCTACTTGCCAACAAACGTTATGTCCATGACTGATGGCCAGTGGATCCTTGATATGGGTATTTTCAAAGACACTATGCGTCCGGCAATTAGTACCGGGCTTAGTGTGACCCGTGTTGGTGGTGTCGGCCAGAATAAGCGTCAAAAGGGCTACGCGGCCGCACTCAACAAGACGCTCGCTGGGTACCGACAGGCTGAAGAGTACGCCCACTTCGGTACGGAGCTCTCGCCCGAGGCGCAAGCTGACTACGATAAGGGTAAGGCCCTCTTTACGCTCATGAACCAAGAGATCGGTGAAGGATACTCGCTGATGGATCAGCAATTCCTACTCGACATTGTGCTTAACTCAAAGCCTGGTGAAAAGATCGACATCAAGAAGATGAAAGAGCTTGTTAAAGAGTACTCCCCGCAAGTCGTGGAAGACAAAGAAAATAGTAACTTCCAAACGCTTTGTGATGATCTGAAGAGTAAAGTCCTCATTATGGCGACGCCGAAGCCTGCGACGCAACAGGGTAGTGCTGAAGCGGCGTCTGCGGCCGCTCCTGAAGCTCCCGCCGAGAAGCCAGACAAAGAAGACGGCAAGGATAAGAAAGACGAGAAGGACGAGAAAGACGAGAACAAGGACCACAAAGAAGATAAGAAAGACGATGCCAAAGAAAAGGCAGAGGCTAAGAAGTGAAACGCCCACAGGAGATAGCCGCTGAAGAAATCTCAATGCGCACCATCGTAAGCCTTACGAGTGCCTTTGAAAGTCTTTCAAGCATGAAGATCATGCAGACTAAGAGCAAAGTGCTCATTAGCAACCAGTTCTTCAACGAGGTCTGGACTATTTATAAGCAGATTCGTATGGACGTCATGTTTAACTTCGGACGTAACGCAGACGAGAAACCGATCGACAAAGAGCTGCTCATTCTTATAACTGCCGCCGGAGGCCTGAGCGGTGACATCGACCAGCGCTTAGTCCGAAAGTTCCGGACGCGTTATGACGCAGAAAAGAATGACATTATCGTGATCGGCCGCCACGGCGCAAAGCAGCTAGACCAGCTACGAATTCACTACAACCTCTATTTTGATATGCCCGCCAAAGACTACATTAACGTTGAGCCGTTAATGCGTGAAATACGAAAGTACCGCACCAGCCGTGTCTTCTATCAGAACTATATTTCTTTGAGCCAGCAAGATATTCGTGACCTTGATCTCGGAGAAGTGGTATCACGCATGGGTAAAATTGCCGACCTCGACACACTAGGCGAAGATAAGATTACTGAAAAGAACTATATCTTTGAGCCAAGCCCGTATGCGGTTGCCGCTCACCTGGAGTCGTCGATTCTCCGGTTGACGCTCACTCAGTTTATCTATGATAGCCGTCTTGCACAGCTCGCCAGCCGGTTCCGCGCTATGACGGCAGCTAAAGAGAAATCAACGGAGACGGCCAATGATCTGCATACTGAGTTTCGCCGGGCGAAACGCGCACTTGTTGACGTCCGCTTGAAGGAGAGTCTCGCAGGCCTAAAGAAATTACGAGCAGGAGCTGACCAATGAGTAAGGGAGTGGGTGTCGTACGGGTATTAAAGGACTTGGTGATCAAAGTCCAGTTTGATGACGATATGCCCGATCTCAATGAAATGGTGTACGTCCAGAACGATCAAAGCACGCCACTCCTTGTCAGTAGTCTTGAGCACGGAGACATGGCAGTCTGCCTCAACATCGCCGGAGATCGTTCAATTAAAAAGGGTGTAGCCGTCAAGCGCAGTGGTCATTCACTTGAAATTCCTGTCGGAGATGAGATGGTCGGTCGTGTCTGGGACGCGCTTGGGCGTCCGATTGACGGGAAGCCGCAGCTTGACCAGGCAGTGCTCGACAAAATGATCAAGCGGCCAATCTTTGCACCACTATTTCAAGAGACAAGTCTTAAAAGCAGGCCTGATGAGATCCTGGAAACCGGCATCAAAGTACTCGATTTCTTTACCCCATTTGTGAAGGGGCGAAAGATCGGCATTATCGGTGGTGCCGGTGTGGGCAAGACCGTGCTTACCATGGAGATGATCAACAACGTCGCTGTGGGCTCCGGCGCGCTGAGTATCTTTGCCGGTATTGGTGAGCGTATCCGTGAGGGCCACGAATTATATAAGACGCTCGCCGACAACGAGCTACTCAAGACGACGGCCATGTTCTTTGGACAGATGAATGAGAACCCGGTCCAGCGTTCTTTGATCGGCTTGTCGGCCATTACGCTGGCTGAGTACTTCCGTGATGACCAGAAGAAAGACATCCTTCTCTTTGCCGATAACATGTATCGATACATCCAGGCCCGAAACGAGGTCTCGACCATTATTGATCAGACCCCGGCAGAAGGTGGGTATGAGCCAACGATCTTCTCGGACGTTAAGGCGCTTCAAGACCGACTCGCGAGTAACGAGAACGGCTCTATTACCGCGCTGCAGACGATTTATGTGCCGGCGGACGATTTGAGCGACCCAGCCGTGCAGATGATCCAGCATGAGCTCGACAGCACCATTGTGCTCAGTCGTGCAGTGGCCGCGCAGGGTATTCGTCCGGCCGTCGACATCAATCACTCCAGTTCATCGCTGCTTACGACAGACATCGTGGGGGAGCGCCACTACATGCTGAGCGTGCGTGTTCTGGGAATCCTTCAGAAATATGAGTCGCTGAAGGGTATCGTTGCCATTATTGGTGAGTCTGAGCTTTCAAGCGAAGACCGTGATGACTACAACAAAGCCAAGAAGTTGATCCAGTACTTTAGTCAGCAGTTTAACGTGATGTATAAGATGACCGGTATCCCCGGTGAAACACACACTCGTGAGGATACACTAAACGGTATCGAAGAGATCCTCGTATGAGCGACGAAGCAAAGCCGGTTATGCGCCAGGACGCGAGTACTGGTGAGGTCGTTGAAGATAAGAGGGCTACCGAAGAGGTGGGGAAGAAGACCGATCCTAAAAAACCGCTCATGAAGATCAAGGTGTACGCCCCGTTCCAAATCTTTTTTGAAGGTGAGGGGTACAGTATATCCGGCCTTAACGAGACAGGCCCGTTTGACATTCTGCCGCATCACCACAACTTTCTCTGTATGCTCATGCCTTGTGAGCTTATTATTAAGACGCCTTATGAAACGAAGCGCGTCAAAATAGCCCGTGCCCTCATGCATGTTAAGGCCGAGCAGGTCACAGTCTTCGTCGACGTATAAGCAGGGTGCTCGCACGCGGCGATATGTGGGCATAATACAGATTTTACGGTCGAGTCTTACGTGTGTCACGATTGACCGAAAACTTGCAGTATAACTAGACTGTGATATAACAGGTCTGTGACGACATATGAAGAATGGCGCATGGCGAGCCTCGAGCCATTCCAGGTCAACATGGAAACTCTCTACAAGCAGGAGGTACTTGTTGTCGGCTCAATCGGCAGGTCTGCTATCCATCAGGCTTTATCCGGTGATGCAGCTCGTGAGTTTACCGCCCGGGGAGAACGGTGGCCATTATGGCAGTATACTTCGTTGCCGCGGGATATCGACACACTGGATCCGGGCGAGAATCCGTATGCTATGGTTCGTTATCGAAGAGAACACTTTGTTGATTCGACTGCATTTAACAACATGCATGTGCGCTTCGAACGTCATGGTGCTAGATGGCGGGTGACCACCAATCCAGGTGGGAAGCAGGAGCGGGCTCTCGATGTCGATGCTGCGCTGCTTGCCCCTTGGGAGGGCAGGGCAATATACGACACGCGGTGTCTGACGGTACGACCGGCAATGCATCGCATCTTACTTTCGAGCAGAAGTCCGCGCGATAAAGACCGTATCGCCCTGCGGCTTCTCGATGAAGTAATGCCCGAAGAAGACAAAGAGCTGCTACTGTCCGAGCCATACGTTGCGCTTGCATCGCTCATGAGCCGTGTCTAAGACCCAGCGGTGTCTTAGTTTGTGATGAAGTAGCTATACGCAAAGACTGAGTTTGCCGGGGCTGCATTGGCGGTACAAATATGGAAGTCGGTCGTTGTGCGTGTGGCATAGAACTGTGTTTCACCGGCGCCCTGGTTGATCGGGCCGACAATAATGTTTGGCGTCTGGGTGTAGGGTATATTAAATTTCAAGTCAATGAAGCAGCCCGCCGTCGGGTTGTTACCGGTGTTAATGGTGACGGTACCGCTGGTATCGCCTCCGAATATAGAGGCCGAGCCGCCATTGCCGAGCACGCCGAAGTCGATAGTTCTCCCAGGACTCGCCCCGGTAAAGGCGATGTGGTTTGGTACGGTCAATTGTGCGTTGCCGGCCATGGTGAGATTGGTGAGTGTCAGGTTGTTAATACTTACGTTGCCACTAAACGAGGAGGTACCAGTCACATTCTCACCATTTTGCATGGTGACGAGCCCCTGGAATACCGAGGTGCTTGAAACCTGCAGCGTATTTATTTGGGTAGTGGCAAGGTTGCTGGTGCCCGAGACAACCAACTGTGCGACATCAAGTGGCCCGCCTGACTGAATAGTCCCTGCTACGTCAAGGTTACCTTTTGCGAGTACGTTGCCCGAGAAGATGGCGCTACCTTGAACATTAAGCGTTTCGCCGCTGTTGCCGACAGTAGCATTTGAATTAGCAAGCTGCTTCAGTTGGCTTTGTGTGAGATTCTGGCTCGATACTGTCGGGCTTGGAGTGACTTTTCGGCTATTGAGGTAGGTAATGGTCGTATAGATACCGCCAATAACTATGACGAAGATGAACATGAGGAAATAAAGATTGAAGCGTTTAAAGAGTCTCTTGAAGCCGCTCTGCTTCTTGACGGGGGCGCCATTTTCTCCGGCTTTGGCTTCACCTAAGGGGCCACTACCGGTGGCGTCGATTACTTCGCTATCTGGGCTGGCTAGCGCATTGGAGGCGGGCTGGCTCGTACCCCCTCCAGGCGGGGTAGCGGTGGCTTGCTCAGCTGGCTTATCCTCTGGTTTTTTATCTTTATCCATATGTATCGTTGTTTGCCCACACGGGGACATTACTGCTTATTGTTATAATACTAAATAACAACGCCGGTGGCTAGAGGAGGTATATCCTATAACACTCGAACATGAGCGGTTTGTCTTTAGGGGCGAGTTCTAGGATAATGTAATCATTCGTATGAGGCATCTAACGTTCCGGCAGTATAGGTATGTATTGGTTTTGGCGATTGTTTGCTCGTTTGGCACGGTCGGCACGGCCATTGCGGATGGTACGCAGTCCACATCGGGTAGTTATTCGATAACCGATGTAACCATCGGCGGCAATGGCTCAGCTCTTAAGGATTGCTCAGGCAGTTACTGCGCACAAGAAGAAGTGGGTGACACGGTTGATGGACGCGCAAGCAGCTCTCACTATGGTGCCCAGTTCGGCTCTAATACCGGTGACATACCGCTCCTCGAAGAGACAGTGCAGGGTGGAACTCAAAATCTTGGCACGCTCCAGTCAACCGGAGCGTCTAACGCCACCTTTTCGTTAAAGGTCCGGAGCTATCTAAGTAGCGGATATACGCTTTACATAAATGGTTCGGCGCCAAGCCAAGGAGAGCATACTATAAAGACGCTTGATACTAGCTGTCCATGTACTTCGCAGCCCGGCACGGAACAATTCGGTATTAATCTTGTTGCGAACTCGACACCGGGGATCGGAGCTGATCCGGTACAGGTGCCTTCGGCGCAATTTAGTTTTGGCGAACCGCTTCCTGACTACGACCAAGCTAATCTGTTTAAGTACCACAATGGGGACGCAGTCGCGCAGAGTCTCGTTAGCACGGGTGAGACCGACTACACGCTGTCAATGATAATGAACGTATCAAATGCAACCCCGGGCGGACAGTATACGGGAAGTTTTTCGGCGATTGCCGTGCCACAATACTAGTTGGGTTACTAAGAGTCTGAAGGAATCCTGTGGATAAAACACTTGTAGTTAAAAAAACTGAATGTTACAATCCGGAGGTACCTCATAAAAACAAAAACAACAAGGAGAAAGAACGAACAATGTATAAATTTAAAGACGCAGCTAAGCGCGGTTCAGCGTTGCTCGGTGCGGTAGGCCTGTTGGTTGGATTAGGTGCATCCGCCATTCCGGCCTTCGTATCAGCTGACCCACTGAACCCGCTGACCCAGCGTAGCTTATCGCTGTCAAGCTCATCCCCTGGCTGGTCATATACCGACGGTTCGGGCAATGCGACATATGCCCCGCCGAACAGCGGTGCAAACGGTAAGCAAACGGGAAACTACTACAGCTTTTTCACAAGCTCAACAGCAAACTTAAACGGCCTATCATTCCAGTACTGTACGGTTGCCGCCGGGAAATGCTTTAGTCCGGGTACTGATGGCTACACGCAGTCCGGTGGTGCGCTAACAGCATGTCAAACTGCCCACAACTGTACACGTGCTGCTGACACTGGTTCGACGACTGACCTTAACATCGTTTCGGGCACTTCCGGAAACGCACCAGCGGAAGTCTCAAGCGGAGACTGGTCTACTATTTGTGCCAGCAATTCGCAGGTACCAAACCCGAACCAAACTCAAGGCAACTTCGTTGTCTATACCGGTTCTGGAAACTGTGGAACATATTCATCTGGCTGGACCATGTCGACAGTGAATCTGGAAGATGACATTGTTGGAAATGCCACAGGCGCTACTGGTAAGCAGAACACGATTGTCTTGCAGAATGCTAGCCCACAATCGATAGCTGCGGGCACCCAGATTCAGGTTCGATTCTTTGGTACAAATTTCAACTATATTACGAACCCGGGTGCAGGCGCATTCTTCGTGAAGATTAACGACTATGACGACACAGATGTTGGCGGATATCCATATTCCACGACTGCCTCAGGGACATACCCGAACCGTAATGCCGGTGACTTCGGTCCCTCCTCTTCCTACATCGTTGATGGTGGTGTGACGGTAGCGAACGTCATGAACCTGTCAATCGAAATTCAGACGAAGGTTTTGGAAACGATGGACTTTTCGGTCGGTACGGTCGACCCGGATACATTGACTAATGCCCAGTTGAGCACCGCTACAAGCGGGACGCTGACAGCACCCGGCGCATGCGATCCGATATTGACTGCATTTACCCCGACAGACCCACAGAACACACTGTATCTCGGTAATGAGAATGCTGAAGACTCTCTAATGACGAGCGAAGGCTTCGCGACACACTCCTATTTCCGACTGTCATCCAACTCTAGTGGCGGTGCTACAGTCTACTACTCGGGCGTCACGCTCAGTAACACGGAGAACAACCAAATTGATGCAGCTGGTATAACAGCAGCGAGTTCAATTGTTGGTACCGAACAGTTCGGACTCGGGCTAGACACTGGCAGCGGGCCTAACTACGCCCCTGACTATTCAGTCGCCAATAACGACGGTATTACAAGCGTCAAGTATGAAAACGGTGCTGACACTGACAACGGTGTGAACACACCTGGTCATGGTGCTCCAAGTGCTACTGGAGGAACGTTTGGGGTGTCTAGCGACTGGACAACATACGAATCCGGTTCTGGCGGAGCGGCACATAACCCGCAACTTGGCCCACTGGTTCCTGAAGCCAACTATGGAAGTACTTCAGGAGGCATTAACGGGGCTTCTGCTGGTGATGGTAACACTACAGCGCAGTACTCGTTCAACCCGAACGCCAACACAGTGCCTACGCCCCTGGCAACTGAAAGCAGCGCTGTCGTTAACTGTGTAACCGGCAAGGTGCGCTATTTAGCCAACATCGCAGCAACTACTGCAGCCGGTATTTACACGACCAAGATTAACTACATCGCCTCTCCTCAATACTAGACATAGTTTCTAAGTAATACGCCACATAGTTTGGCGGAGGACAATGAAAACCGGCCCCAAACTTGGGGCCGGTTTTGTATAGAGAAATAAGAGTTGTCCGCTTAGCAACTTGCTTATGGTCTAGTACAATAGGACTAATGAATAGGTTGAAGCGGCTCAGGCTGAGCTTACTGCCACATCGTCCCGTACTGGCTCAGACGCTGGTATTACTTGTCTTTGCTTTTGTTCTTTTCGAGTCCCAGGCGTCGGCCGTTATTCGCTTTACCGATCGGTCGTTGTATATAAACAGCGCGGTACCTGGTGCCGCAACGAGCTATACCGTGTCGATGACATATAACAACACTGGTGTGTATACGACAACCGTTGGGTCGATAGATCTACAGTTTTGTATCGATCCGATTCCTGACGATCCCTGTGTCGCTCCAGCGGGACTGGACGCATCACATGCAGTCCTATCGAACCAGACGGGCGAGTCGGGATTCGGCATTCTCTCTGAATCGACGAGTGATATTGTACTCACGCGTGCACCGCAAGCTGCAGGTGAGATCCCGTCTACGTATACATTTAGCAATATAATAAATCCGACTGACACGACGCAATCGTTCTCGATCCGTCTCGGCGACTACCCGTCGACTGATGGGAGCGGACAGCTCATTGATCTAGGGTCGGTCGTCTCACAAGTGACAAACAGTATTGAAATTGAAACGCAGGTACCACCGATCCTTATTTTCTGTGTCGCAGGGCAAGTTAATAACGATTGCTCACAAGAATACGGAGGCAACAATGTGGACCTTGGAGATATGTATCCAGATACAACATCATCGACGACATCGCAAATGGCCGCGGCAACGAATGCAAGTAATGGTTTTGTAATTACCGCGAATGGTCCAACAATTGAGGCGGGTACACACATTATCCCTGCCCTGGCAGTTCCCACAGTGAGCGCGGCGGGGAATAACCAGTTCGGCATTAATTTGGTGGCAAATACCGCACCACAAATAGGAAGCGATATCGCTGACAACCCTACGACTCCAAATGCCTATGTCATGCCTAGTTACGATACGCCTAATCAGTTTATGTATAACAGCGGAGATATTGTGGCGGAAGCTACTGCCGTTAATCTTGGAACGATCTTCACTGTTACGTACGTTATCAATGACGCGCCAAATCTGACTGCTGGTGTATATACCACAACGATAACGTACATATGCAGCGGTCGATTTTGATGGTACAATACCGCTTATTGTTGAAATAATAAGGTGAGAGATAAACGAAATATGAAACGGTTTTTTAGTAACCTCAGCGCCGCGCTGTCAGTACTATTTATTATAGTAAGTGTCATGCCCGTTTCGGCGGCAACGACAAATCAATCAACTACATCTCCTCAGAATTTGTCTACATCAGCCACGAGCGATCACTCATCGGGACTCAGCATTGATCCACGAAAAAACTATCTTATAAATCCAGGTCAAACGGTCACCGACAAACTTACTATCGGGAACCTTGACTCTACGAGTGGACTGAGCATGTCACTCCGAATGATCGACTTCTCATTTACGGATCAGTCAGGTACGCCTAAGCTGTTTCTGGCGGCCAACCATCCAGATACCTCATGGTCGCTGAAGCCGTACACAACACTCCCCAGTAATGTTCAGGTAGGTCCTGGTGAGACGAAGACGATTAACTATTCGATAACAATCCCTAAGAACTTGGGTGCCGGAAGCTATTACAGTGCCATTCTATACGAATCTGGACAAGGAACCGGCGAGAACATTGGTTTGGGCGCGTCGGGCGTAACGCTCGTATTTGTCACCGTTCCCGGTACAGTAAAAGAGAATATGTCCCTACAGAAGTTTGGCGCGTACCAATCAGATAATAGCGGAGCGACGGGGGGCTATGTATACATAGCAACGTCTACCCCTCAGATGATCGCCTACTCCTTAATGAATAATGGCGACGTTGCGGAAGCGCCAGCAGGTTCGATTCTTTTGAAGAATATGTTCGGTAAGCCAGTCAACACCATAAATAAAACGAACCCTAACGAGGATCTCGCGCTTATCGGGCAGAAAAGACTCTTTACGACTTGTATTGAATCCCAACAAAGTGAGGTCATTAAGCTAGGTGGTGAAGTATCGAGCGCTAATCAGGGAAGCACTTGTGTCGCACCTCACCTAACACCCGGTCTCTATACGGCAAGCCTTGACGTATTCTACGGTCAGAATGGTAACGAAACACATGAGATAACTGGAACTACGCATTTCTGGTACCTACCATGGTGGTTTATCGCAATAGTCCTCGTGATTATCGCCATCCTTGCCTTCATAATTTGGTGGACACAGCGTAAAGTTCGTACACTCATCAAAGGTTCAACCTATCATTCGGGTCGTGGCATCAGCCGCAGGGGTTAGCGCGCTGGTCACTCTTAAGATTTCGAGGTAGAATAAGCATAAGCTATGCGGGGACTTCGACGGAACACGACTATTCATCGGCGACTATTTACAGCCTGGGCTGCAATTTCTATGGTCTTATTCTTGATGATCTGTGCGTCACCGGCAAGCGCCATCACTCCTATCCCAGACCCGGCTCCTTCAGCAGATTCATATGGCATAGAAGCCGAGAAGCCGCAGCCGCCCCCAACTACAACGGCTGCCATCTCTACGCCTAATAACGGCTCCTCGGCCAGCTCCTCGCCCGTAACCGTATCGGGCTTGTGTACTACTGGGCTGCTCGTACAGCTGTATGACAACGGAGTGCTTGCCGGGTCGGTTATGTGTACCTCGGGAAGTTTTAGCCTGCAGGTGACACTTTATACCGGGCAGAACGACATCTACACAATTCAATACGATAACTTGAGTCAAGCAAGCCCTCAGGGCAACACTATTACGCTTAATTACAATAACGCGAGTTTCTCTGCGTTCGGTACGCTCGTAACACTCACAAGCAATTATGGCCGACGTGAGGCCAATCCTGGCGATACGCTTACCTGGCCATTGCAGCTGAGCGGCGGCAATGGCCCCTATGCATTCAGCATTGACTGGGGCGACGGTAGTTCGCCAGAGCTCTTGAGCCAAGACCAGGCTGGGCTTGTGAACATATCCCATGTGTACGGCAAATCAGGCGTCTATAAGGTGGTCGTTCGTGTCGCAGATACAAATGGAGTGACGGCCTACCTGCAGCTCGTGGCTGTAGCAGATGGGCAGCCAGCCAGTACCGGTGCGGGCAGTGGAAGTAGCACGAAGAGCACTCCTACGGCACAGCAGACAAAGGTATTATGGACTCCTGCGGCGGTAGCTATTTTCTTGCTCATTCCGACGTACTGGCTCGGTCGAAGAAGCGAATTAGTGAGCCTTCATCGTAAGCTTGAAAAGGATATGGCCAAATACAAAGAGTATTAGGCCATTTTCTTCAGTGGCATGCGGGAGTTTTGTCCTTTGACCCCTGGCTACTTTGTCAAGGGGTGAGAACCCAAAACTGTGGATAACTTGGGGGTAAATTGTGAAAAAGTCCTTGTATACCTAAACAAAAGCGTGATATAAACAGTATGTTAATAACAAAATAAACAATAAGAATAAAGATAAAGGGAAAGAACAAAATGAAATCTTTGAGATTCTTGGACCGCAGGGCTGGTTTCAGCCTAGGAGCTGTTGGTCTTTTGCTGGGCATGGTGGCCCCAGCAGTGCTGCCAGCATTTGCGTCAGCATCACAGTTGACCAGTCGTAGTATGCTGATGAGTACATCAGTCGCAAGTGCGACTTCTAATTACGCAATTACGTTCACGCCTGCAACTACGGGTGCGGCCGACATGGATATTCTATTCTGTGACAATACACCGTTATCGGGGAGTTCTTGTACGCAGCCTACCGGTTTTAGCCTATCAGGTGCAACAGTGAGCGGCGACGGTGCGGCATATGATTCATCCGACACTAGCAACCCTGGAGGATCATCCAATAACGAGGTCGGCCTTAAGACGGTCACTCTAACGAGTGGAGCAAATACTATTACACTCACCGGTGTGACGAACCCGTCAACTGCGAACCATACGTTTTACGTTCGAATTGAGACCTTCACGGGGGGATCAGCTTTGACCAACGCAGAAGCGGAGTTTACAGCTGATGGTACAAGCACGACGGGACTTACCGATAACGGTAGCGTCGCAGCTGCAACATCGAGCTCAATTGGAGTGACCGCAGCCGTGCTTGAAAGCATGACATTCTGTGTCTATGGTGATCCGAACAATAACACGCCAACTCCGACCCAAGGTACTGCTGACGCGTCGAGCTACCTTGCTAGTCTTACCACCTCAGCCAACGGTCCTGGGCTAGGTTGTGTAGACAATTCGACCACAAACGGTGGCCACAATAACAGTAACCCACTAACTAGCACGCAACTTGGTCAAGTGAACTCAGGAGTGAGCGCGTTAAGTACGGCATCACCAAGTTATGCCGCCGAATGGGCACAACTGTCAACCAACGCAAGCCAAGGAGCGCTCGTGTACCTTAAGACAAGCAACCAGTGTGCCGGACTGTTCCGGGCTGGTGAGTCAACAGCTACCGATTGCCAGATACCAACTGTAGGCGCATCTTCCGGTGGAAGTATGGCGGCGGGTGTCGGTGGATTCGGCCTCTCATTCGGGGCAGCAGTCTCGGCTGGTACGGGTTCGTCAGGAACTGTCGGTATCAACACAAACTATGCGGGCGGCTCATATGCGATGATGGATAGCACCTCAAGTGCTACAACGAGCGGTGACCCGAATGGCTCTGGTCTGACGCAAGACACTACCAGTCCTTACGGAGGTTATGTGTTTGGAAGCGAAGGAGGCCCAGTGGCTAGCCAAGACGTGCCGTTTGCACTCGCTGGCTCCATTAGCAACAACACACCTGCTGGTAATTACAGCGCAAACCTTAATCTGATTTCCGTCGGTAAGTTTTAACGGGATTTTGATATAGAATAATCCGCACTCTAGGGTGCGGATTATTCTATGCAATTAACTTTCACGTTGATCTGACAGTAGGGCTAGCTGCACGCGTTGGCAATTCTTCTCGTACCTGCTATCATAAGAACAATCATTCATCATGGGGCATATCAGAGCAAAAACCAATATCCTAGGCAGTAGTTTCGCACTGCTTATTTGTGGCCTATCGTTAGTGCTGGGAAACGTAACAGTCTATGCGGCCGCCAGTACGACTCAGCCGAGCGCTAATTCAGACACCCAACAGCTTAAGCTCTCACCAGTACGCACGGACCTAACCATCAATCCAGGCGGCACGGGCACGGTGAAGTTAGTAGTGGAAAATCTAACAAGTGCTCCAATTACGATTCAACCAATTGAAAATGATTTTGTAGCCGGGGGTAATGAAGGCCAGCCAGCGATTATATTGAATCCCAGTAGTTATGCTCCATCGCACAGCTTGAAGCGGTTTATGGTGCCGCTTAAAAATGTCACCGTTCCAGGAAACGGGAGTGTCCAAGTGCCGGTTTCTATTGCGGTTCCAAAAACTGCTCAGGCAGGCGGGTATTTTGGTGCGGTGCGCTTCTCTCCTGTAGTCGCAGGCGTATCCGGGTCTAACGCGGTCGCGCTCGGCGAAAGTGTTGCGTCGCTCATACTTATGACTGTACCCGGTCCGACGTTCGAACAACTCACGCTTACCAGTTTCGACGTACAGCAGAATGGCAGCACAGCTTCAAACTTTCGTAATCCTAAGGACTTAAGTCTCTTCCTAAAGTTTCAGAACCTCGGCAACTTGCAAGAAGCCCCATTCGGGCAAATATACGTCCAGAAGGGTAAAAAGGTTATTTATACGAATAACTTTAACCAATCCCATCCTCAATCAGAGATACTTCCTGATAGTAGTAGACAATGGACAGTGCCACTCAGTGGAATGGGTAAATTTGGAAAATACACAGTAGGCGCAACCCTGACCTATGGCACAAAAGGTACGAGTATCGATATCACGAAGACGATATGGATCATTCCAACGACCTATATTATTGCCGGGATTGTCGCTGTCGTTGTACTTGCGTTACTCATTGGTGGATCATGGATCTTCCTAAGATCGTACAAGCGTAAGATCCTCCAGGCATCACGTAGAAGATACTAGATTCCACGTTTGCTATAATATACGCAATATGTCAAAGAAAGTATACGTCGGCATGTCTGGCGGTGTAGATTCGTCAGTTACGGCCGCTCTCTTAATAGAGCAGGGCTATGACGTCACGGGTGTCTACATGAAGAACTGGAGCCAGGATCTGCCTGGTATGGTATGCCCGTGGAAACAAGACTACCAGGACGCCAAGCGCGTAGCTGTTGAGCTTGGTATACCATTTAAGATGTACGACTTTGAGACAGAGTATCGCCAGCGGGTCGTCGACTACATGATCGCCGAATATCGCGCCGGGCGAACTCCAAACCCCGACATTATGTGCAACCAGGAGATAAAGTTTAAGCTATTTCTCGATACTGCACTTGCCGATGGCGCCGACCTTATCGCTACCGGCCATTATGCCCGGGTGAGCGATGGGCAGTTGCTTGAAGCGGCCAACAAGGAAAAGGATCAGACATACTTCCTCTACCGCGTACATGAGAGCGCTCTGAAGCATTCGCTTATGCCCATTGGGGGCTTTGCGACCAAAGCTGATGTCCGCACCAAGGCGAGCGAACTTGGGCTGGCAACGGCCGAGAAGAAGGATAGCCAGGGCATCTGTTTTGTCGGGAAGGTCGGCATCAAAGACTTTTTGCTGCACGAACTCGGTGAGCAACCCTATGGGCGTATTATTGATCAGCACGGGAAAGACGTTGGTGAGCATGACGGCGCACTCTTCTACACCGTTGGTCAACGTCATGGACTGCACGTCGGCGGCGGCTTACCATTCTACGTAACGGGCAAAAATATGGATGAAAATATTATATATGTCACGACCGATCTGCAGGATGAAAAGCTGTGGAGCAGGGAATTAACTCTAGCGGACCTCCACTGGATCAATAAGGCGCCTGGGGCCGGTAAAACGTATTACGCTCGTATGCGCTATCGGGCGGAACTCGTCGCCTGTACGATTATCTACGGAAGCGGCAACGCGACACTTTGTCTTCAAGACGAAGTGCGTGCAATTACCCCGGGCCAATCCGCGGTCCTTTATGAAGACAATCGTGTTGTTGGCGGTGGTATCGTTATTTAACGATAAATTCAACAGCCGGGACCTGACTGCTCAGTTCAACGGCCGCCTGGATCCGATACGTCCCCGGTTGGTTGAATGTTGACTGCCAGGGCGCATATGATACGCCGATACTCCGGTCTGCGGGTATTTCGTAATCATGAGGTTCGTTCGCACAGCTTGATGCGCCGACCGATGTTGTTACCGGTGTCCAGGTGCTTCCAGATAGTTTGCTGACCTCGAGGGGCTCACGGGGGCAGTTGTTGGCGACGTAGGCGTTAATATTTGATACGTTTGAGATCGTAGCGATAACAGTATCCCCGACAGCATACTCTGTTTTTGGAACAGTCAATACGATCGTGGGAGACGGGAGTGTTTGGGCGAACATCAGATGGGTGGCGTGCAGGCCTATTGTACCGAATACACCTGCAACGAGTACGGGTATAGCCATATTCACGAGCTTAAATTTAGTCTGGTATCTCATTTGGCCGACCTCGATTTGTGTATCGTACCAACGCGGATTAGCCTGAGGACGCCGGCTACGATCAGCAGCCCGCAGCTGAGCCACCAGAGCGAGCGAAGCGTGCCGTGCCGGAGGTCGGTGCCGACGTACAGTCCGTGGATCAGAGCCAGTACAACGAGCGGGTAGCTCAAGTAGTGGAGGTAGTGCCATATCTTTTGTTTGGTGTTAATCCAGTAGAGTGACGTAAAGATTAAGATGGCGCCGAAGTAAGACGCAATAATACCAAACGCGACGTAGAGCGACCCGAGATGAACGCCAGCAATAGTCACGGGCTGATATTTAGATAAGAAAGGGATAAACAGCTGAAAAACGTTAAATGGCTGGTAGGTGTCAAACAGGAGCGAGCCTCCATGGATAATGATACTGACGCCGAACGCAATAGCGAGCGCCCGGTGAAGTGACCACGAAGCAAGTGGCTCCATGATGCGGTAGGTAATGCCGGTGAACTGTCCGATGCCCGACAACGCAAGTAACACCAGGAGTGCAACCGCAACGAGCCCCGACGCCCGGCTTATATACCACGGCCATGACGCGGCAAGCCGGTGAGTCAGCGCAGACGTTGTTACACTACTTATAAGAGTCTGTTGATATATCATGCTGCTTTGGTTAAATGCCTAGCACTCATGTGTGCATAGCCGTAAGCATAATCATATATCAGAAAGCGATATGTCTCCAGAGGAAACAGCTGGTTTCGTGGCAGTTTGCAGCAATACACCCGTAGCCCCTCGGGCAATGCAGTACGATGCTGCCGTATCACTACCGAGAATTACGGCGCAGGTAGCGAGCACATCAGCAATCTGCAGTGACAAAGCGCTTATCGACGCTGTCTGGACATCGCTCCTTGATGGTACATTGGTCCGCGGGTCGATGATATGGTGCCACTGCATGCCCTCTTTACTCCCCTTTCGTTTCAGTGTTGACGAAGTCGCGACCGCATGACGTGCGGGAGCTGAGGGGATGTAGTGCCCCGCAATACTGCCGGCACCTGCTGTCACATCTTCAATGGCTATGGTCCATGGTGCTCCGTCCGGATCAGTACCGCCGGCAACAATATCGCCGCCGAGAGAAAACCAAAATCCCGTAATCTCCGGGATAGTATCCGTGAAATCAGCAAGCTGGTCTCCTAAGTACCCCTTACCGATGCCACCAAGATCGAGGGCGGTGCCGTAGGGAATCGTGGCGGACGTTGTAGTTAGTTTGAGCTGTTTCGGATCCACTACGGTACGGTTGCTGAAGTTATCGACGTCGTCGTCACGGTGCGCAGTAACCATGGATTGGACGTATCCCGCCGATTGCAGCGCGGGCAAGATGAACGGGTTGTAGATCCCCCCGGTGAGCTCTGTCATCGACTGTGCGGCATGAAGAATTTCATAAAACGAAGTACTGATAGCGGTTTTGACTCCCGCTGCCCGATTAAACTGGCTGAGCTCGCTATCGGGGATAAATCGGCTGAACTGCTGTTCAAATTCAAAAATTTGCAACCAGAGCAGGCGAAAGACCTCACCCAGCTGTGCCTGATCGCCGGAGATGACGAGGACGAGTGTAATGGGCGAACCGAGTGCTATGCGCTCTTCGTACGCACTCAGCATGGTGATGACGGGGTACTGACGCAAGCTGGTAGTACCGTAATGGTAACGGATTGGCTATTTGACCCGGCACTGTTCGAGCAGCCAAGCTTGTATGTAGTGGTGCTTGTGGGGCTGACCTTCTGGCTACCTGAAGTACCTTTCGTACCCGACCATCCGCCGCTCGCTGTGCATGTTACGGGAGACGTGGCGTTACTATTAATACTCCAGGATAGTGTCGCACTGTTACCGCTGGTAATCGACGAAGCACTTGAAGTGAGCGTTACTGAGGGCGCGACCGGTGTCGGTGTCGGGGTGGGCGTTGGGGTTGGTGTCGGGGTGGGCGTCGGTGTGCCGCCACCGCTTGAAGAGCCTCCGCTACCCCCGGACGATGTTCCGCTGCCACCTGTCGTACTTCCCGTGCTTCCGCCCGTGGACTTTGTTGAGGAGGATGACGCACTGCCGGTAGTTGCCGAACCGGTTGTCCCGGATTGGCTCGAGGATGGATTTGACGGATCCACTGACGATGGTGTCGTGCTGAGCCCAGTGGTTCCTGACGAGTTAGTGCCGGATGCCTGAAGCTGGGAAATAGTATTATTAACCCCATCTTGTCGCGAGTTACTGGCCGTTCCGCCTGATGCAGTGAGCGAGTTGGGGGCTGACGCCGATAGACTTGGCGCGGTGGCGGCAACATCATTTACGAGCAATGTCGCTGTCCCTAGAGCTATGCTAAACCCGGTAAGCGCGTACAGTTGCAGCGGGAGATTATGCCGAATGCTGCGCTCGCTTTTCTGTCCCTGTGCAAATGCTTCTGTTAATACACTTGCTTTCGGCGCACCATGCTTAACAAGGGTAGTTGAAACGGCTTCCATGAAGGCGGGTGGTCCGCATACGAAATACGACCGGCCGGCATAGACCGATGAGGTAATGGAGTCAAGGAGTGCTCCGTCAATACGGCTGTGCACAACCGACTGGCCGACGAGCTTATCTGTCGGGCCGTCTCCGATCGCAAAGATAATGTGGATGTGGGGGTTAACCCTGCTGAGCGAAATGAGTTCGGACAAAAACGGGATGTCATCTTGGGTGCGACAGCTGAGAACGAGCATGATGTCATTCGGGAGTCCCAGCCGTGCAGCATAGCGTAGCATCGACATGAATGGCGTGACGCCAATCCCACCGGCGAGGAATAAGGCGGACGTGTCACGCTCTTTGTTAAATACAAAGTTTCCGAAGGGGCCCTCGACGATGACACGTGAGCCAGGGCGTAGCGTATGCTCAGCTGTGGTCGTGAAGCCCCCGCCAACGCGCATACCAAACTGTAGTATTCCTTGCTCAGTTGGTGAACTGGCGAGCGAAAAACAGCGAGCCGGCGTGGGGCGTCCGTTATGGAAGTAGCTGATCGCTGCATACTGACCAGGCTCATAGCCAAACGAATGACGATGTGACTTGTTCTGGAGGGTCACGACGAGTGTCGTAGGCGTCTCCATGGATGTTCCGATAACAGTGAATTCGTGGACGTTGCTCATAGGCAGGTTACTTTAAGTATACACACAATGTCTCTGCGCTGCGCGGAGAGTATTCTCGTTCAAGCTAATAATTGTACTCTCTATGAGATAAGGAAACGAGTTGTAATAAGTATAAAAACATGATAATATATGTTTCATGTTTGGCCACAGGAAAGGTCCTGGGCCACTATACCCAGATCTGCATGAGGCTGATCGAAGACTATCTGCGGAGCGCGATGGCCCTGGGCGTCGTCGTGCTATCCAGATATTCGGTACGGTCGCCGCAGCTGCTACATTTGCAAACGTTCGCGCAAGCGAATGGAACGCAGAAGCGTACAAGAGCAGTGGCACTGAGTTGCAGTTGGTTGGTGGCAAAACTACGAAGAGCAATCTATTTGCGGTTTCTTTTGGTGGTGAAGGAAATGTAAACGATTACTGGGGTGCTGTCCAGACGTTCCAGAATTCCGGCAGACGCATACCAACTGCTGATATGGTGTATGACAATATTAACGGTCTTGATTTTGGAAGTATGGCCCGCGTTCTCAAGAAAGCCCAGCAAGATCGTGGCTTTAAATATCTCGTTATTAACGGCGATAGCCTCGGTGGCCTGATTGGCCTCGGCGCTGCGCTTGAAGCCAATATCCCCGTTGCCGGATTTATTGCCAATAGCTCGCCCGACAAGCTGACCGATACCCGTGTTGGCGCCGAGCTAACGGCGGCAGTCGTCTCGACACTCGATCCACAGTCTCCAGCTGTCCAAGATGCTCTGCTCTGGGCAAAGGACTTTTGGTGCTATTGGCGCGATAACCCATTCGGATCTGCGGTGGAGGGGTTATGGGGAGAGCTCACAAATTTGCCAAGCCAGATGGCGAGCGCCGGCTCGCCACAGCTGCAAGAATCGCAGCTGGTATATGGCGAGAGTGTAAGCGCCGCTTCCCTCGTGCCGGCTTTACGGAGGCGAGGGCTTATTAGCCCGTTGACGACCAGTACAGTCTTCCTAAGGGCCGCGTATGATGGTGTCGATGACCCGGATGCATCATTTGCGGGCTGGGAGGCAGACTTTTCGAGTGTTGGCATCCCTATGCGCAACTTGAGTATGGGCCCGGGATCATCACATGCCGATGTCTTTACTGAACGAGGGCCGTTGCAGGCGGACAACTTCTTCGATGACCTTATCCGTCAGTTCGATCGGCCGAGTGGTGTACTGGCCTAGGCCTAGCAAGAATCCGTATTTTAATCAGTTATGAATTCTCGTTAACGAACGCGGATTGCCGTGCTAAAATAAGGCGTATATGCTTGATAAGTTCAAGGAGCTGAAAGAAGTGGCTAAGAGCCACGTGCAGGCCGCAAAGCCGGCAGAAGATAATACGCGGTATCTCGTTGGTTTAGATATTGGTACTGAATATGTTAAAGCCCTCATCGGTAAGGTAACCGATGGCGAAATAGAGATCATCGGTATGGGCCGTGCGCATCAGGGTCTCAGTGACATGCAGGCCGGTGCGGTCGCCGACATCGGCGCGGTTGTTGAGAACTGTGACAAGGCGCTGAATGATGCCGAGCAGCAAGCGGGTGTAAGCGCCCGGGGCGCTATCATCGGTATTGCCGGCGAGCTGGTACAGGGTACAACTACCACAGTTCGGATTGCCCGCAAGCAACCAAGTAAAGCGCTCGATATCCTAGAGATCGAGAAGATTATTAAACTCGTACAAGCACGGGCTGAGGTTAAGGCGAAGAAGCAGCTTTCGCTTGAGCTGGGCGGCAAAGAAGTCGACGTAAAGCTCGTCAACAGTGCGCTGGTCAGTATGGAGATCGATGGCTATCCTGTTACGAATCCGCTTGGGTTCCAGGGCCGCGACGTCGTTATCCAACTATATACGGCGTTTGCTCCGCTTGTACATATTGGTGCGCTTGAACGCGTTGCAGAACAACTTGATCTGAATCTTCTGGCGGTTGCCGCCGAGCCATTCGCCGTTGCGCGAAGTGTGATCGGCGATGACCAGAGCAATACGATGAGCGCGGTCATCATGGACGTCGGTGGTGGCACGACCGACATTGCGGTTATTAATGAAGGCGGTGTCCAGGGCACCAAGATGTTTGGTATCGGCGGTCGTGCCTATACACGCGGCATCGAGCGGGACTTAGGCGTTGACTTTGATCTTGCCGAGAAACTCAAGGTGGGTCTCAAGAGCGATAAGATATCCGCCAAACAAGCTGCCACAGTCGAAAAAGCACTCAAGAAGACGCTTGAAGTATGGATCAGTGGCGTGGAGCTCGCACTTGGCGAGTTCGATAAGCTTGATCATTTGCCGTACAGACTACTTCTCTGTGGTGGTGGCTCAAGCCTCGATATGCTGATGGATCGTCTCAATGATGCCGATTGGCGCAATAAACTGCCGTTTACCCGTAAGCCAATTGTCCAGCATATCCATCCTGATGAAGTTGTCGGTATTACTGATACAACAGGGTCGGTCAAAGACCATACCTATATAACTGCCATGGGTTTGCTGCGCGTCGGGCTGGATACGGTACAATATAACGGTACGGGTGGGGACTCCGTAAAAGAGCGAATCGATAAGCTCCTGCGTGTCTAAAACTCACGATTTTATAAAACAAGCGTTAGAATATATACAAGATGGCCAACCTACAGTCTGTTAATAGCGTTGCGGGCAAAGAAACCCTCTATGTTGACGTTGATGATGAAATTACTGCAATCATCGACAAAGTCGGCAGTGCAAAGGGTAAAGTTGTCGCTCTCGTGCTGCCAAAACGATGTCCGGTGCTGCAAAGCGTTGTTAATATGAAGTTACTCAAGCGTACCGCTGAGAAGGCTGGCAAAAGCTTAGTCCTGGTAACTGCTGAAGCAGGCCTCATGCCACTAGCGGGTGCGACCGGTCTATATGTCGCAAGTTCACCAAGCAGCAAGCCAAGTATTCCTGATCTTCCCGCAATAGGTGTCGAAGATGATAGCGCTGAAGAGCTCGACGAACCGTTAAATGTTGTTGACGGCAACGCTGCTGACGAGGATTTTGATCCTAAGGCGTCTAGCGGCAAGGCTATTGGCGACTTGGCAGCAGCAGGCGCCGTTGGAGGTGCCGCAGGCGAAGCCGATATCGATGACTCTATCGACATGAACGATCCGGATGGTGACGCTGAAAAGCCGGCTGCAGCCGGGAAAGATATTACGGCCGATAAAGTAAAATCGCCGAAGCAAAAAAAGGACAAGAAGCTGATGGTTCCGAACTTTGACAGCTTCCGCAAACGCCTTGCCCTCGGAGCGCTCGTCTTAATCTTGCTTATAGCTGGCTTAATCGTAGCGCTTAAAGTACTACCTGCAGCCACGATATCAATTGGGACTGACAGTAGTACAATCCCGACGAATCTGACGCTTACCCTTAATACGAGTGCAACCTCACTCGATACCTCGAGCGATACGGTACCGGCGGCAGCCCAAACGCAGCAGAAGTCGGCATCCCAGACGGTTCAAGCGACAGGGCAGCAGAATAACGGCCAAACGGCTACGGGACAGGTCACACTTGCCCTCACAAACTGTAATGCCAGCACTGTTGATATACCGACTGGTTCTGGGTTGACTGACGGGTCTATGACGTACATTACACAGGCAAACGTAACCTTGAATAGCGTGCAAGTAGGTCATCAATGTAATCCAAGCTCGTTCCAGAGCCTATATACGGCAACGGTAAACGTCAATGCCCTCAGTGCCGGCGCGAAGTTCAATATCCCAAGTGGTACCACTTTGACGGTTCCAAGTAGCGTAGATGGAGCAAGTAGCGTGAGCGCAACGAGCGGCGCAATAACTGGAGGCACCGATAACATTACGACGATCGTACAGCAAAGCGATATCACGAATGCCACGAATAAACTAACGAGTCAAAGCACTGACAGCATAAAGCAGGAGCTTGAGCAGAGCCTGCAGGCAAAAGGGCTTCTACCCATTCCCGCTACCTTCCTTGCTGGCTCTCCGCAGATCACGACTAACGTCCAGGCTGGTACTGCTGCGAGTAGCGTGACGGCTACATCCGTAACGTCATACTCCATGTTCGGTGTCCAAGAGTCTGATCTCAAGACGCTCGTCGATAATAACGTGAACGGGCAGATCGACAAGGGCAAGCAAGTTATCCTGGACGACGGTGTATCGAACGCACAATTCTCTGAACCAAATCCCGGCACGACTTCCGCTGCAACCATATCGATGAGCACAAACTCACTGGCTGGGCCACAGATCAATGTAAACGACCTAAAGGCGCAGCTTGCCGGCATGAAGGATGCAGATGTGCAGAGTTACGTTAAACAAACCCCTGGCGTTACAAGTGTAACGGTTAAGTTCAGCCCATTCTATGTTGACTCAGTACCAAAGAATGCTAAGAAAGTAACAATAAACGTCCAAAAGGCGGGGAGCTAGCGGACGACCGCGTAGTGTCATGGCGGCTCCGGAACATATACTAGCCATCGATTATGGGGGTAAGCGTGTAGGCGTCGCGATTGCTCATATAATTGCGCGCATGCCTCGGCCGCTCACGACGCTCCATAATAACGAAACGCTGCTGAGTGAGATCCGTAAACTCGTGGACAATGAGGGCGTATCACTCGTGGTTGTTGGACTTGCGCGCGATATGGATGGTGGGTATACCAACCAAACCCGAGCCACTGAAGCATTCGCAGATGAACTCAGTAAGGTACTTACGATCCCCGTTGAGCTGACTGACGAGACGTTAACAAGCGTCGATGCTGAGGAAATATTGGGCAAACGAATACATACTAAAGGCGAGGTTGACGCATTGGCGGCAAGCTTTATACTGGAACGATACCTGGCTGGCCACCCTGCCAGAGAGGCGAATGCATAATGTATACAATGGATGGAAAAATACGAAGACTGTCGTGGCTGAAGCGAGTCATCACTGCGTGTACGGTGCTAATTCTCGTACTTGTTATCGTGACCGTGGGTATCTGGCAATATTACGAAAATACCCTAAAGCCAGTTAGTTCAAGTGCTGGTACTCAGACGATTACCATCAACAGTGGTGCCTCGCCAACGAGCATTGCTGATCTGTTGCATGGAAAAATGCTTATTCGAAGCGCTTGGACGTTTGAAACGTATGTTCGCCGCGAACAGGTCGGTGCTGATCTGCAGGCTGGCACCTATAGTCTGAGCGGAAGCCAGAGTGTCGAGGACATTGTTGCGCAGCTGACTCACGGTAAAGTCCAGTCTCAGCTGGTAACGATCCTGCCGGGTCAACGGCTCGACCAAGTCGAGCAGTCGCTGATCAATGATGGATTCAGCAAGGCAAGCGTGGAGGCTGCGCTCCAGCCGGCCCAATATGAAGGAAGCGCTGCGTTAGTCGATAAGCCAGTTGGCAACAGTCTTGAAGGCTACATATATCCTGACTCGTTTGAGCGGACAAGCTCCACGACCCCGACTGACATCGTCCAGGAATCACTGACTGAAATGCAGCAGCATTTGACACCAAGTATCCGTCAGGCATTCGCGAGTGAGGGCTTGAGCGCCTACCAGGGAATCACATTGGCTTCTGTCGTTTCCCGCGAGGTGAACACCCAGAGCGATATGGCTCAGGCAGCACAAGTATTTCTAAAACGGATAAGTATTGGCATGCCGCTCGGCAGCGATGTGACGGCAATGTATGGCTCCCGACTTGCGGGCCAGGGCACGTCACTGACATATGATAGCCCCTACAACACCTTGATTCACACGGGCCTGCCGCCAACGCCGATTAGTAACGTTGACGCGACGGCATTGAACGCTGTCGCGCATCCAGCGAGTACCAGTTGGCTATATTTTGTAACGGGCGATAACGGTACGACCTACTTCTCCCAGACGCTCCAACAACAGCAGCAGAATACGGCTCAGTATTGCCACAAGCTGTGTAGCTAATAGGCGTCTTCAGAATATTTCCAACTTTTAGCAGTAACGGGGGTAGTTGACATGACTGCCATTGGTAATGCTTTTATATTTTGGTATAATTGTGAGGTAACATAGAGGTATTTTTTGTGATACTCTCATGTTACTCATTTGCCTTTTGGTAAAATAACGTCCGGGCTGAGTGGGCCCGAGACGCCAGGAGCTTGTAACATTAGTACCACTGCACAGGGTTCAATCGCGGCCCGTACGATCAATCAAAAACGGCTTATTGCAAATAGCCGGATTCACAAGACGCTTATGCGCAAATCGATGCGTAAGCGTCTCATTCGCGTTTCGCTCGTTTCAATAAACGTCATTGTTCTTGGTGTTGTTGCGACGCTCGTTATATTCAGTTCGCATGCAAACTCTAGCGTTGTTACAGGAGAACTCAGCGATAGCGCAGCCGCAAACCCCGTCGACGGACAAACATCATACGATATCGCCGCAAATGTTGCCCGTATGACCAATCTCCCCGAGAGTAAGGCAATCGACAACCAGGCGCAAAGTGCTCAAGTTGCCGTTGCGGTGAGCGCAAATGATGCAAGTTTTGTCGAAAAGCCACAAATTGACAATACAGCCCTGAAAAGTAAGGAAGATATTCAGAGTTATGTCGCTCAGCCAGGTGATACTATTGCCTCGATCGCCCAAAAGTTCGGGCTTACCAGCAATAGCGTCATGTGGTCGAACGGCATCTCAGGTACGACCATCCCAATGGGTACGAAGCTTCAAATACCGCCGATTAATGGCATTGTCTACACGGTTAAACAGGGCGACACAATCCAGAGCCTCGCAACAAAGTTTAGTGCTGATTCGGCGCAGATTACGGCATATAACGACGCAGAGATATCCGGTATTAGCGAGGGAGAGCAGGTCCTTATTCCTAATGGCCAGATTACCCCACAACAGCCTGCCGCTGCGACAATCGGAGCGTACGGAAGTGGGAGTAATTTCGTTGTCGACGGGTCATTTACGCCAATATATGGCGGTAATGGTTACGACTTCGGATACTGCACCTGGTATGTTGCGACACAGATTGCGGTACCAAACAACTGGGGCAACGCAGCGACATGGGCATATTATGCAGCCTTAAGTGGCTGGAATGTCAGTTCATCGCCGACCATTGGTGCTATCGCACAGACCGCTGAAGGCTACGCAGGGCATGTTGCAGTTGTGACAGGTGTTGGTGACGGGACAGTGACTATCACTGAGATGAATGGTCCTGCCGGCTGGGGTAGGGTGGACACCCGAACGGTCCCGACAAGTGAATTCCCGCACTACATTACTCACTAGTATTCGCTAGCAGCATGATGAATATACGGATGCTATCGTGTAAATTCTCTTGACGTACTATCAAGCTCGGTAAATAATCATAAGCAGATATAGCAATACAAACAATAACGCAATAATTCCAGTGGGGAAAAGATATGAATAAATATAAGTTCAGAAAGCTCAATGCACGAGGCTTTGCTCATCATCTCTTGCTTCCGGTAGTAGCTATTGCTGCCGTGGCAGTTATGGGGGCCGTCGTAGAGCTAAAAATCAACCACGCAGCATCCTTACCTTTAGCGGACACATGCGCCGGCTCGACTTTTAGCACGAAAGGCAATACCTTGACCTCGGCGGCAACAAAAGCAGGTACGAAGTCGGCAACGTGTATCTGGTATGTCCAGAGCATTGTTGATGCGGCGTGGCAGACCAACCCGTACGGGTACCAATCTGTCGCTAAGGCATACGACAAGTATTATGCGGTTGCTGACGGCACTATAGCCGGTGCGAGTAGTACGGATAACAATTACAATAAGCAGACGGCAGTGCGTGTTATGGCCTTTCAGGCTACTTTCGAAAACTTAAGCGGAGGCTCGCTCAGTATTGACGGAACAACAGGCTCGCAGACCTGGGGCGCTCTCTGTAGCCTTGCCTTAAGCTATAAGACGAACCCCTATGCCAAGGGGTCAACTGCCTACACATTGCTTGCGACGGCTCAAAATGTAGCTTCAGCCGGAGAATCAGGCTGCTCTAATTTCAAGAGCAGTAGTAAGGTAAAACCCCGCAGCTCAGTAGTCCAGCCGGGCTCTAGCGGGAGCTCATCAGCGGTGACATCGAGCGGTGGTACTACTGTTGGGGGCAGTGGTAGCGGTAGCGGGTCGGCCGCAAATGTATCCTGTACGGCACAAGACATACAGAGCCAATCAAGCTCGAATTACAACGCGATTAATCAGGGGGTCAATGCGATCTGTACATACGGCAGCAAAAAGGATACCTACGCATTAGTTCCTTCACAACAGTGGGAGCCTGTAGCCTACGTTGCATCTGCTTACAACACCTATGAGGCGGTTAAGAGTACTGCCAACTACAATAGCTATCTCGCAGCCGCCCGTACCGATACGAATGATTGCACTGCGATCTCAGCCATCATTTACAGTGATAGCGCACAGTATACCGCTATAGCTAAAGTTTTGGGTACAAGTGAGAGTGCGGTCTATAACGCTATCTTGAGCGGCGTGAACCCTAATATACAAAGCCTCTACGCAAATCAGTATGTAGTGGATAACTCGTGCGCAAGCCAGTATATCTAGGAGCGCTACTCACTAGAACACTTTTCGTAACATTTTGCTAGTCTCTCTGGTATAATACTCAGTAATGAAGTTTATTGATCACGTAACAATATCGGCACGCGCTGGCAATGGCGGCGATGGTAGGACGAGTTTCCGCCATGAAAAGTATGTCGATAAGGGCGGCCCTGATGGCGGTGATGGCGGCAATGGCGGCGATATTGTGTTCGTGGCGAGCCGAAACCAAAATACCCTCGTTCAGTTCCGTTACCACAAAGAACTTATTGCCGAAGAAGGTGAAGCGGGCAGTAAGACACGCAAGCACGGTCGCTCTGGTCGTCCGCTGCATGTTGAGGTACCGATTGGTACGATTGTTACCAACCAGGAAGGGATAACACTCGCTGATCTTACTGAAGACGAGCAGGAGGCTATCGTTGCACATGGTGGCCGAGGTGGCTTTGGCAATGCCCACTTTATTAGCTCAGTCCGCCAAGCCCCGAAGTTTGCCGAGAAGGGTGAAGCGGGTGAGGCAGTTGAACTATCGCTCGAGCTAAAGCTCATAGCTGATGTTGGGCTCGTTGGCTTGCCGAACGCCGGCAAATCGACGCTACTCAGCGTTATTAGTAATGCACGTCCTGAGATTGCCGACTACCCATTTACGACACTGACGCCTAATCTTGGCGTTGTCGATATTGATCGGGAAAGCAGTCTGCTCTTTGCCGATATCCCGGGCCTTATCGAAGGGGCTGCCGAAGGCAAGGGTCTAGGTGATGAATTCCTCCGCCACGTAGAACGAACAGCAGTGTTGTTGCACCTGGTAGACGTGACGAGCGAAGACGCTATCCACGACTACAAGACCATACAGCATGAGCTTGAGACATATCGTGCAAATCTCGCTCAGAAAAGACAGATCGTGTTATTGACCAAGATTGATCTCGCACTACCCGATGTAGTTGAAATGGTACGAGCCTCACTTGAAGCCATCATACCAGAAGGAACGACACTGTTCGCGATCTCATCACAAGCACACGAAAACCTCACCCCCATGCTGCGCGCTGTGCGCTCGGCAGTTGAAGAAGAGCGCAGGGTACATGCGGAGGAGTCTGAAGAGAACCTTGTGCCTGTATTGCGGCTCAAAGACCAGAGCAGCTGGCGTGTCAGTAAAGAGGGCAGTGTATTTATTGTGAGTGGCAGCAAGATCGACCGCTTTGCAGTACGAACCGATTTTAATAACGAAGAAGCAGTGCACCGGCTTCGCGTCATTATGCGCAAACAAGGTATTGAGCACGAGCTGCGCCGACAAGGCGTGCAATTAGGCGATACGGTTCGTATCGCCGGTGGCAGCTTTCTGTACTAACGTCTCTTACTTATAAAACAATATTCCCAAGCCGTCATCCAGGATATCTATGTATAATCCGTATCCTAGTAAGAGGAAGTATTATAATGAAAAAGTTTAGCTATTTTGCTTTAGGTCTCGTAAGCGCCTTAACCGTTGGCTTTGGTGTTGTTGCTGTGGCCAACGCTGACACGACAAACGCCAAGACTGATGTGGGGTCAAGCGGTATACCGCGCACTGTATTCAGACAGGACAAGCTTGATGCTAGTGCAAAAGTACTTAAGGTGAGCACAGCGGCTGTTATCGCCGCGCGCAAGGATAAGACCATGGCTACGCTTATCAGCAATGCTGGACTCACTAAGGAGACCTTTGCCCAAAAGGTAAAAGCCGAGCTCACAAGCGAGCTTGAATCACAGGGCTATAGCCAAAATCAGATAACAATTGCATTGCAGCATCGTCAAATCATGCATCTGCGTCACGATAGGACTACGAAAACTAGTACACGGCGTACAAGTAGATTTGCCCCGTCAAGCTAGGAGTGTGAAAGCATTCTTGATGGGGTAAATCTCCACCACTGTTCTATGGGCGCTGTGTTGAGGGTGCTACACTGATAGGAATGACGCAGAGTTTCTTTTGGTACGACCTTGAGACGTCCGGCTTAAACCCGCGGGCGCAACGCATTATGCAATTTGCTGGTCAGCGAACAGACATGGGCCTCAAGCCGATAGGTGAGCCCGTAAATGTACTCATTAAGCTGAGCGATGACATATTACCTGACCCTGATGCAATTTTTGTGACGGGTATTACGCCGCAATCTACGGTACAAGACGGTATTACTGAAGTCGAGTTTTTAAAGCTATTTTATGAACAGGTCGCGACACCCGGCACGATATTTGTTGGCTATAACACGATTCGTTTTGACGATGAGTTTATGCGGTTTCTGCATTATCGGAACTTTTATGACGCCTATGAATGGCAGTGGCGGGATAATCGCAGCCGATGGGATCTTCTCGATGTAGTTCGTATGACACGCGCCCTCAGACCAGATGGCATACAGTGGCCGATTGTCGATGGCAAAGCAACCAATCGTCTTGAGCTCATTACGAAATTGAATGGTGTCAGCCATGAGCATGCGCATGATGCTCTGAATGATGTGATCGCAAGTATTGAAGTTGCGAAGCTGATTAAAACAAACCAGCCAAAACTCTTCGACTGGCTACTCAAACTTCGAGGTAAGAATGACGTGCAACGGTTTATTAAGGACAACCCGACGTTTATCTACAGTAGCAGCAAGTTTTCGAGCGAAACTGAAAAGACCTCGGTGGTGAGCGTTCTGCATACAGACGACGCAAAAGGGGCGCTAGTATACGATTTACGCAATGATCCGACTAAGTTTAAAGACCTTACTCCGGAAGAACTCGCGGATCGATGGCGGTATACGACCGAACCCGAAGCCCCGGCTCGTTTACCCGTCAAGAGTATAAAGTACAATCACTGTCCTGCGATGTCACCGACGGGCGTACTCAGCGACGAAGGCGTACAGCAACGGCTCAAGATAACACCCGACCAAGTAAGGCAGAACTTTGCAAAGCTACGGTCTATGCCTGGACTGGTAGAGAATATCGTCAAGGCGCGTGACTTACTTGATGATGAACGGGGAGAGCAGTGGAGCAAACAGACGCCCGATGCTGACGCTGCGCTTTATGATGGTTTCGTGGGTGATGGGGATAAGAAACTCATGGCGGTTGCGCGTGCTGCCCGTCCGGATGAGTTGAGTAGCTTACAAGACGATATACATGACTGGCGACTCCGTGAGTTATTACCTCGATTTAAAGCTCGGAACTATCCGGAGAAGCTGACGGACGAAGAGCGGGCCGAATGGGAAAAATATCGCTACCATGTACTCGTGGAGGGCGGTACCGAAAGTCGTTTAGCCACGTTCATGCATCGTCTAGGCGAGTTAGCCAAGGCGGAACAGGACGAGGACAAGCGCTATCTTCTCGAAGAGCTACAGCTGTACGCTGAGAGTATTCTCCCTGTTACTGACATTGACTAAATTGTAATCAATTCGAAGTGATTAATGGTGCGTGCAATTTGATGTGCAAGCAGTACGCGCTGCGCGTAATTTCGCAGTGCAATAATACGCGTGCGAAGCACGAGTAACAGCACAATTGAAGATATTGTGAGCCAAAAATTTAAGTTTGTTTGAATATTAGTCCCAGGGATTATCCCGAGGACGATAAAGCTTTGCATGATTGCCACCTTGTTACCGTTACGTTATTGTCAGTGTACGATTATAATTGACAAAAATCAATGAAGATTTTATAAACGCTTATGTTTTGATGCTAATCTATACTCTCCATCGTAAAATACAAATATAAAGTCCTTTGTGCGGCTTTTTTTGATCATATGACGACTGGGTATGATGACAGCACTCTTTGTCAAAAGTGTGTAATAAATGTGAGTAATTCTATGGAGGAAGAGAGAAACGTTGGCGGTCGCCGGCGGTGGCACGTCTTGTGCACATTCGCCGGCGACGCCGAACGTTCCCTCTGGGTGCCTGGGCGCGAGCGTGCGCTGGAGCTCGTTCCGGGCGATGGGGTTAGATGGGGTCGTCTCCGGTGTCACGCAGGTACTGCATGTTTGCCGCGTCCCGCTCGCTCCGCTCACGCTTGTCGGCGCTGAAGATGATCGTCTCGATCATGGAGTCGAAGCGCGGCCGGGCCATGTCGATGACGGCCTGGCTGGAGCCAGCGGTCTTGAGCAGCATCGGGATGAGCTGGGTCATGATGATGAAGACGACCTCGCTCTTCTGCTGCATCATGGCCTGGATCTGGGCCTTGGTCAGCTTGACGCCGAGGGACTTGACCTTCACGAGGAACTCGTACAGCAGCGGCTGCGCAACCAGGACGATGTCGCCCTTGGTGACCGCGGTGTTGAACGTGTTCGCCCGTGAAATGTTCCTGATCCGGAAGATCAACGTCGCCACGTTGCCGGCCGCCAGAAAGACGAGGGTGTACCCGATGGTGTTCCAGAGGGAGTTCGATGCGTTGAGCGCATAGTAGCCGACGACCGTCTGACCGATCAGCCACACGAGGGTGCGGAAGACGGCCTTGACGGGGTGCTCCCGGTTGGACGGGGGCTTCGCGGCCAGGTTGCGCACCTCGGGACCACCGCGGTAGGCGATGTAGATCTCAGGGATCTTGATGCTGCTGTCGACCTCGTTCTTTCGCGCAGAGGGTACTGGGGACTGGCTGGTGACGCGGATTTGTCGTGCACGCTGCCTGCCGATCCCGGGGACCTGCACGTAGATGTTTGTCGTGCACGCTGCCTGCCGATCCCGGGGACCTGCACGTAGATGTTTGTCGTGCTCGAGGACATGTCGTCCCACTTTCTACTAAAGTACGAATAGGATTGTGAGTAACCTACCCCACAGTAAATTATTATAAACTATATTGAGAATAAATACAAATGTTTTGTTGTGGACTTAGCCACTCTCAAAGACCTAACGCAACATCAGCACTTCACCTCTGTTACGCTAAGTGCCATGACACACTACACCAGACTGAGCGCAGTTGAGCGTGAGGAAATTAGCCGAGGATTGGCCGCAGGCCAATCCCTCCGGCAGATTGCAGCCCGTCTGTTGCGCCCGCCCAGTACGGTCAGCCGGGAGATTTCACGACTGCGCTACAACCGGGCTTCGTACCGTGCAATGTTTGCGCATGAGGTGGCCTTGCGCCGTCGTGCACATCGAACTGACCACAAACTAGTCCAAGGCGAGTGGCTGCAAAACTTTGTGGTTGAGCATCTTCGGTTACACTGGTCACCCCAGCAGATAGCCGACCGCTTAAAACTCGAGTATCCTACTGACATGGACAAGCAGATATCCCATGAATCTATCTATACCTACGTCTACTGTCTGGCCCGTGGCAGCCTCAAGAAAGAGTTGGTTGGCTACTTGCGCCAAAAGCGCAGCCACCGCGGCCCACAGAGCCGGACCCACGAGGCTCGCAAGGCTACGGCTATTGCCGACCTGACCTCTATTCACGAACGACCCGAGGAAGTGGCGGACCGGATTATTCCGGGACATTGGGAGGGTGATCTCATTGTAGGTGCTAACCATGCTACAGCCATGGGCACGCTCGTTGAGCGTACAACCCGGACGGTCATCCTCGTGCCGCTGAAAGCCAAGGACGCGGTGACTGTGGCCGAAGCCTTCGCGAAGGAGCTCGAGACCCTGCCGGAGCAGATGAAGCTCACTCTGACCTACGACCGTGGCTCTGAGATGGCCCGGCACAAGTTATTTACGGAGCCGACCAACATGCAGGTCTACTTCGCCGACCCGCATGCCCCGTGGCAACCGGGCACCAACGAGAATACGAACGGATTGCTCCGACAGTACTTCCCGAAAGGGAGCAGTTTCCGTAATGTATCCCGGGAACGGATTAAATTTGTCCAGGACCAGATGAATAGCCGACCGCGGAAAGCGCTTGGCTACCGGACACCATATGAAATGTTTAGTAAGCTACTCGCAGAGAAAGGAGAAGCCGTACCAAGTGAGGCTGGTGTTGCGCTAGAAGGTTGAGAATGGCTTACTCTATGGCTCACAAGAGGTAAATCACGATTCACACTGGAAAAAAGTATCAAAATTAGGTATACTTTACGGGCTTATATGAGTGACTACATTGTCGTAAAAGGGGCGCGGGAACATAACCTCAAAAACATCGATGTCACGATCCCCCGTGGCAAGTTAGTGGTGATTACCGGATTGAGCGGATCAGGCAAATCATCACTCGCTTTTGATACGATTTATGCTGAAGGTCAGCGCCGCTATGTTGAGTCATTGAGCGCATATGCGCGTCAGTTCCTGGGACTTATGGAAAAGCCAGACGTCGACCAAATCGACGGTCTTTCGCCGGCGATCTCGATTGATCAGAAGTCAACAAGCCGCAACCCGCGTAGTACGGTTGCGACCGTGACTGAGATCTATGACTATCTGAGGCTGCTCTATGCGCGTATTGGTGTCCCGCATTGTCCGATCGATGGACAGCCAGTTGTCCGTCAGACGACACAGAATATTGTTGAGCAAATTGCGGCATTACCTGAAGACGCGCGCCTCATGGTTCTTGCCCCTGTTGTTATCGACAAGAAGGGTGCGTTTGAGCATATCCCCGAACAATACCAGCGAGCCGGGTTTGCTCGAACCCGCGTCGATGGTGTGGTGTACGCACTTGATGAATTCCCCGAGCTTGATAAAGCAAAGCGGCACCGTATTGAAATCGTTGTTGACCGTCTCGTTAATAACGAAGAGTCGCGGACGCGTCTTGCGCAAAGTGTTGAGCAGGCACTTGAAGTTGCCGAAGGCAAAGTTGCCGCGCTAAATGCGGACACTAATGAAACGACGACCTACAGCCTTATGTATGCCTGCCCGAATCATCCCGAGGTATCAATTCCTGAGCTGGAGCCGCGTACGTTTAGCTTTAACTCACCGCACGGTGCCTGCCCGGTATGTACGGGTCTTGGGTCACGCCTCGAGGTTGATCCTGAACTTGTTGTCCCTAATGGTCGTCTTACGATTGCCGAAGGGGCAATACGTCCATACAACCGTATCAATGTCGACAACTGGTATGTCAAGAAACTCCAGGCTGTTGCTGATCGCTACGACTTTAGCCTTCATGTCCCGACGAGTGACATTAGCCCCGAGAATATGAAGCGTATTCTATATGGCACGGGTGATGAGACGTACCGCGTCTCAATTGGTGAGGGTCGTGCGTTTAATACTGCCTATGAAGGTGTTATCCCAAATCTTGAGCGACGGCACAAAGAAACGGAGAGCGATTTTATGCGTCGGGATATCGAACGGTTCATGCAGGAAAAGCCCTGTTTCGCTTGCCACGGCCGACGTCTCAAGCCTGAAGTGCTCGCAATCACGATTGCGAGCCAATCGATCATGGATATTTGTGAGCTCTCGATCGACGATGCGATTACATTCATTAACTCACTGACCCTTAGTGATAAAGATATGCAGATTGCCCGGCTGGTGCTTAAGGAGATCGGTGCCCGACTGCAATTCCTCCAGGATGTTGGCCTGAATTATCTTACACTACTTCGGTCGGCTACGACACTGAGCGGTGGTGAGGCACAGCGCATTCGCTTGGCAACGCAAATTGGGTCGGGTCTTATGGGTGTTCTCTATGTACTCGATGAGCCGAGTATCGGACTTCATCAACGAGATAACGAACGCCTTATTGCAACGCTCAAACACCTTCGGAGCCTCGGTAATAGCGTTATCGTGGTTGAGCACGACGAAGACACCATTCGAACCGCTGACTATCTGTTGGATATTGGGCCGGGTGCCGGTGTTCATGGTGGGTACGTGGTCGCAAGCGGGACACCCGCTGAAGTTGAGCAGAACCCCAAAAGTATTACGGGCCAGTATTTAAGTGGCGCAAGAGAAATAGCAGTACCTAAGAAGCGACGCAAGGGAAATGGCAAGTATCTCCGTATTGTTGGAGCACGAGAGAATAACCTCAAAGATGTGACGGTTGACATCCCGCTTGGCAGGCTTGTGGTCGTGAGCGGCGTATCGGGCTCTGGCAAGTCGAGCCTTATCAATGATATTCTTGCAAAAGAGTTGTTAGCGCGGCTTCATCGAGCGGGAACGGTCGCGGGACGCCATGATAATATTGAAGGCATATCGGAGCTGGACAAGGCGATCATTATCGACCAGTCTCCTATTGGACGAACTCCCCGGTCCAATCCTGCAACGTATACGGGACTTTTTACGCCAATCCGCGAGCTATTCGCGAGTACACCCGAAGCGAAGCTCCGTGGGTACGGGGCCGGCAGGTTTAGTTTTAATGTTAAGGGCGGCCGTTGCGAGAACTGTGCTGGTGATGGCATTATCAAAATTGAGATGCACTTCCTTCCTGATGTTTATGTCCCTTGTGAGGTTTGCCATGGTAAACGATACAATCGAGAGGCACTGGAAATCCACTATAAGGATAAGACTATTAGTGATGTGCTTGAGATGACTTGCGAGAAGGCACTTGAATTCTTCAGTAACATCCCGGCAATAGCGCGCAAACTACAGACACTTGTGGATGTTGGTCTGGGGTATATAAGCCTTGGGCAGCCAGCAACACAGCTGTCGGGTGGTGAAGCACAGCGTATTAAACTTGCGAGTGAACTATCCCGCCGACCGACGGGCCGCACACTCTACATTCTTGATGAGCCAACGACCGGTCTTCACATGGCTGATGTGGAGAAGTTGCTTGGCGTGATGCATGCACTCGTTGAGGCGGGCAATAGTATGGTTGTCATCGAGCATAATCTCGACGTCGTAAAAAGTGCTGATTGGCTGATCGATATGGGCCCGGAGGGCGGCAACGCAGGTGGACAAATTGTGGCTGAGGGGACCCCTGAACAGATCGCAAAAGTCGCAACCAGCTACACGGGCCAATTCTTAAAGAGAATGCTATGACCCAAGAAACTATCGCAATGCAAGAGCTTGCGATAGGGTTTGGTACGGAGTGGTATGCGACTGACGACCCTGCAGAGCGCCAGCAGCTTGTCCGGAGCTATCTGCTAACACTCGTATTTATTGCCGAGAGCCACCTCGATGACGAGGCGCTACTTGTGGACGAAGCGGCGATGGCTGCGTACGGTATAGACGCAACTGGAGCTGGGCGGCGACGAGCGGATAGGTTGATCATGGGTGGCGTGGAGACGGTGAGACCGCGGGAACCGTGGCCAGATACCCCGTTAGCGCTGCTGCAATCATTCGCGGCACACGAAAGAAAATATCGCCATCGTATGTGGGGAAGAGAAAGCGCCGATACTAGCTCGTGACTCGCAAGAGCGGCAGATAAATATCATCTATGATCTGGGCTATGGCTGTTCTCGAGGCCGATCTACCTGTGACCATGACTTCATGACGATGAGGTCAAGCGGTAGAGTAATGGCTCGTTCTAGAAGCACGGATGTGGTAATTTTTTGAACGAGGTGGCATAGCTGCCTGTATCAGGGGATTACTATTGTGTGAATACTTTGAAGTATTGTACTTCTTCAGATCCAGCACCACCCGGCCAGCTACTACTGGATGCCCCGGGAGGGCCAATGCCCCAGGTTGCGTACATGTAGCCAGTGTTCCAGGAGCTTGTCTTACCGGCGCTGGCGGTTACCGTTGTAAAGAGCTTCCCATTATAGTAGATATTGACGGATCCGTCGGATTTGAACTCTATGTCTACCGTGGTCCATACGGGGCCAATGTTCGTGCCAGTTGGAGCTACGTACGAAACATTACTACCCTCCCAGCCACTCGGCTCGGTGGTCCAAACGGTGGATGAGTTGGTCGAGGAGTTGTAATCTGACCGGCAGCCACAGTGAATACTGACATAGCTTTGACCGTACTGGGTTTCTACCGCGTCAACCTCACCGTCCTTTGGCCAGCTCTCATTGGAAGCGCCGGCGTTAGGATCAGAGGTGTTCTGGTTGGCGCCGTCAGTCCAGTAACTACCCCAGTCCAGCATACTTGTCGAGCTACTGCCCGGCATCAGGATCTTTGACTCAAGCACTGAATTCTTTGTAGGGGAAGGGACCGGGGCCCGGAGGTGGGCGCAGCTGCTCCCGGATCCTGTCGTGGTCAGCTTGGCAGCTAAGTTGGCAGCGTCATACGTCGCGTTTGTTGTGGAGCACTTGTTGCCACCCTCTTGTGATTGGTCAGCGTAGTTGGCCCAAGCGGCAACCATCGTCTGCTGGTTCTTCGGATCGCCGAAGACGTATGATTGTGCGACGGTTTTGTAGGAGCTGAGAGCTGAGGCGTAGGGGGTGCCGCTTGAGCTGCTGCCACCACTGCTGCTGCCTGAGCTTGTTGAAGGTGCCCCAACCGCAGCCGCACCCGTATCGACGCAGACTGGCGTGGACCTACCGTTCTTAGCTCCTGCGCTGTTATAGGGGCTCACCGCCTCTGTGAAGCAGAAATATTTATTAAGCGGTGTCGAGGTTGTCATCGTCACTGATGTTGTGACCGATAAGCTTTGGCCGCTTTTCAGCGTGGCGCTCTTTGAATAGAATTCCTTACCCTCTCCGGAGTAGGGCTCATTAGCCGTACGACTTGGCGTTGCGGTCGGTGAGTAGAAGTCATACATCCCGTAGCTGAACGTACCCGATGTCTGTGAGCCTACGTTCTTCAAGGTGTTGGTGATTTTGATCGTCGTACCTTTCTTGAAGGTTGTTGCACCATTGGCGCTGCTCGTCCCAGTTATGGACCATGTTGTAGAGCCTGCCGTTGGGGCTGTCTTGGTTCCACAACTGTCACTAAAGACAGTGCCCATGGTTAGATTCGTATATTCACCAGAGACCTTACTATTGAAGGAAAGCTTGGAAGCTCCTGGCTTGCCCGATGCCGTATTGTTCAGTCCGTAAGCGGCCGCAGCGGTGCATAACAGCTGCCATCCACCATTTGCGTTAGTACCACCCGTTAATGAGGTACTCCCATCCAGATTCTTGACTGCCGTACCAGTTGCCGTAGTGTACGTGTTCTGCATTACCAAATAAAAGTAGCTGCCACTTTGAAATACACCGGACCCTGCTTTTGTTGCCGCCCGATAGCTATGGCCTGTTGCTACTTCCTGATGTTCTAAACCGTTCAGGAGCGCTTGGGCATAGTTAACGCAAGTTCCTGTTGAGCCGGATTTTAAGGTTGTGCTCGTACACACTCCGTTATAGTAGCTGGCGGCAGTGGCGGCATGGGTCGAGATAACCACGGCTCCGATACCGGCAACGGCAATCACTGCGAGCACGGGTAGTATAAAATGGTGCGCAAAGCCATGTGTATTTAATTTTCGCGTAAAAACTGTTTTCATGGTCTGTTTTTGATGACCTTTTTTTGTTTTTTGACATCTGCAATATGCAATGCCGTTCATAATCTATGAATGATTATGCATCGCATCCAAGATAAGGTCAAGGTTGATGATGGCGACTCCAGGATCCGGTACGTATTCTTCACCGCAACGCATAAGACAATGGAGCTTATGCGTTCTGGTGGGGAAGCAGATGAAAGGCGGCGTGGAGATCGTTGGATGATCAAGCATCACGGCGTCATGGAGCTTTCATCTGCACATACCGGAAGAACCGGATTTGCTGCTCGGAGTAAGTAGATCACTCCATAGCAAATGCAGGTGTCCCCATCACCTGGTCGAACTTAGTACCGCGATTTGCGCAGTCTGCTTCGGGCAAGTGAGATGATGTAGGACACGATCACCAGGCTCGCCAGAACCACGCATACGAAAATCGTAAGCGCCCACTGGTTGGTCGGAGCCCGCATGAAACCCGTGGAAGCAATACTTCCAAAGGCAAGGCAGGTAGTGAGGGCATACAGGTACTTCGCAAACAGCATCGAATGCCGATCGCGGGGGTTGCCGAACGCGGGGTAGCGCCACTGTGCGGATGCGCGGACTGCCTCGATGAACAGTATCAACGAAACGAGTGCGTATGCACCCGTGATGATAAACATCCATGAGGAGGCCGTACCGTAGATGCCTTTTGTCGTGAGGGCGATCCCGAGGTATCCTACGATGCACCCACCGATGACGGTGACTGCTACTCGACCCATCTGGCTATTCCTCACGAAGGCAGGATAATCACCTGTATCGTGGTGAACAATAATGCAGTAGGTTGCGACGGCGGGGGTAATGGCAATCAGTGCCCAGCCGAAGACCGACGGGTCTATGTTGTACAACAGTTGCTGAAGCATACTGCTGGCTCCTGGTGAATAGGTTGTTCCGGTACGATAGGCTACGGCCTATGCAATATTAATTATAGCATATATTCAAGATATAAGCAATATCAGTATATGGGGTGGGATTATGATTCTTTCGGGGGTTTCTTTGATCGTTTGGTGATCGCAGCGCGAATTTTAGGGTCCCGCAGCACGTGCCACAATGTCGGTGCCAGAAATACGACTACAACGCCTACAAGGAGTGGATCAATAATCTTTTCGATGCCGGGGATGCGACTCCCGACAAAATAGCCAAGCAAGGTAATAATGATCGTCCAAGCGATATCGCCGATTGCGTCAAAGATAACGAACTGTGGGTAGGGCATCTTAGCAGCACCAGCCGTAACAGGTACAAAGGCCCGGATGACCGGTACGAAATGCGCGATAAGCATTGTCTTGCTTCCATACTTTTCGTAAAAAGCCTCCGCCCGATCAATGTGCTCTTTCCTGAATACTGCCCCGTCAGGTTTGCTGAAAAGCCTGCGACCGAGTTTGCTCCCAATATGGTATCCCGCGTTATCCCCCAATATAGCGGCGACTGCTACGGTCACAAGTACTGAGGCGATATTAAGCTTGCCGGCGGCCGCTAATATACCGGCACTAAACAGCAATGTATCGCCCGGAAAAAAGAAGCCGATCATCATACCGGACTCGCCAAAGATGATGAGCCCGATTACGAGAAGTCCACCAGTTTGTAGGATGTGTGTCACGTCAAGCATTTAGATAATTGTATCCTACCTTCGCACAAATACCGAAAACTGTTATACTATGTCTCAACAAGGAGGAGTAACGACTATGTCTGATCAAATTATACTTGAAGTCGAAGAGCGCAGTACACTTGGTAAAGCCGTAAAACGATTACGAAAGGATGGGATTGTTCCAGGTGTCATTCATGACCATGGTAAGCAATCAGTACTTGTGCAAGCTGAGTATCAAGCGCTACACAAAGCATTTACCGAAGCAGGCAGACATCACCCGCTGCAACTTACTGCAGGCGGTAAGAAATACACGACAATCATCAAGACGGTTACCTTTGACCCGAAGTATCACTTGATCACGCACATTGTGTTTGGGGCCGTAACGGCAAACGAAAAGGTTGAGGCGGAGATCCCCGTCCATCCAAAGTATGCCGAGGGCAACGATAGCAGCCCTGCGGAGCGTACGAGTCTTATTGTCCTTGTACAGCTGAACACGGTTCAGGTAAAGGCATTGTCAAAAGACCTGCCGGATCAGCTAACCTACGATGCGGAAAAGCTCGTTGAGGTTGGTGACCAAATTACGGTAGCCGACCTTATCATCCCTCAGGGTGTCGAAGTAGAAACCGAAGAGCATCACGTTATCGCAACAGTCTTTGAGCCAAGTGCGCTGGCGGCTGCGAACGATGAAGCGGGTGGTACGGCTCAGGCGGGTGACGATACGGATGTCGCCTCAGACCACGAAAGTACTGCTCAAGAAGGCACCCAAAAGGGGGAGCTTAACCCTGGCGGAAGAGAACAGAAAGAGAGTAAAGACGAGGGAAGAAACCCCAAAAAATCCTAATCTCTATACATAAAAAGAGCCCGCATATATCGCGGGCTCTTTTTATGTATAGGTGAAAGATTTATTCAGCCTCTATGAATCCACCTGACTGGTGTTCCCATAGTTTTGCATAGACACCCCTCTGGGCAAGTAGCTCCGCGTGAGAGCCGTACTCGATAATCGCGCCATCTCCCATGACGGCGATTTTGTCCATGTGCCTGAGTGTGCTTAGGCGGTGCGCGATTGCTATGACTGTCTTGTCGTGCCACAGGCTTTCAAGCGCTTGCTGGACGAGTAGCTCGCTCTCTGAATCGAGTGCGCTTGTCGCCTCATCAAGTATGAGGAGTGGCTTGTCGTCTAGAAATGCACGCGCTATGGCAATACGCTGTCTTTGGCCAACCGATAGCTTCACGCCCCGCTCACCGACAAGTGCTGCATAGCCATCACTAACCTTTTCGATGAATTCATGCGCATGGGCAAGTTTTGCGGCTGCCATGATGTCATCCTGCGTTACCTTCTTGTCGGTCGCGTACGCAATATTGTCAGCGATTGAACGGTGAAACAGACTCGTGTCTTGCGGAACATATGAAATGATGCGAGCGATATCACGGGCGTTCACCGGCTCGTTGTCTACTCGTATTGTGTCAGCGGGGATATTGTAATAGCCGAGTAGTAGTTTGGTGACGGTGGATTTGCCGCTGCCGCTTTTACCGACAATACCAAGCTTTTCGCCGCGCTTGAGTGTTAGGTTCAAGCCGTGAAGGACGTCGGTATCGGGCTTATCCGGATAGGCAAAACTAAGGTTGCGGAGCTCAATATCCCGTGTAAACGCAGGAACATGTACGGCGCTCTTGCCTTCCTTGGCGTGTGCTTGTACGACATTAACGGTACCAAATAGGTACGTATGGGCTTCCTCAATTCTCGCGAGACGCAAGTTAAATTGCGATATGTACCATATGATTTCCCAAATGATGTTTGAGAAAAGAAGCAACGTGGATAGCACGGTTGTCAGCTGGCCTATCGATAGCTCGCCGTGCAGAAACAAGTAGATGTTCCAGATAATAGCCGCCGGCCAAATACCGTCACGCACGAATATCGACATCGACCACCAAAAGGTTTGTCCCCATCGGTGTGACGCCTGGTCTGCGGTGGTTGTTTTGGATTGGTCGCTTTGGATTGTGCGCAGCTCCGTTGCTTCTTTATGAAATGATTTAACATTCATAAAGTTAGCAATCGCATCAATAATCTTCGCGTTCTTTGTTGACTGCGTATCGGCAAGTCGTTTCTCGCTCTGTATGCTGTTGCGTACGGTGTATCTGCCGAGGGTGAGCATGCCAATAATACCGATCGCAAAGATGACGCCGGTCTGCCAGTTAATACTCGTCATGACCACGAGGATTGTAATGAGGTTGATCGGCTCGTTCACGTAGTTGTAGCACAGGTCTTGGAAGAGCCCGCGTTGCTCTTGGCTAATGGTCGTAATATACGAGGAAACTTTACCCGTGAATTTTCCGACGAAATAGGGATATGGCCGTTGGATGACTTGCTTGAATAGTATCGTCTCGTACTGGTAGCTCAATGGTACTATCATTCGGCGGTACAGTATTTCGCTGAGCTGCCATACAAGATTGTGGCCACTACTCAGAGCGATCAACACAACTACGCATATGATGGCCTGGTGGCCGCGCATTGGGTGTGCCGCAAGATCGCCTGTCAACTTACCGATGAACAGCGGCATGAGTGCCAGCTGTACATCGGCAATTGAGAAGCTGGCCATAGTGAGGCCAAATTTGGATCGGTGATCACGCATGAAGCTTAGGTATGAGCGAATCGAATAGTAGGTTGTAGCTGGTTGCTTTCGTTTAGTCATCTTCGATGAATCCTCCGCTCTGGTGTGTCCAAAGTTTGGCGTAGGTTCCGTCTTTCTTGGCGATGAGTTCTTTGTGTGAGCCTTCTTCTACAATCTTTCCATCGTCCATCACGATGATGCGATCCATCTTTTGTATAGTGGAAAGCCGGTGCGCGATCACAATTGCAGTGCGTCCTTCCATGAGCTTCCACAGTGAAGCTTGGATGAGCTTTTCACTCTCACTGTCGAGTGCGCTGGTTGCTTCATCAAGCGTTAAGATTGGGGCGTTCTTTAGCATGGCGCGTGCAATAGCCACACGCTGCCTTTGACCGCCGCTGAGCTTTACTCCGCGTTCGCCGACGAGGGTTTCGTAGCCCTGCGGAAGCGCGGCGATGAAGTCATGGGCACTTGCCATTTTCGCAACGTTTTCGATCGTTTCTTGGGAAGCTCCGGGTTCACCGTAGGCAATGTTCTCACTGATCGAACGGTGAAAGAGTAACGGCTCCTGCGGAACGTAGGCGATGTGGCGCCGTAAGTCACCTTGCGTAACTTTTGCGATATTCTGGCCGTCAATCAGGATCTCTCCACCCTGGATATCTGAGAACCTGAGGAGTAGCCTCGTCAGTGTCGTTTTACCCGAGCCGCTATGCCCCACCAGTCCGACTCTCTCACCTGGCTTTATATGTACGTCAAGTTTCTTGAAGAGTGCGTTATCTGCTCCATCGTGCTTGAACGTGACCGCTTTGAAGTGTATATCGCCTCGGCCCATGCGCACGGTCTCCGGGTCTTCAGGATCACGTACCTCGGGTGTTTTTGCGAGTATCTCAATCATGTCACTCGCATCACCAAATGACCGGTTGAAGTTTCGTAAACTGTTGTTACTGAACGTGAAAAGCTGACTTGCAATGGTGCTCGTGTAGTTAAAGATTAAGAATGCAGTCGCAAGATTTGCTCCATACGACACGACACTTATGACTGCCACGGCCAATGCCACCGCAGACATGATTCCAGTCACACCGCCAAGGGAGATTTGTTGTCGTTGAAAGGCATACATCATCGCCATCAGCTTGCCGTATGTGGTTGTGGTCGCATCGTGGAAGCGTTTTTTCTCAGATGATTCACCTGCAAAGCTTTTAATCGCCATAACGTTTGTAATGGCGTCAGCAAGTGTACCCGTTTGGCGACTTTCTGCGCTTGCCACTTCTGCCCCACGTTGTCGTACCCGGCTACTGACTTTGAATGAAATCACAATGTAGAAGATCGAGAATGTGAGCAAGAGTATTGTGTAGAGCGGGGAACGAAAAGCCATTATGGTACTCACGAATATCAACCCTACGAGCAGCGGCGTGACTTGGAAGAGGACGGTGTCCGAAAGCCGTACATATGAGCCGGTTAGCTTATTCGTTGCTGAAACCAGTGACCCCCCGAAGTTGTTGGCGTGGAAGTCGGCTGTTTGCTCAATAAGACCTTCAAATACCTCTGCCTGTATCGACTCTTCCATTTTTCCTTCTAAGCGCCAATAGAACATATCGAAAATACGCCATAAAATCGTACCCCCAACAAGTGATAGGGCAAGGTACAATATCAGGTCTCCGCCAAATCCTTTCCAGACCTGGTGCGCCACAAACTCATGCTTGCTCAATCGATTTAAGATTGACGCAAGTATAAGTGGGGGTATGAAGTTATTCACCGTCGTATTAATAGGCAGGATGATGACGGCTGGAATGAAATATTTGGGAAATTTACGGATATGCCGCCAATAGTAGCGGAAGGTTTGTTTCGCTAAAGCGCGTTTGTCTGTCATAGGTACGGTCCTCCTTGGTGCCGCCCACATGTGCCTCTTGACTCTGTAGCGTCGCCACAAGGAAAGAGGGTCTCAAATGAGTTAATTAGTTATTTTTTTGCTTCCGGCTCACACTGCCGGTTTGGTTTGGATGCGAGGATTAAAGAGTGATGGAACGGGCTGGGCCGAACTGGTTCTCTGGATTTTCCTGGATATACATTTTTGGCACGCCCTTTCCTTTAAATTATTAACAATTTACAACTATATCACCGATGTTATAATATCTGCAAGTGGAAAAGATACTTTTATATTACAAATTTCAGCCGATAGCTGATCCTGAAGCGGTGCGCCTATGGCAGCATACGCTTTGTGAGAAGCTGAATCTCAAAGGGCGCATCCTTATATCGCCCCATGGCATTAATGGTACCGTCGGTGGTGACATTGAAGATCTGAAGGCGTATGCGAAAGAATCGCGGGCGTATTTTAAACACGTCACATTTAAGTGGAGCGAAGGATCTCGGGAAGATTTTCCCCGTTTGAGCGTGAAGGTACGAGATGAGATTGTCAGTTTCGGGGCGGCCAATGAACTGCGCGTGGATGAACATGGCGTAATTGGCGGCGGTAAGCATCTGAAGCCGGCAGAGGTTCATCAACTTGTGAGCGAAAAAGGCGACGATGTCGTATTTTTCGATGGCCGCAATGCATATGAAGCGGAAGTCGGGCGCTTTAAGGGAGCGGTCGTGCCGGACGCACGAACCTCAAAGGACTTCATTACTGAACTTGAGAGCGGAAAGTACGATGAGCTGAAATCAAAGCCGGTTGTAACTTACTGTACGGGCGGCATCCGCTGCGAAATCTTAAGCAGCCTCATGAAGAATCGTGGATTTGAAGAAGTGTATCAAATGGATGGCGGCATAGTGAAATATGGTGAGCAATACGGTGACGACGGTCTGTGGGAAGGTTCGCTCTATGTGTTTGACGATCGCATGGGCGTGAAGTTCAGCGATCATTCGAAAGATATTGGTATCTGCATCCATTGTGGCGCGAAGACGAGCAACTACGAAAACTGTGCTCTTAAAAGCTGCAATGATCTTGTACTTATTTGCGAAGACTGCAAGCAAGACGACGCAAAGTTATTCCACACTGATGCGTGCCATGCGCAAGCAGTTGCATAGGGAGCGATGATTATAAAAATAGAGTCAAACTAGGATCGTTGGGCGGGGACGTCTGGTGTAGCCAGTATGTCCCCGCCCGGGGCCTCAGCGGCGTGTTGCCGCGTGGTCCGCGAGTGCTCTGGCTGCAAGTTTGTGCAGACGGTGAGCTTCGTCCGCTGCAGCCTGAACGCCCGCCAGCGGGTCGCCGACTGTCAGGACATAACCAGTGGCATCGCCGCGGAGACCGGCGGCTCGCTTATCGAGTGCGATGCAGGCGCTCTTGAGCGAGTCAACGCGAACCTGTAGGGCGGCCGCAACGCTGTCCCATGGGTAGTCCTGTAGCCGTTCGAGCAGGTCTTCATGGCTTCCGAACTCCTCGGCGATGGCCACGATGGCGTAAACCTGCGCGTACTGCGCCGCTGCCACGCAGATCTGCTCGAGGGCGTCTCCGTTGGCGATCTGGATGGCGGTCGTAATGGCATCCAGGTCAAGGCGTCGCAAGCGCCGGTTGACCATGGAGATGAGCACGAGGGCCCAAACGCCGATGAAGATGAGGGCCATAAACCCTACGATAATGACATGCCATTGTCCTGGAGTCATTTCGAGCCTTTCGTTGAGGCGTGACACGACGTACGTCAATGTCGAGGTTAGTATACCAAAAAAAATTAGATAAACATAATATACAAGTATTATCAAGTTCATGCTAACGAGATATAATAGAATAGTGAACAAAGCGCTTGAAGCTAAACTCAAAACACTGCCCAAAGAGCCGGGTATCTATTTTCATAAAGATAAATCCGGTGAAATTATTTATGTAGGCAAAGCGGCTATACTGCGAAACCGAGTTCGGCAATATTTTCAGGCTTCGCGTTCACGGGATGCAAAGACTGAAGCGCTCGTTGAAGAGATTTATGACACTGACTGGATGATTGTTGACAGCGAACTTGAAGCCTTGTTCCTCGAGGCTGAAATGATCCGCCGCTACATGCCACGCTACAACATTCTGCTTCGTGATGATAAGGCGCTCAGCTATATCCGCATCGATTATGATAGTGACTATCCTACGGTCACGACCACGAGACGACCACTTGATGATGGTGCACGGTATTTTGGCCCATATTACTCAGCGTATGGTATTCGACAGGCACTTAAACTACTACGCCGTATATTTCCGTATGCTACCGGCAAATCTTATGGCCAAAAACGACCAAGCTTGTACTATCATATCGGGCTTGATCCGGGCCTCGAGGACGGGCGTACGACCCTTGAAGATTATCGAAAAAATCTTCGCAAACTGATCGCAGTTATTGAAGGTAAGCGTCCGAGCATCGTCAAAGAGGTCGAGCACGACATGAAGCTAGCGGCTAAGGCACAGGACTTTGAGTCGGCAGCACGGTATCGTAACCAACTGTTCTTACTTCAAGGCCTGAGCAAACAGATCGTATTCAGTGATAAAGAGTTTTTAGATATATCAAAAGACAGGGCATTGAGCGGGCTTGCTGAGTTATTGCATTTTAGTAAATATCCCAAGCGCATCGAGGGATATGACATATCACATATGCAGGGTACTAATGTTGTGGCAAGTATGGTGGTATTTACGAACGGGGTAACTGACAAGGGCGAATACCGTAAGTTCAAAACATCACAGCGCAATGATGACCCAGGTAACATGCATGAGACATTAGTCCGTCGTCTCAGCGAAAAGAATCTCAAGGGCTGGGGGGCTCCGGATTTAATATTAATCGATGGCGGCACGCAACAGGTGAATGCTGCAGTTGAAGCGCAAATGAAATGCGGTACGCATATTCCCATTGTCGGTGTAGCTAAGCGTGAAGAAGAGCTCATTATCAAAATCGACGGGTCAAACATTGATGTGTCGGGGCTTGTAGATGGTCCAGAATATACGGTTCAGCGCAGTGATGATTATATTACGGTTAACTTGCATCCAGGGTTATTTAAGACATCCGGACATAGCTTGAACCTCCGTGGTGAAAGCAAACTCCATAAATACGACGACGTCATTAAGCTTATTCAGCGCATACGCGATGAGTCTCATCGATTCGCCGTGAGCTATCACAGTACACTTCGAAGTAAACAGCAGACACAGAGCTTGCTTGATGAAATACCAACTATTGGTCCTGCAACACGCAAGAAGCTTATCAAAACATTTGGCAGCATGCGCGGTGTGATGCAGGCACGGGACTTTGAACTTGAGAAGACGGTTGGTGAAAAGAAAGCAGCAATTCTCAAACAGTATCTTCGACCACTTCGTCACGAATCTCGAGTCGAAGCAAAAGACACATAATATTTTAGCCGAATTTGGTACATCATTACACAATTATGGAAAACGGGTACCATTTTGGTGGCTATAACTCCAGAGAGTGCTACATAAGCCGCGTGAGTAAGAATAGTACGGCACCGCAATTGTTGAATTATCAGAATGGAGTACTACGCCCGAGTCTCGAATTGTTCCCCAACGGTATCTATTTACAGGTAGTATACTTTATTCAATATTATAGTAATATAATCAATTGTGTTATAATAAATACTCAAATCAATCGCTATGAAAGTTAATTACGAAACTCACCGTAGGTATAAAGACCTTTTTAACAGCCTTACGAGGCCTGTTGCGGGTCCTGATGAACCAGCGTTGCTCGCAGAAGGCGTCTGGTCATTTGGCGAGCCACTCCGTAATCTTCCATTTGATCCACGATTCACCGGGCGGCTTCCACTTATCCGGCAGCTAGGCTTCTTTGTTAGCGACGCAGAAACAATTACGCCAGCGATGCGGGTGCTGGCAGGGCCTGGCGGCAGAAAAGATATTGGACGCCCGGCATTGCTTGAGCTTGGTATAGGGTTCCTGGGCGGTAGGAAACTCACTCCCCAACTCACTTTGGCACGCACTCCCGATTGGAGCTTTGTACTAATCGACAAGTCGTTCGAACACGAACGGAAGGTGGATGAGCCCACTGTCGAAGCATTCATGGACCAAATAGGCGAGTACGCCATGACTGCTGTGACGCTCGGTGGTCTCGCTGTTGCAGAACTAGTCCCTTCGCCCAGGGAAGTAGCATCTCTCGTCACTGTCTAATGTCTCAATCTCGAAATATCCGTCTCTTAAGTTAAAGAAGCGATGAACCAGAGCAATGCTTTGCAGCGCCGCAGTGTCATCGCCGATAAACACCCTCAGATTGCCGCCAGTGCCATTGAGTACAAATGGCCCGATTGTGGCGTTAAGGGTGAGTGGTGTCGTCGATCGTAAGTGAAAGTAGTTCGGCGATCTTGAACCATAAGCTACAATGTACGCATGACAGCTCGGACACATGACGCAGCGGCTATTACCGTCCTTTTGATAGTTGTCCTCCTTAATGCCCCGGAATCACTGCGCTTATCGACACTATTACTTGCCGTATTCGCGAATCAGATTGGCGGTATCTTGCCCGACATCGATCAGCCGACAGCTCCGCTTTGGCGTAATTTACCCGAAGGCCACTTTGCGGGCAAAGTCTTTGGCAAGATGCTTGGTGGCCATAGATTTATCAGCCACTCGATTATTGGCTTTGCGCTGTTTGGCTGGTTGTGTAGTCTGCTCCTTCATTTCTTCCACCCCGTTATGCCACACGTCGATACGCTTCTTGTCTGGTATGCCTTTCTCATAGGCTATGCCAGTCACCTGGTGATGGATACGTTCACCAAAGAGGGGGTGCCGTGGCTGCTTCCTATACCTGTTAAATTCGGCATTCCACCGATAAAGGCACTTCGGATTACAACCGGAAAATGGGTAGAAACATGCGTGCTGCTGCCAGCACTCATCATATTTGATATCTGGCTCTGCTCGCGACACTACGAACACTTCATCTCACTGCTCCGCCACATCGTTGCATAGTTTATCTTCTTACGCGCATGAAGCATATTCTTTGGGAAGGTGATACAGAACTCGAACATTATCAGGTTATTGATACCGTGTACGACGGCCGGCCGGCTCGAGTGCTGTATAGTGGCGATCAACAAGCGGCACAGTCGGGTATTGCTAATGACGAGGGGACCGATCTACTTTTTGATTATAATCAGCGGCTCTTTGAACTCATCACAAATCTCGCGCCCTCCTCGATACTCCTGATTGGCGGTGGTGCGTTTACCTTGCCGAGTGCGTTACTTGCATCACTGCCGTCAGTGTTGATTGATGTTGTGGAGCCTGATAGTGGCCTCATTGAAATCGCGCATGCGTACTTTGCCCTTCCTAAGACTGAGCGGCTACGCATTATAACTACTGATGGGCGTACATTTCTTCGTGAGCAAGCCTCCCGGTATGACGTAATCATTGTAGATGCCTTTATGCATACGTCGGCACCGAAGGATCTCAAGACCATTGAAGCATTCCGGGCGTATCATAAACATCTTAAGGGCCAAGGGCTACTCGCGATGAATATAATCAGCGCATATTACGGGAGGGGATCAGTCATTCTTGAACAGTTATATGCGGCGGCGGACCAAACGTTTGACGCTGTCGATATATTTCTCGCTGGCAGTGGGTACAGTTTATGGCTACCGCAGAACTTTATACTTACCGCGCAGAAAGGGCAAACGCAGGCGCTTAATACGCATATGCGGTATGAGCCCGTAGACAGCCCGAAAGTCTCTCATGGCATGGCTCTGACTGATGAGTAAGCTGAATTAGCGCTTGTGTGGTTTTTCGCCAAAGATAAGCCGCCAAATTTTGGCAATCCCAACTGCGAGGGCAATAACGACTATGATGTCGACAACAAGTGCAAGTGGGCTGAACTGCGAAGCATGGCCGGTTGTTGCCGATTGGCTTTTCCCGTTGCACGTTGCAGACTCAGTTGATGTTGTCGAGTATGCGTAATTGAGCGGAGACCCTATTTTGCTTGTGTACTTAGTCGTCGTACTAATTTGCCCTTGCGACCCAATACAATCAAGAGCCTGGTTGCCGGTTGAGAATGTTTGAGAACTCAATGGAAAGTTTTGCATAATCTTTCCAGGGATAATCGGTGCAAGGAATAGCGCGCCAAGCACAATAAGTGTGGCAAAACCTACGAGACCAGCATGCCCGGTATGATTGTGTTCTTTGGGCTGCTTTGACTTGCTTGTGGACATTGCATCAGGATTGGGAGTATGCCGAGTCGCCTGTGAAACCGGTGTATGTGTTTGCGCTGCACGTTGCTGGGACGCTGTCGCAGCGGTCACCGCGGTGTGTTGTGACCGCTGTGGATGAAATTGAGGCTGCATTGGAGCAGCCTGCCTAAACTCAGGTTGTGACGCTTGCGTGGGTTGAACTGGTCGCGGCGCATTCGGCTGGTCGCCGCCCATGACGGGAATCGAAACTGAAGGTCTTGTCGGACGTACCGCGTTATTGATAGGCATGCCAGGTCTGCGGGGCGCAAAGCCATCTAAACTGGGTCGCCTGACACCAGGAACCATAGGCCTTGACGCTGCGCCCGGCTGTGGTTGTCTGTGCGCCGGGCCCTGTGAGGGACTCATATCCGATTCCATTTTTCCACCTTTTACTGACCATAGTATTAAGCGAAAGCACAATAATTACAACCCTTTTCACGCACTCAAATTATTTTTTCTGTTACGGCAACTACTGATTGAAATTCGCTAAAGGCGATTAGTCGCAGCTGATTGCTATAAAACGCCATAATCGCTGTTGGTCATGCCGGATACCGATACGCGTTGTTGCTTTTACGGTTGGCGGTCTGCCTAGAGGTGTGCGCAAGACAAAGCGTCCCTCATTAATCTCCGCCCCATTGTCGTCGCCAGTGATCCTGAGCGCCTGGCATAGTTTCGCTGGCCCGTCGACGAGCTCGGCATCGGGGCGCCCTTTGCGGTTAGCCCGCATGTAGGTGATTCCGCTGTCTGGTCGAAGAGCTCGAAGCAATACGGCCTGTCCGGAACGGTCTGGCCCGGTCACGATATTGGCGCACCAATGCATGCCATAGGTAAAGTAGACGTATAATTTTCCGGCGCCGCTAAACATAACGCTATTTCGTGCTGTTTCACCGTGAAAGGTGTGGCTGGCGGCATCATCGGCGGTATAGGCCTCAGTTTCGGTGATTACTCCACCGACCAGTGACCCGTCACCGAGCTTAACGTAAAAACGATACCCAATCAGCTGTCGGGCTGCGGTTACCGCGTCCTGGTTCCAGACTTCCATAGGTGTATCATACGATCCTGGGCTCATTGACGAAAGCAACATGCATTACCAAGGGCAAGATGAGGTAAGAGTCCGCTCATCGATTGCTTGGTTCCCAAAAATGAGGGCATGAGTCTTCCAGAAGTATCTACTTTCCGGCCATTCTCTACGATCGCCAGGAAAGGGCGGGACTGAGGGGCCAAGCCAAGCTGATAGCAGAAGATAGCCAGCCGGTATTCGCTGCAAGACGACCGTAACGAATGTAGTAGGTTCCATCTCTTTATTCTTAACGAAGCGGCTATATATGGTGCGTCCGAGGCGTTTTGCATAGACAATATCATCACTGTCTGAAGTTACCGTGAGGTCACAGAACCCAACGACGCTGCCAAAATCATAATCAATCTGAATATTAGGGCGCGTTGCATCGATTGTCTGGATCACCGTAGTAGCTAGCGCTTTGAGCTTGGGGCTATTGTTGAAGTGCGTTGCGCTATGTGAATTTCGCGCATCAATGAACACCGTAATGTTATTGTGCGTCCTGGTGAGTGGTTGGTGGCGCAACATGATACATACATCTTTATCGTATAGAGTCCCTATCATCAAGTGGAATAAAAAAGTGCACGCATCGTGTGGAGGATCAAGGCTGGTGCAATTGATGCGGTTTCCTTTTTGTGGTACGTTATCAGGTAGAACGAACACGCTAATAAAAAGTAACCCAAAGGCTAAAGAAGAAAAGATTACATAGGCATGGCAGAGAATGGTCCTTCCGCTCTTAGCGCGCTGCCCGAAGTGGAGCCACTTCCGGACTTTAATGAGCGGCTACGTGGTGTTGCCCAACAGTTTCGAGACAGTAGCCTTCGTGAAGCTCAGTATGGAGAACTTGCCTATGTTCTTACGGGCTTTGAGGCTGTTGAGGCTCCAGAGTCTCGCGACGGCGTCAGATATCAAGATATAAATGGACGGCGCGTCGACCGGGGGGATGCGCTCATGGCTTTGTCGGCAGCTGAATACGTTCGTGCGCATGAGGAGCCTTTCCACCGTAAGTTTAGCGAGGCGCAGGCTCAGTACCATGTAAGAGATAACGGCTGGCTCGAAAGGTATATACCGGTGCTCAGCCTCTTTCGGACGTTACGGGGCCGTCACGTGCCAATAGAGAACTCTCCAAGCTCTACGGTGAACAACGCAAGTTGCGCATTGAGTGGGGAGTCCCGCAAACCGAGAGCGAAGCCGAGGAGTATCTTATCGATACGGCTCGTAAGTATGGATTTGAATCGCCCGTCGTTACGCAAGCAGTGCTCGAGCATGGCGGTAAGCTCTCGCAACGCGAGCTACGAAAGTTCATGGCCGCTGGGGCGCGCCATGAGTTTGGCCGTCGTCATACGAGTGAGAGGAACAACCACGCTGAGGGGGCCTCAAGTGCTGCAACGGGGAGTCACACAGCGGCGAACCGTGCTGCCGCAACGGAACAATCACCCGACACGAGACGATCGGCTGAACGCGGAACCAGTCGTCAGGAAGAAATTGATGCTGCCCGTGCGCGGATTCGAGCGTACCGGGCTAAGCTAGCCCAAGAGGAAGCTTCCGAATCGCCAAGACCAGAAGAACACGATCGTCCCGCACCACCCCGTATACACTCGGCCCGACGTAATGATCCGCAAGAACTTCCTCCCGATACCGAACGCCTTATTCGACCACGAGTTACGCCAAACACTACTGCCGCCCAAGCGGAACGTATCACCGATCCGGTTCTTGCTGCTAATGTCGCAGCCATGGAGTCAGACGCGGTGCGTAATATTATCATCAATGAAGCGGTTGGCGGAAAAGCCGGTGCTATTGTCCTTGGCGGTATTCGCTATAACTGCGCCAGTGTGAATGGACAGGCCGACAAAGAGAACGGTATTATCTCCGCCTTTGGCAATCTCCAAGATCTTGATCCCGAGATCGTTGGGCGCGGCGAAGAATTCACCCTTCGTATTGCCGCCATGGGCCATGACGTGACAACGAACCAGATCGTACTCGACAAGCGGATAGTAAATCTGTACTTCAAAGACAAGAAGTACGACGTCCTTGACCTTGAAGCAGAAGAGCCGACTGACCGCGTTGCCCGAAAACTCTTCGAGTCGGCCAGACAATACAATGCACAGGTCAGCGAGCAGCGTTTCGACCGCGATTCATTCCGCCGCTTGCGTCAAGATGCGGCACTAGTCCGCGGAGCATCCACGGTATTTCCACGGCCTACCTTTACCCCGTACCCTAAAGCACCTGAGCCCGTTCGCGTCGACCCTGGCCTCAGACAACGGATCGATGCGTATCGAGCACGTAACCCCGTAGCCGCACGACTCGCACCAACCCCGGCAGCGCCATCCGTGGCGACCTCACGGAGAGCTCATGATGCACGACAGGAGCGGCCTACCTTTACCCCGCGTGAGGAACATGAGGCACAGCGTCGACAAGCTACATTTGCACCACGAGTTGGTCGACCGGGAGACCGGATACCTCAACTCAGCGCAGCGGATCTGCGGTTTGAGGGTAGGGTGGAAGCGCTCCCTCTGGCGGAAGTGGAGGGGCCAGACACTGTTCGCCGAGGGAAAGATCAGCTTGCTCAACTTCATGCAGCCATCGCAGAACGACGAGGTATTATTCCTCGGCCACTTGAGTCGGGTAGTGCTCGAAAGGATCTAGAAGATGGCCGCCACAGGCAAGACCGTGTTGTGGACCTGCGGGACTGGAACACGTTTGCAGCGATCGACGGCTCAACGGGGAGTACTGACGGAGCTAAAGCTGCTGATATAGGGGCTGACTCATTCGCGCAAGCTGGCATGGAGTTTAAGACGACTTGGCAAGAGAAGCCCATAAGCCTAGCTTACGCAAAGACTGAAATACGAGATGCCATTAAGGATGCGAACGCCCGAATCGCTGCAGAAGCCGAGGGGGCGTATGCTGCATTTAGTGGTTTCTGGACAATCCCCGTAGAGAATATGTCCGACACCACGGGACTCAGCAGGGAGCTCGAGGGTGATGATGTGTCGATTGTTCTTGGGGCGGTTGTTGCTGATGCCCGTCTGTATCACTATGACGGCAAAACGGGCCGTGTGACACAACTTAGTAAAGATGAGAGTCATATTGAAGCCATGTTTGATGCGGGGCTGCTCGATAGGGATAAGCCGGTACCCCCAGAGCTCCCCAATGCGGGCATGATCACGAACGTGCTTGGCACAGGTGGCGTACTTAATGACCGTAATCTCATAGCAATCCCCGTGAAGCAAGGCGACGGTATCTTTGTGTGCTCTGACGGTGTTATGAGTCACAAGGGTGAAGGGATAAGTGCCGAGAAGCTTGAGGAGTTATTCGCTGAGTACGGACAGGACGCGAAAGCGATTGCAGAGGCGGCGATAGCTGCTTCAAAAACACATGACGATAAGTCTGGCGTTGCAGTAGTATTCTAGCGCTGCGTAACGATTAAACATGTTTTCAGCATAATGCAGCCGACACGATGGGAGCTTGTCGTCGATGAGACCATAAGTGGTGCGGTATACTAACGATAATGACGGCGCAGACTGTTCCCGAAGCTCTTGCTACTATCTTTGATACGTACGCTCATGAGACGGTTTTTGTGCATCGGCAGCCGTTTTATCGACAGACGTGGTCATACCGAGATGTTGAATTTCGAATCGAGCAAATGATCCTATTTCTGCAGTCCAAGGGGCTGCAGAAGGGAGACAAGATCGCAATCTGTGGGCCTAATAGTCCATGGTGGCTTGTTACGTATTTGGCATGCGCGGCCCAGGGGATTGTCGTTGTACCGCTCGACTTCAACTCAACGGCTGAGTTTATCGATACTGTTCTTGCCGAAACTAACGCCCGACTACTATGCAAATCAGTCTATAAAGTATACGAGGGGGCGGTCGAGACGGTGTTGCTTGAAGACGTGGAGCGCCTAATGCCCCGAGCAGATGCGGCTGACCCTAAATTACCTTTAGTAACGCCCGATGACGTGCTGGAAATCGTCTTTACGTCGGGCAGTACGGGTGCGCCAAAAGGTGTGGTATTAACCCATCGGAATGTCATGAACAATGTGGCGAATTTTCTCGAAGCATGGCCACCCGAGCGTCATCAAACGAATCTATCACTAGTCCCGCTCAGCCATATGCTCGAGCAGACGGCGGGTTTCTGGGCACCATTTCATCTGGGCTATACCATAGTGTATATCGCATCGTTGCGGCCAACCGAAATTACCCGCGCACTGCTTGAGGAGTCGGTGACGTGTATTATTACTGTACCCGCATTCCTCCAGCTGCTGAGACGCCGCATCGAGTCTCAAGTAGCACCGAATGCAAACGCACGGATGCTTGTTCGTATTGCGGTTTCGATGCCACCTCCAATTGCTCGAGGGGTGACATGGCCGATCCGTAGACGGTTGGGAAGCCATCTACAAACCCTCGCTGTCGGCGGCGCTGCATTACCGGCTGACGTTGAGGACTTCTGGACGCATCTTGGGCTTACGATTATTCAGGGATATGGACTTACTGAAACAAGTCCGCTGGCAACATATAGTAGCCAAGGATCATTGCGAGCTCGATCAGTTGGGAAGGGTTTGCCAAACCAGGAGCTAACGATCACGGAGACTGGCGAGCTGCTCTTACGTGGTTCCCATGTTTTCAAAGGATACTATAACAACGATACGGCGACTGAGCAGGTTATCGATGCCGAGGGCTGGTTTCATACGGGAGACATTGCTGAGATTGATTCGGCTGGATTTGTTTTTCTCAAAGGCCGCCTAAAGAATATGCTCCTCAGTAGTAATGGGCTCAATATCTACCCGGAGGATATTGAGGCGAAACTCCTTAACTATGGCGATATTCGTGATGCCGTTGTGCTCATGGATGGCCATACAGACGAGCCAAAGCTCACAGCTGTTGTCCTAACCAATCAAGATGAGGCATATGTGAGCCGAGTGATCCGTCAGGTGAATACAGTTCTAGCGAGCCACCAGACAATTCAGGAACATATTATTTGGCCGGATACTGACTTTCCGCGTACCCCTACGCGCAAGGTCCGTCGACAGGTAATTCAGGAGGCAGTCGATAACCATGCAGCCGATAAGCCATTTATTCCCTCGCAGGATGCCTCGCAGGTTCAGGCAGTCCTGCGCCAAGTGTCAGGAACGGACAAGCCCATAACCGCTGACTTGACTATTGTTGGTGACTTGGCGATCGATTCAATAAAGCGCCTGGAGCTGGTAACGCTTCTTGAAGAGAAGCTTCTAGTGGCAGTTGACGAGACGGCGATTACGCCAACAACGACGGTTGCACAGCTTGAGCAGGCGATAGATGAATCGCGTCGGTCGAGTGTAAAGAACGCACATACGCACGTTCGGGGTGTTTCCCGGAATCCGTTCATACTATGGGTACAGTCGGTTTTGCAGACGCTTCTCCTCGCATTGCTCGGAAGGTATCAACAGATATGTGTCTCGGGTTCGCCGCCATTGGCTGGCCCGGTACTGTATGTTGCAAACCATACGAGCCATCTTGATGCGCCAACGTTTTTACGCGTCGTTGGTTTCAGCGGTCGTCAGAGATTAGTCATTGCCGCTGCGGCGGACTACTTCTTTACGAACCCATTCCAGTCGTGGGTGTCGCGTAACCTGATCCATGCCGTGCCTGTCGAGCGCGACGGAGCTGTACGACAAAGTTTAGAGCGAATTGGGCATGAGCTTTCACTCGGACGTTCGGTTGTTATATTTCCTGAAGGGACGCGCTCAAATGACGGCTCGATACAACCATTCAAGCCGGGTATTGGGTTCCTCGCTGCAAGCCTGCGGGTGCCGATTGTCCCGGTACGTTTGCGCGGAAACTATGAACTCTTGCCAAAAGGCGCGCGAAAACTCAAGAAGGGAGCGGTCTCTGTAACTTTCGGAGAAAGCCGGTCATACCCAGTGGATGTACCTCCGGAGGCCATTACGCGTGACCTCCAGCAGGCGGTCGAGGGTCTATGAGAATAGCCTGTGGTGTTGATACGATTGACCTTGCTCATGCCCAAATGACCTTGAGCGATCCTGTTCAGCTGCAGCGCGTGTTGCATGTTGGCGACATGAACAGGCATGATCCGGAGCACATTGCCGGCCGTATTGCGCTCAAAGAGGCGACGATGAAAACACTTGGCCTGCCGCCGGGTAGTTGGCTGGACATTCATATCCATACCGAGTTAAGTGGTAAGCCAACGCTCAGTATCTCCTCAAAAATAGCAAGCCTTATTTCCCTCGATGGGTCGATTAGCCATCACGGTACTATGGTCATCGCATTTGTCGTTGCGTTATTTGACGACGAAAGCTAGGAGAAAATAATACAGAATAACTCCGACGCGGGAAATACTGTCAATGCGGTCCATGATGCCGCCGTGCCCCGGTATGACGTGGCCGCTGTCTTTAACGCCAAAATAGCGCTTGAAGTATGAGTGGGTGAGGCCGCCGATAAACGAAAAGACACCAATAATGATCGCCACGAGCGCCCATTGCAAATGAGTCATGTAATGCCCGACAGCGAAGTAAAACAGCCATATACCAATTGCAGCACCAATAATATACCCAAGGGTTCCAACGTAGGTTTTATTGGGGCTTAGCTTGTCGGCAACTTTATATGTATCGAGAAGGTTCAGCTTGTGGAATAACTTGCCAAAAACATATCCTCCAATGTCAGCAAGCGCAACGGCGAAGATGACAAGGAAGGTAAGGGCATGGGTATTGTCGAAATGCGTTGTACTTAGGCGGGTCAGTAGTACAAGGTGGCACAGGCTGAATATGAGCCAGATGGCTCCGTACATTGAAATCGCCGCCTGCATGAATGAAGCATCTGGCTTATTGAGCCGGATCGCTAAGGGGGTGATGACGAGGAAGTAGATGAGCGGTAGCGAGTAGAACAAATTCGGGAAGAAGCCAGCGATAACGAGTGACACAACACCCAAAAGGAAGAGGGCGTTACGGAATCGGGTCTCGAGTCTGGCGATATGTGCGTACTCAGAGACCGCCCCGCATACAAATAGCAGGAGGACGAGAAGGCCAGGGATGCCGCCCGCGAACGTTCCAATGAAGTATATGGGGGTTAGTATGAGCCAACCAATAATGCGCTGCCCAATGTTTGATGCCAGAATTTTTCGTACGTTACCGTGATTAAGGATGAGCACTGCGATGATTGCCAGACCGTACATGACGAACAGTACGAGCAGCATAGAGACAGCGACCTGATTGGCAAGGGGATTAGTAAGATGAGGAGCCAGGCTCATGTCAAGTTTGACGCGGAGGATTAGGCAGTTCGTGGTAGGTGGCGGCAAAGCGCTGCAGGAAGGTAATAGTGGTCGTCACGAGTATAAACCACAAGAACCCATTCCATATCTGTTGCTTACTGGTTATGAGCACTGCGAGTGCGGCAGTGCTCATATAAATCATCCGGTCCGCCTTGCCGACTATGCCATTGTAGCGTCGTGACCCGCCTGCTGCCTTGCTGAGGATACTAAGGAAACTGTTTAGCAGAATGATTACGAGCGTAAAGAGTGCGAGCGTGTTGTTGGTCACGTCGAGGAAGTAGAGACATATAAAGAGCGTCGCATCTGAAAAGCGATCAATCAGCTCGTTGAGCACCTCTCCAAAATTGCTGGCAACTCCGAGCCGGCGAGCAACGAGGCCATCAAGGGCGTTGCAGGCGGTCCGAGCGTTTACGGCAATAGCGGTGACGATAAGCCACGCAGGGTGCCGGGGTGATAAGATAATGCCAATGCCGCCTAACGCTGCCATTGCAAAGCCGAGCAGGTTGACGCCAGTCGGCCCGATTTTAAGTGCTACAAACAGATTCTCAAGAGGTTTGAGTGCGCGTTGAAATTTTGGTTTAATTGCATATATGCCCATGGGGAAAATTATACATCCTTATGCCAAAGTGATTATAGGAAATCTGCAGCAATGACACGTAAAATACTCGCTCCTCATTGTATCGCCTTCGCTTGGGGTCTTGCCGAGGCAACAGCATTCTTTATTGTCCCCGATGTATATATTGGGTACCGGGGATTGCGCAGCGTGCGGGCTGCGCTTACGGCAAGTTTCTACGCACTCGGCGGGGCACTTATCGGTGGCGTAGTCATGTACGAATGGGCATTGCATACCGATGTTGCGATGACGTTTGTCCAGCACGTGCCGGCAATCACATCAACAGTAATGCAAACAGCGCGCAATGGATATACGCATCATGGTATCACTGCATTATTTATTGGTATGGCAGAAGGCGTTCCCTACAAGGTATATGCAGTCTTGGCACCAGCACGACATATTTCGCTATGTATCTTTATCGTGGTCTCGGTGGTCGCGCGCTTGAGTCGCTTTGCCGCAACGGGCCTTGCGACGGCGGGGCTTTCACGACTGCTTGGGCGTTGGATTTGCTACAGAGTCCGTCTGGGTATTTTTGTTGCTTTTTGGGTAATTTTCTACATCGGTTACTCCATTGCACACCAGTAAAACGGTGCCTAATACGCGATCAAGTGTGGCGACTGGAAGGTATATTGCGTTTTCAGTTTTCGCACAGGAGTGTCAACATATTTATTGAAAAGATATAGTTTGGTGCTACAGTGACAGTATGAGCGTCGAAGCTGGACCTGATATTCCACTCGATCTGGAAGTGGCACAATATCTTGATGCGTTTCATGCCTTTGATGCAGTTGCCACTGAGCTTGATGCTGTCACTGAAGCGCATAGTGCGGTCATCACAGGGGCTACCAACCCAGCCGACGTTATCGAAGCGAATGCGCGGATAGAAGAAAATACGGCCTATTTGCTGGGATCTCGCGACGCGGTGCTCCGTCGTTTTATCGGATCAACGGCCGTACCTCATAAGCTCAGCTTGGCAGTTGGCTTATATATTGATGAACATGCTGTAGGAACGTTTGCAATTAGTAGGCCTGGCGATAAGAACCCCCCTGACGGAGGAGACGCCCTTAGAATTGGACGTGAAGCGGTTAATCGCGTGCGGTCTTATGCGGCGATTATTGCCCTCACCCAATACCAAGGGGCTGTCCCGAGAACGGGAGGGCGGGCTTTCCCGCGAAGAAACGCAAGTTTGGTCACCCAAGCAGGCTACACGACAGTCCGACTGCACGGCGTACCCGATGATGAGGGTCGTTCTGGTATCTGGGTCGATATTTCGAACCCACGCGGCGTTGAGGTTGTATCTGCCGCGGACGTGGCTGATTTGGTCCTAGCGGATGAAGTGGGAGCCAAGCCCGAACTCGTTGTGATGCATAAAATCACGGGTACATATGATGTGCTTGGCTATCTCGAGCATGATGATGGTAGTATAACGGTCACGGCTCACGCAAGTTGCACCGACCAAGAGCCCTTTACGGTGACCATAGCACCAGACGATCGGGTATGGAGACTGTCACCGGGTGGGAGGCTACTCCATATGTTTATACCAAGTGGCGTGAGGTCGATTGAAGAATTTGATGGGGATATGGCGGCTCTCTTTGCAGACCAAGATGAAGCGGCGACTGAAGCGCTGAGGGCTGCCGGCGGGCCTCAGCACAATGTTATCGAGGGCTTTGACCGGACGGGTATGGATGGGATTATTAGCCCACGCCTGCTCTTTACGCCAATGAGGGCAAAGTAATCGCCCCCGCTTTGGATAATCTTGGCCCAGATCGACGCTAGAGTCGTGTTTATATATGTTTGTAGCTAGGCATAAATAAAAACCCATGCCCTACATAACCAATGAGGTGAGTGCACTTTTCGGTATCGCCCTGTACGTATACCGGCTTTTGATCGGGGGATATTCATAATGGTAGGTACTATCCATGCAAGATTTATCAGCAGCACGGCCTTGTTTAAGCAGGGTCTCTGCATGCCCCCAAGAAAAAATATACATTCCTACGTACACGACTACTAGTACGAGTAAACATAAATCAATCGATTCTATTCTCGACATTTCTTTAACCAGTGACGAGATTTACGAGTACTTCTTTTAAATACGGCTCGATCAATAGGCCTTTGATCTCATCGGCACGTACCCAACGAAAATCGGAGTGCTCGTCACTGAGATCTATTGTTTTGATATCACAATTGACCCTGTAGGTAAGCCTGACGACGTGTAAATCTTTGCTTTTGACGAAGATGTCTTGAGCGGTAATGAGTTGGGGATCTGGTACATTCGTTAGGCCAATTTCTTCACCGAGTTCTCTTGCTAGTGCTTCACGTAATGGCTCGTCGGGTTCTATTCTACCGCCGGGTATATCCCACGAGGTGGTAGTCTCGTTATCCATGACCTTGCTTCTTTGCAATAATAAGTACTGGTCTGAGCTGTTTTTGATAAGGGCTTTAACGCCAACCTGCAATATCATCTCAAAATTGTATCATGCCGTAAGAACTGGTACGTACGGCAGGATTCGAACCCCCGACCTTTGGTACCGGAAACCAACGCTCTATCCAGCTGAGCTACGGGTGCACAGCTTCTTGCTTCTCTAGGGCAACTAATCCTGATCCGTCCGGCCAGGGCATTCCGTTTAACTATTCA
>Ga0265338_10000428_pt1 | contig 75512 bp, 131 predicted proteins | sample 42126metaG_FD_193579 | JGI IMG/M metagenome (GOLD analysis project Ga0265338, IMG submission 193579) | Rhizosphere microbial communities from Carex aquatilis grown in University of Washington, Seatle, WA, United States - 4-21-26 metaG | ecosystem: Host-associated > Plants > Roots > Rhizosphere...
CGCTGGTGCCGGAGGGGATGGCGTGGACTGCTGGATGCGAGCCCGACTTTACGCCGTTTGCGCGGCTCTGGGAGCATGACCTTGTGTGGGCGTCCACTCCAGCGCTCGCCCTCTGCGCCGCCGCCCTCCGTGCAAGGGCATCTCTCGTATGAGCCCGCCGCCCGGCTGGAAGCACTCGCCGGCCGCTCGCGCCAAGATCGGCGACGCGACGCGCGCCCGGTGGCGTGATCCGGCCTACAAGGCATTCCTGAGCGCCCAGCATGTCGGCCGCACGCTCCCGCCGAAGTGGCGCAAGGCGATCAGCCGGGGCCGTTCCCTGCCTCCCATGACGGCGGCTGAGCGCAAGCACTACAGGGCGCTTCGCCCTATGATGTCGCGCAAGGAAGCGATCTACTGGGTTTTGAGAACATCGTTTTCGGTAGAGGGGACTAAGCGGGAAGGCCGGAAAAAGCCTTCCCGTTCTTTTTGCCGATGAACGTGTGGCTGGCCATGGCGACGTTCGCTCTCGCGGCGGCGATGTGGCTGGCGATGGGCGTGTATCTTCATTGAAGGGAGACTGTGATGGCGAAGAAGAAGGCAGCGGGGAAGCGTGCGACGAAGGCGGCGCGCTTCGCGGGTGACGGCGCGAACAAGGAGGAGATCGCCAAGCTGGCGCAGGCGGCCAAGGACAAGAACAAAAAGGCCGGCAAGAACGCGGGCGAAGTCTCCGACGAGACGATCAAGATGCACTTGGGCCTGATCACGGAGGCGCGCAACACCCACAAGAAAAAGCGTGACGAGGCAACCAAGGCGAACCAGTTCTATCGCAGCCGTCTCGACACCGCAAAAAAGGACGGCGTCGACACCGATGCTCTCGTGTGGGCGCTGAAGACGGCGGATCGCAGCGCCAACGAGTTCGCAACCGAGCATCGCAACGGCGCTCGCTACCTGCGCCTTATGGGTGCGCCTGTCGCCGATCCGCAGTTGAAGCTGTTCTCGTTCCTCGATGACGAGGCCGAGCCCGAAGGCGAGCCGCGCCTGCAGGGTGAGCAAGCCGGCAAGGAGGGAGCGCCGCGCGATTCCAATCCGCACATCCCCGGCAGCGACAAGTTCCAGCTTTGGGAAACTGGCTGGCAGATCGGTGTAGACACCGCCACCGAGGCGCTGTCGAAGGGCTCGCCCGGCGAAGGCGCGAAGCCGAACTAATGGCCGAGAAACTTCTGGCCATCGATGGGAGCGGCGAAGTTGGCTGGGCGATCCTGATCGCCGGCCAGCCGCCGCGCTTCGGCACGCTCAATCTCAAAAAGATGAGCGACCTCGGCCGCCAGATGGGCGCGTACATGCAGTTCTTGAAAGACCTGCATTCCATCGAGCACTTCGACGGCATCGCGTGGGAGGGTCCGATCCTCTTGAAGCGCGATGTCGTCGACACGCTCAAGCTGCTCTACGGCCTCGTCGGCATCTCCTACGGTTTTGCCGGCGTGCACGGCCTGCCTCACTGTGAAGTGACGCACCAGCAGGCCAAGGGCACGCTGACGGGCGATCATCAAGCCGACAAGACCGCGATGTTCCGCGCGGCCGACGTCGTCATGAAGTGGAAGGTCAAGAACCATCACGAAGCCGACGCGGGTGCCGTTGGCCTCGTGGCCTACGAAACGCTTTGGCCATGACGCGCCGCGCCAATCACAATCTTGTCGAGATCGACGTCGTGATCCGTCGCGAGACAGATCGCGCGTGGGGCCTCGCCGCCGACAAAGAACCGGGCGTGATCGTCTGGATACCGAAGTCGATGTGCGAGATCGAATGGGTGAGCCAAGTCAGCAAGACGGCGTTGATGACGCTTGAGGAAGACTTCGCTCAGGAGAAGGGGTTGATATGACGGCGGACAAGGCACCGACTAACCACGAGGAATATCTGGAGCGTTTCCAGCGCAACAGCAAGATCACGGGCTACGGCATCGGTCGCGTCTATCAGACCGTGGCCTGTCCATTCTGCGCCGCGCCGGACTTCGCGCGTTACGAAATCCTGCAGATGCAGGAAGTCATGTCGCAGCCGCACGAATGCAAGGAATGCGGACGCGCCGCGAAGCTGATCTTCGCTCACTCGAATACCGGGGTGGCGTTCGAGATGGTCCAGACGAAGGGCGACGATCAGCCGGCGTGGCTGAACATGCCGCCGATCAGGCGTGCGCCGTGAACTGCGCCTGCGGCCGGGAGCTTCCGCATAGGGGCCTCTGTAGTGCGCAGTGGGCGGCGCGTCAGGGTAAGAACTATCAGCCCAAGCCGAAGCGCCGCTTCAAGGAGCACACTGCGCCAGCCGGCAATCCGCTCGTGCTGGCGGTTGGCCATCCGTCTGTGCTTGGGGGCCGCACGCTGTTCAGGAAGCGCGTCGTCGATCCTGCGAGCATGGTGCGCCTGCTCAAATCGGCCGAGCACAACAAGAAGATCGGCAGCCCTGTCGTGCGCGGCAAGCTGTCCGGCGTGCCGGTCTACACGTTGACGCTGGAGGAGCGCGCGACCTGCCCGACCGATTGCCCGCACTGGCGCTCGTGCTACGGCAACGCGATGAACTGGTCATCACGGATCGACGTGACGCCTTCGCTGATCCCTATCCTGCGCGTCGAGTTGCTGTCGCTCGCTAGGAAGTACCCGCGCTTCATGGTGCGCCTGCATGTGCTGGGCGACTTCTACAGCGTCGAGTATGTGCGGTTCTGGCACGAGATGCTGCGCAGCCTGCCGGGCTTGCGCGTCTACGGCTACACCGCGCGCCTGCATGGTCCGATCAAGGATGCCATCCAAGAGATGAACCATCATCCGCGTTCGTGGATCAGGTACAGCGACGGGCCGGAGAAGTCCTTCCGCGCCGTCACGGTCGACAACGCAGAGCAGGCCGAGGCTGCTGGGCTGATCGTATGCCCAGCGCAGACGGGCAAGACAGATTGCTGTGCGACCTGCGCGCTGTGCTGGGCGACCGACAAAACCATCGCGTTCTTGAGGCACTGAATGCTCGTCACGCTGACATGGTCGGAGATGATGATCGCGCACGTCGTCGCGGGCCAGCGGATCGTGCTGAACGCGAAGCGCAACGTGCAGCCGAAGTTCGGAGCGCCAACAGGAGCGGAAGGCGACGCGCTTCACATCTCGTCGTGCCGAGCGGAGATGGCCGTGGCCAAGGCGTTCAATCTCTATTGGAGTGGATCGATGGGCGACTATACGGCGGTCGACGTCGGCGGGAAGATCGAGGCACGTTCAATCGTGAGACAGAGCCATCGCCTGATCATGCACAAAGAGGACAAGGACGACCTGCCGTTCGTCGTGGCCAACGTGGCAGACGCGCCGCGCATCAAGCTCTGCGGCTGGATCATGGGCCGCGACGGCAAGCAAGAACAGTGGTGGGCGGACCCGCAGAACAGCAACCGATGGGCCTACTTCATCCCTCAGTCTGCGCTGAATCGGATGGACGACTTGAAGGTCTAGTGGCGGGAAGGTGAACTTTCGCCGCCTCGTAGTGCTGCAGGTGATAGCAGTGCCGGCAGCGGTCCCAGTAGATGAAGTAGTACGGCTGGCCGGGCTTGGGCTTCCAAGCCGGCGTGTGCTCGTAGCGCTGCATCGGCTTGAAGCACTTGCGGCACGCCAGACCGCCGGTGATCGGACGCGCCTTTTTCATTTGATGAGACGGCGCATTGCCGCTTGCAGTTCTTCGCCGGAAAGGCGACGCCCGGTGCTGGCGGGGCCGAACGATGTCGATCCATGGAGCGGCTTGTTGCGGGCCGACGCCTTGGCCTTGCGCTCCTCTCGCTCGCGGTCTGGATCGCTTTGCAGGATGGCGCGGACTTCCTTGCGCAGTCGTGGACGCTTCATTTCACCCTCGACGCCAGACACCGCAAGGCCACCAGCACGCTTGCCGGTGGCCCGTTTTTCTCCCAACGCCAGACAGTGATCTTGTCGACCATCATCTCGGCAGCGAGCTTCCGCCGCCAGCCATCCGCGCCGTAGCGGACGACTGACAGGCGGCGCATCTCGCTACACGAGCGAGGCGGTTTCGATCTCGTGCATGAAGGCGAAGACCGCCTCGCTGAAGCCATCGATGTGCGTCCACTTCCCATAGCCCACGCCGTTCTTCGCGGAGGCGACGTTGATCATGTAACCCCGGCCCTTCGGATCGGGGAGCGTCTTCACGTTGCCGTGCAGGCGGTTGAAACCGTAGAGGCTGCTGGCCGAGCCGGTCGCCTGCTCGTCCGTCACCACAACGACGCGGTCGTAGTCGACGTGCGCGTTCAGGTGCGCGATGGAGTCGAACAGGAACGTGCCCTGATGCGGCTGGCTGTTCTTCAGCACATCCACGCCTGCCATGCCACGACGCGCCGGCACTTCAACCGTGCTGTTCGAGAACGAGAACATGCGGACGGCGTCGGCCGGAAACATCGAGGCCAAAGCGCAGGCAGCATCCATGCGCGTCAGGTCCGACTTCGCCGACAGCTTCTCGTTCATCGAGTCCGACACGTCGACCACAACAGCCGTGCGGCCCGGCAGCTTGGGCATCGAGCCGATGCTGGCGATCAGCGCCGCATCAAGCTCGCGCTCGAAGCGGGGAGCCGCACGCGCCGCCGCGACGTAGCGGAACGGCAGCACCATCTCGGCACCGCCCTTCTGTGCCACGATGGCCTCGCGCACCAGCGTCTCGTCGCAGCCGGCCTCGACCATGTTGCGCAGGTTGCGCAGCAGAGCGAGGTAGCCCAGCTTGCCCTCGCGGATCAGGCGCTCGAACGTGTCCTTCTTGCTCGCGCCTCCAGACAGGTTCGTCTCCCAAGTGTCAGGCGTCTCCAGCTTGCGCTCGGCGATGCGCTTGTAGAGCGCCGCGCGCTCGTCGTCGGCCGGCTCGGGATGCACGAGGAACATCACGTCGCGCAGCTTCACGGCACCTTCGCGGTCGTACTTCGCGAAGTGGTATTCCTTGAAGTTGCCGAAGGCAGCCGCGAGGCCGCGCTTCATCTGCGCCGTGAGATCGCGCTGCTTCTGCGTCTGTCCAGCCTTCGGCTTCGTGGGCGGATTGGCCTTCCAGTAGAGCGAAATGAACTCGGCCATGTCGTCGACGCGGCGGATCACGTGCGGGATCGCATCGCCAAGGATCGGCGTGCCCGAGCCCGTCTTGGCCAGCGCCACGAGCAACCACAACGGCACGTGCCGCAGCTTGAACTGATTGCGCGCCTGAATGGCCAGCGCCGCCAGATCGGCGGGCGGCACGGCGAGCGCGAGTTCGCGGATGCGGTCGGCGACGCTGACGCCGTCCTCGTAGTGCTCGTCCTCCCAAAGCATGCACGACAGGACAGAGCGACGGAGCGCCTGCATCGTGGTCATGCGAGCGGCCGGAGCACCCTCGGCCGTCTTCTCGGTGAACTTCAAAGCCTTGTTGGTACGAGCCATGATCATCTTCCCTTCATCAAATTGAGAGTGACCCGGCAACAGTGCAGTGCAGGAACAAACGAAGACGGTAACGTGTGCGCTCTAACCGCTGAGCTACGCCGAAGATTGCCTCCGGCGACGGGACTCGAACCCGCGACCTCACCCTCCAATGGGAAGTAACCGTTCTCTACGCCATGCACTACATCGAAGCCGGGGAACAAGCGATGACGGCACTGCCCTTGCGGGCTTTCCTTGCTCTACCACTGAGCTACCGAGGCGTTAGCCCCGAGGCGGGATCGAACCGCCGCACTAAGAAGTAGCCGTAACCTACGCCACCGACGAACTCTACGCACTCGAACGCGCCTCGAAGTTGGGGAACAATCGTCGCCTGCGATGCTGGCCTTGCGGCCACACTTTACAAGAGTGATGCAACAGACAACTACGCCACCAACCATCTCAAATCCGGGGAACAATCGGCGCATCGTGCTTAGAGGATTTGAACCTCCGTGCCGGCTGCGACTGCTCGCCCCGGCACTCACACCAACGAAGTAACGACGACCTACGCCACCGGACAAATCTCGAAGCCGAGGAACAAACTCAAGCGGTGCTTTTTCAATTGCATGAAGTAACCGCCCGATACGCCATCGGCAGCGACGGTTTAATTGCAGAATGCAATTCGGTCAACCCTCAAAATGAAAAGGGCCACCGACAGGGTGGCCCCTCACCGCTACCTCGCCAACTTCAACGCGAGGATGCACTTTGCGGAAAATGTAACTGGCCTCTACGCTTGGGTGCTCTACATGGCGGCCTCCGGGCTGCGGGACGCTCGGCCATCAACCTGCGTCAACTCCCGCAATTTGCGCGTCTCACCGGATGTTCGCAAGATTGGCGTTGCAAAAAAGTGACGGTCGGGCGCATGATCCGCCCCGAAAAGCAGAATGCCTCGGCTTGTGAGGCCGAGGCATTCAAGGGACCGGCGACTGTGGACCGCGCGGCACCTGAGAGGGAGGGATGAAACTCCCAAGGGCTTGAATATAAGCCCAGCTTCTCCGTTGTCCATCGCGTTTTGACCGGATGCGGGGGCACCATGAGCTACACAAAGCTGTTTAACACGCTGCTTACCTCGACAATTTGGAATGAAGACAATGAGACTCGCATTGTGTGGATCACGATGCTGGTCATGGCTGACCGTAACGGCGAGGTATTAGGGACCATTCCGGGGCTTGCCCATATGGCGCGAGTTTCGCCCGAAGCCTGTCGGCGCGCTTTGACGAAGTTTATGTCGGCCGATCTTTACTCTCGGACGCAAGACGCTGAGGGCCGCCGCATCGAGGAGATCGATGGTGGCTGGGTTCTTTTGAATCACGCAAAGTATCGAGAGATGGCCAGCAAGGAGCAATCCCGCACGGCCAATGTGGAGCGCCAGAGGCGCTACCGCGAAAAGACAGCCGGGCTTGCCGGCCCTAACAGGCTTTGCGCCTACTGCGGCGAAAAGGCCACGGGGGCTGATCACGTAATTCCCAAGACGAAGGGAGGAGGAGACGGGCCGCACAACACCGTGGCGGCTTGTGGACGTTGCAATGTCTACAAGGGAGCGCGTGACCTTGTTGATTTCCTTAATGACTTCACGTTGCCATTCAAAATCGACCGCGAGAGGGTCTTGTCGCATCCCCTTTTGGCGAAAATCGTAACGACCTGTAACGGTTCGTTCGTCGCCGTAACGCAAGGGAGGGACATAGCAGAAGCAGATACAGAAGCAGATACAGAAGCAAAGAATAAAATATCGGGTGCTAACGCACCCTCGTCATCTGGCGATGACCGCCAGCGCCCGTTCAACCTCGCATTGCCGACGCGCAAGTCGATCATCGAGGAGGCGGTGGACTGCTGGAATGAGTTCGCCGTGAAAAGCAACTGGCCGAAGGTCAACAACGGAAAGCTGTCGACGGCGCGTCGTACCAGCCTCAAGGCGCGCATGGAGGAGATTGGCGGCATCGAGGGCTGGCGCATCGCGGTGGCGCGTGCGGCCAAGAGCGACTTCCTCTGCGGTCGCACTGGGCGCGGCGACGGTCACGAGAACTGGCGCTTCGACTTCGACGACATGATCAAGGCGAAGTTCTTCACGCGGATTATGGAGGGCAAGTACGACGGCAGTGGCGCGAAGCCGAAAGTCGACGGCGCTCACGAAGGCATTCAGCAGGCGATGACGCCTCGCACCTACGAACAGCAGATGGAGGATTTTTTCAATGGCCAACGAGATCACGACGGCGAAGGCGCAACCATCATTGAGGGAACCTATGAGACGAGCGCTGGCTGATAACCTGCGGCTCGATAATGCAGACATCCCGTGGTCGCCTCCGAAAGTGTTGCCATCGAGTGCCGATCTTCGCGAGGGCATCGCGACGTTGAAGGAGCTTCTGACGCCAGCGCCTCGGCCGCACATCCTGTTCTGCTACGGCACGCTGCTGAGTTCGTTCGAGCCGAACGTGAAGGCCGAGCCGGCAAAGGCGCAGATGCGCGCTGAAGCATGGATCGAGGCGACGGGTGACATCCCTGCCGACTTGTGGACGTTGGCGACGAAGGAAGCGCTGCGCTCGTTCAAGTTCATGCCGAGGCCGGTCGAGATCAGGGCGCTGATCGACAATCGGTTGACCGAGCGTCGCAACTTCCTCGCTCGCGCCGAGCGCATGTTGTCGGTGAGCGGCCCGAAGGACGCGCCGTTTGTCGAGGACACCGAGGAGGTGAAGTTGAGGACCATCCTCAAATGGAAAAAGGCGGCGAACAAATGGGCCGAGGCTGCGCCGCTTGAGATCAGGTTGGCGAAGCTCGAAGGGCGCGAGCCTGAAAGCTGGGTGCTTGATGGTGGGGCGCGGAACATGAGCCCGGTGATCTCCGACCGTCCGCCGCTGCCGGAGCCGAGCCCGCGCATGCGAGCGGCCACCTTGCGAGCGGCGGCACGCAATCACGAAAAGGATCGGCCGGCTTATGCCGCTCTTCTGAACAGGCAGGCCGACCTGATCGACCCGCCGACGATCCCTGCCGGATCGCACGCGCACCCTGCCGCGCCAGTGCCGGCGCAGGCCGATGCAGAGCCGGTGTACGATGCGGGCGCAGACGAATAGCGGCCCTTGCAAAATGAGAAAGCGTCCTCATATTGAGAGCGTGGCCGGAGAGCAGTCACGGTGAAAGGAACGGACCAGTGATGGTCCCTCTGGAGGGAACCCCTCACCAGCCTGCTTCTGCACTTCGGCCCGCCTACCTTCTGAGGAGCAATTTTATGACCCGCACTGACCTTCATCGCCCGAGCGCGATCATCCCCGCCGACTACCGCCTTGTAGCGCTTGACTATTATGGCGGTGGCATCGAGGCGATTTCGTTTCAGTACGACCGCGCCGCCTTCCGCGCCGACATGGAGCGCACTGGCGGCAAGTTCAGCCAGCATGAGCATGGCGGCACCTGCCACGTTTGCGGTGCACACGCCATGTACGTGGCGAAGTATCACCACGCGCCGACCAACAGCTACATCGTGACCGGCATGGATTGCGCCGAGAAGATGGACATTGCAGACGAAGTGGCGTTCCGCTCGTTCAAAAAGCGGGTTGCCGCCGGCCGCAAGGCGTTCCGTGGCAAGGCCAAGGCGCAGGAAGTTCTCGCTGCATCTGGACTGCAGGCCGCTTGGGCTATTTACACTTCGACTGACACGGTCGGCTTCCAGAAGGCCGAGATGATCGTGGTCGACATCGTCGGGAAGCTCGTCCAGTACGGGTCGCTCTCAGAGAAGCGGCTAGGGCTGGTTTCTCGCCTGCTGAGCGACATCGCGGCTCGCCCTGCCCGTCTGGCCGCCCGGCAGGCCGAACTGGCTGTAACGGCCGCTAATAGCCGCCACGTTGGCACGGTCGGCGAGCGCCGGGACTTCACCCTTACTGCGAAGTTCCGCACTTCATTCGATACGCAATATGGGGTGCTGTTCATCCATGTGTTCGAGGACGCCGACCGCAATGTCCTCGTCTACAAGGGCGGCAAGGCCATTGCCGAGCGCGGGGAGACGATTTCGCTCAAGGCGACCATCAAGGCCCACGGTGAGCGCGAAGGCGTCCAGCAGACCATTTTGAGCCGCCCGGTGGTGGCGGCTCAGGAGGCTCAAAAGATTGCGGCCTAGCCCTTGCAATTTGAGAAACAATCCTCAAATTGAGGGTGCGGGCGATCCTGCCCAACGGAGCACCAGATGACGAAGAAAGATTTTGAACTGATCGCGGACATCGTCGGCACCCTCACATGGGACGATCCCGAGACGGTCCGGGCTCACAAGGCCGGCGTCGTCGCCAACCGCCTCGCCGGCACGAACCCTCGGTTCGACAAGGATCGGTTCGTCAAGGCGGCCCTCGCGGTCAAGCACTAACCCCACAACCCCGCCCAGCCCTGAGAAGCTGGTGCGGGGTCGGGGCGTTGAAAGAACCCACTGGAGATTTTCATGCTCACCTATCAGGAACCCGTTGGTCGTTACGTCGTGCTCAAGCACACCGATCTTCCCGAGGCTCACAAGGCCGAGTACCGCGCGGACGGCATCGACCCCGACACCATTTGGTCGCTGTACTACAGCACCAGCAGCGAGGCGGACGCCAAGCGGGTCCTCGCCGAGAGCATCGAGGAGGCCCGTAGTTACCAGACCTTCCGGTTCGAGGATCGCGGCGCACCCTCGGTCATCGAGCGGCCCGCCTACTAAACTCCACCAGCCCCGCTAGGCCCTGAGAAGCCTACGCGGGGCCGAGGTGTCAGAGGAGATCGCCATGACCATCGAAGCATCGAACCGCGCGCCGCTCGTAGTAGCCTACGGCATGGGCGTGGACAGCACCGCGATGCTGATCGGCATGCACCAGCGCGGCGAGCGGCCCGACTTGATCCTGTTCGCCGACACGGGCGACGAGAAGGCGGCGACCTACGCCTACCTGCCGACGATCAATGCGTGGTTGGCCGGCGTCGGCTTCCCGCAGGTCACTGTCGTCAAGAACGCGCGGCCGATCTCGGGCGACAAGAGCCTGTCGGATAGCTGCTTGCGGCTCGGCACCCTGCCGGCGCTCGCCTACGGCATGCACCAGTGCTCGCTCGTGTGGAAGCGCGATCCGCAGGTGAAGTTCATCAAGAAGTGGGAGCCGGCCGTTGCGGCGTGGGCGCGCGGCGAGCTTGTCACGACCTGCATCGGCTACGACGCCGGCCCGCGCGATAGCTGCCGGTCCTACAAGGCCGAAGGAAAGGCCACGAAGGGCTTCACCAACCGCTTCCCGCTGATCGAGTGGGGTTGGGATCGCGAGGAGTGCGTTCGCCAGATCGCGGCGGCCGGACTGCCCGTGCCGGTGAAGTCGGCTTGCTTCCACTGCCCGGCCTCGAAGCTGGCCGAGATCGACTGGCTGGCCAAGTTTCAGCCCGAGCTTGCGGAGAAGGCCAAGGCGATGGAAGCCGGCGCGCACGCTCGCGGATTGAAGACGATCAAGGGCCTCGGCCGGAAGTTTAGCTGGACCGATTATTTAGCGAAGCCGGCCCTTGCAAAATGAGACGGCACTCTCATATTGAGGGTGTCGAGACGCCAACCCCACGGAGATCAAGATGTCTGTTCAAGCTGCTGTCGATGCCTTCAAGGAAGTGAAGGCCCATTCTGAGATCGCGCCCATCGATGCCTTTCGGTTCATCGACACCTACAAGGCGCAGACCGGCCATCGGCCGAGCCTGTCGGCGATGACCCTCCTGTACTTGCGCGAGAAGGCGCAGAGGGAGGCCCTTGAAAGCCGCTAACCGCGCGACAACCCCAACAGCCCCGCCTCGGCCTGAGAACCGAGCGCGGGGTTAGGGCGTCGAGAGCAACCCAACGGAGAGATCGATGAACGCCAAGACGCGCAAGGAACTGAACAAGATTTATTCCGAGATCGAGGGCCACAAGAACCGGCTCGAAGAAATCGCCTCGGAGGAGCAGGACAAGTTCGACAATTTGTCCGAGGGCCTGCAGGCCGCCGAGAGTGGCCAGAAACTTGAGCAGGCATCGAGCGACCTGCAGGAAGCGGTCGGAAGTCTTGAGGAGGCACTTGGCCAGATTGAGACGGTTCGAGACGCCTAGAGGTTCAGCGCCCCAACAGCCCCGCCACGGATTGAGCCCCGTGAGCGGGGCCAAGGCGTCAGAGGAGTATCACACCAATGGCACGCAAACTTTCCACGAAGCAGATCGCCAAGCTGAACGACGAGCGCATCAACCGGCTTTGCGGCCAGCGCTGCAGCGGCGTCCAGATTTCCATCATGGACATCCCTAAGGTGTTCAAGGTGGCCAATCAGGCCATCGTCGAGAACGCCGAGATCAGCGATCAGGCGCTCGGCGACAAGATCGCCGAGTACGTCAACACCATCCGCAAGAACTAGGAGGAGCATCATGGGACGGAATTGGAAACCAAAGAAACCGCGCCGGCCATCGTGGCGGCTGCCGTTTCGGGTTGATTGCGGAAACGGTGTCCGCAGCGCCTTCAACGATTACTCGGAGGCGATGAACTACGGGCAGTGGCGCAGCGCGGTGTCTGGCGGCCGGACGGAGATCAGCAACAAGCACGGCGATCTCGTCGGCCAGTACAGCGCAGGGAAGACCACGCCGGAGTTTTCTTCGCATCACGTCAGCGCCGGAGCGCCGGCCTACGCTCTGGATGGAGGCTGACATGGCACGCAAGCCCGTCAAACTGTCGGACGTTCGGACCATCCCGGCCTATGCGGTGATCATCCGCGCAACGTGGGAACGTGGCGCGGTTCAGGCCGAGGCATTGGCGGAACTGGATCGTCGAGGGTTGTGGCTGTCCGATGCGCAGCGCAAGCAAGCGGGGCTCGTCTGACATGCCGATCCCCGATCCCCGTGGCTGGTCGCAAGATCAGCTTGCCGTCAAGGAAGGCCGCAAGGTCGTCGGCATCATTCAGCGCAAGCTGATCGATCAGGGCGACGTCGCGGCGAACGCGATCTACCCAAAGTACGAATACACGTCGCTGCATCTTGGCCGCGTCATCTACGGCGGCACGTCCTACGACAGCGCGGTCGACGCCTTCGGATCGGTCGATGCTTGGGGCTACGGAGGCTGAGATGCAGAAGTACAGAGCCGATATTGCTGAGAAGCAGAGCGACGGCGCGACCGTCTGGCGCGCGAACTGGATGGGCGGCAGGCCGCTCTCGAAGATCGTCGACTGCCGGCTGGACAATCTCGTCGGCGACATGCGGACCACGGTCTACATCACGGGCGAGCCCGACACGTGGTTCTCGACGCCGGCCGTCTGCCGGCTCTTTGGGAAGCGCGTCAAAGGCTACGTCACTGGCGACGGCGACGGCAATCTCGTTTTTCGTCACTGCTACTACTGAGGAGCACAACATGACACGTCCAACCATCACGACGCCTTGCGCCGCCGACCGACATCACACCGGAGCCGAGCGAATTGCCGAGTTTTCGACCAGCAAGGGACAAGGCGGCCTGATCTCAGTCCGAGAGATGGTCGATGGTTCTGCGCAGGTTTCGCTCTACCGTCTCGACAAGGGCACGGTCGTCTTCTGCGATCCCGAGCATTCTCGGCCGAGCACGAACAGCAAGGTTTTGGATGCTCTCGAAGCCGGCCGCCGCATGCTGGACGCGCTGCGCAGCTTGGAAGCGATCATGGCCACCATCATCACTGAGGCCGCACGCAGCGGCTACCGCGACCCCACGAACAAGAACCCGTTCCCGCATTCGAGCCCGGCTTGGTACGGGTTCGAGGCTGGCCGCACGCATCGCCGGTCAGGGCGCACCGAGATCATCAAGGCCACCATGGGCCGAGGCTACACCGTCAACCTTGAGACGGCATCGCGGATGCGTCTCGTCGCCAAGTTTGGCGTCGCGCTGCCGCCGATCATCGAGCGGAAGGATTGAACCAATGGCCGACCATATTAGCCCGACCACGCGCGTCCTGTTGGACATTACCGACGCGGTGCGGCCCGAGAAGCTATCGTGGAGTGAGTTCATCATCTTGGCGTCGCACCTGCCGGCTGGCACGGTGGAGCGCATCGAGGGCGCGCTGTTAAGATCGCCGCCGGGCACTGCGATCTATGTCGAGGGGCCGGCGACCGACCGCGTCACGGTCAAGCTGGAGGCCAAGCCGTGAGCCGGCCCATCGAGATCGGCGACAAGGTCGCCTATTCGGCGGACTTCCTGCGTGACACGGTCCAGCAGGCCAGCCCGGACGACAAGGGTGGCTGGCGCGGCGTCGTCACGGCCATCGACGGCGGCCCGGATTGGCGGCTTTGCGTCGTCGACTGGAACGACCGGCAGGGCCGGAAAATTGGCCAAGGCCGCGTGCTGGACAAGAACCTAGCTAGGGAGGGATCGCCTCAGATGTATGCCCGCTAGGGGCTCGAAAATAGGCGCGGGGAGGCTATTGCAAAATGAGATGCCTCCCCTCATATTGAGACTGTCAAAGACGCTTTCGGTCGGATGGTCCGGCCGGGCAGAGAGAGAAGGATGAAATGCAAAAAGGTTTGTCACTGACTGAGTTGGCCGCTCGCATCGAGGGCCTGAAGACTGAGAAGAAGGACTTCATCGCGGACACGTCCGCTGTGACGATGCTCGACGGCACTGCCACGGGCAGCGCTCCGAAGCTCGCGGTTGCTGGTCAGGGCGAGTTCCCGATCCGCCCGCTGGCTCACAACCAGATCGCCGGCCGCCTCGGCATCCCGTCGAAGTATTACGACCGGATGCTGGCCGAGCAGCCCACGTTGTTGGCGAACAATGTCAATACGTGGTTTCACGCCAACCCCGAGAAGCGGATGATCCGCACGCTGAAGGCCGAGACGCGCGCCTTCTTGTCGAACCGCTACCAGCGGATCGAGAACGAGGAGATTGCGCAGGTTGCCCTGCCGATCCTGCTCAACATCCCCGAGGTGAAGATCGTCTCGTGCGAAGTCACCGAGCGCCGGATGTATATCCAAGCCGTCAGCCCGCGTGTCGAGGGCGAGGTGAAGCGCGGCGACGTCGTGCAGGCCGGCGTCGTGATCAGCAACAGCGAGATCGGCTTCGGCGCGGTGTCGGTGTCGCCGATGATCTACCGCCTCGTGTGCCTGAACGGCATGATCGCGCCGGATGGCAAGTACCGCGCCTACCACGTTGGTCGGCAGGTCGAGGACAACGCGGCTCTGTGGGCGCAGGACACGCAGCAGGCCGATGACCGTGCGGTGCTCCTCAAGGTGCGCGACATGGTGACGGCGGCGGTCGACGCGGTTCGCTTCTCGGAGCGCGTGGCCAAGATGGCCGGGCTGACCGACATCAAGATCGGCGCGAACCCGGCGGCTGCCATCGAAGTGCTCGGCCAGAAGATTGGCGCGACGCAGGACGAGACTGGCGGCATCCTGAAGGCGCTGATCGAGGGCGGCGACCTGTCGGCTTGGGGCGTGCTGAACGCCGTGACCGCTCAGGCGCATACCGCGAAGTCCTATGACCGCGCGGTGGAGTTCGAGGCGGCCGGCGGCCAGTTGCTTGAGTTCAAGCCGGCCGAGTGGCGCGAAGTTCTCGACGCCAGCGTCGCTTCCAAGCGTCGCCGCAGCGCCGCCACGGTGATCGACGCCACCTTCACCGAAGTCAGCCAAGCGGCTTAGGAGCCCGCAAACCCCTCGCCCCGCTCGGCCCTGAAAAGCCGACGCGGGGTTGAGGCGTCGAAAGAGGAGCATCATGAGCACGCTGATCGAAAAGATGGCCATGGCCATCGTCGCCCACAAGCACTGCGAGGTTGGCGCTGTTGTTGCGGAAGGTTGGCGCGACCGCTGGGCCGCGCGGTTGGAGCACATAGAGCGCAACGCTTTGCCCAGCGGCAGCGGCATCGACGCCGGCACGAAGATCGACGTTGATCGCAGCACGCTCGACAAGATCGTTCTGACGACATCGTTTCATCACATGGACGAGAGCGGCGGATACAACGGTTGGTCCGATCATACGGTTGTCGTGACGCCGTCTTTCGTCTCGAACTTCGAGATCAATGTGACCGGACGCAATCGCAACGGCATCAAGGAATATCTGGCCGACACGTTCCGCGCCGCGCTGGATGCGCCCTACGAATACACGGACATCATCTAATGAACATTCTGTTCAATCTGTCGACGATCCCGCACTGGGAGTTCATGATCGAGGCGCAGCGTTGGGAAGCCTTGCCGCCGGCCTATCGCGAGTTCATGACGACGAAGCCGAACCCGCCGGGCCACGCCGAATATCTGGCGCGGGCTCGCAAGAAATACCCATCGCTTCCCGGCGGCGCGGCGCAGGCTGCGTTGAACTGCTTTGAGATGCGCGGGGCCAAGGCTGCCGCTCGCTACGCTGCCAATGCCGGCGCACGCTGGCGGGTGCAGGGCAAGTTCAAGTTCGTGATGCCAGCGCCATCGATGCGCGGCGTCTGGAACATGACGGCCAAGGATAAGCGCGAGCAGGCCGAGCGACTGGAGCGCTACCGCGAGCACATGGAGGCCGGTCGACAGGCGCTCGAACAGCAGCGGCTTGAGAAGGCCGCCAAGCGCAAGGCGCAGCGGGAAAACCGGAGGGCGAAAAGTAACGTCGTCAAGTTGAGCGACTATCGGAGGGCCGCGTGATGAACACCATCGCCGATCTTCTGCGCGATCTCCTGCCGAGCGGGAAAGTATATTATCACGACCCTCGTTTCCCGCGCCTGATCCGTGTCCATAAAACGTCTTTCGTCGAGATGTTGAAGGACATGGAGCCGAGCGATCCGATTGAATACAGGGTCCGCAATCCCGAGGGCACCGGACGGTATTCCCAGCCGCGCCGCTACGTTTGTGTGTGGCCATGAGCGCTATCACTGTGGCCAAAGCGCCGTGCAAGTCGTGCCCTTATCGGCGCGACGTGCCGAGCGGGGTTTGGTCGGCCGACGCATACAGCAAGCTGCCCGAGTATGACGGCGGCATTGGCGGTCAGGTCAGTGCTGGCGCGACCCGCGCGTTCATGTGCCACCAGCAGGACGGGAAGCTCTGCGCGGGCTGGGTGGGCTGCCACGGCGCGAGCGAACTGCTGGCGTTGCGGCTGCAGGCTGCTCTCGTGGCCCCTTCGGTGTGGACCTACAAGAGCCCGGTGCCGCTGTTCAAGTCAGGAGCGGCAGCGGCGGCGCACGGGATGCGCGCCATCGCGCGGCCGGGCGTTCGCGCTCGCCGCACCATCCAGCAGTTGATGCGGAAGCGCGAAGCACGGAGGGATGCGTGATGGCGCAGGGTGAGTTCTCGGTGTGTCAGTTCTTTGCGGACGACAGCTACGAATACGTGCGGCGGTTCGTCGACGCCGAGACGGCGGTGGTTGCCTCGAAGCACTACACGACGAGCGTCGGTGCGCGCATGGGCTTCACGAAGCGTGTGATCATCACGGACGGCGGCGATTGCTGCGTGTTCGAGTGGAAGTTCGGCGAGGGCATCACGTTCCCGCCGATGGAAAAGAAAGGTTGAGAAAAGGGATAGCAGTCGCAATATGACTGGGCTAGTCTCGTTTCGAGAGGCAACGACAATGGAAGGAATTGAAGTGGCAAAGTCTACGACAGAGCGCAGCATGGGCGACCGTCTCATTGCTGCGCAGGAAAAGCTCGGCCTCACCAACGAGGCGGCGGCCGAGGAGGCGTGCGTGGCGATTTCGACGTTCTACAAGTTCAAGAACGGCACGCGCCCGGTGCAGGAGTTTGCGGTCAAGCTGCTCGAACGCCGAGTTGAAGTGGAGCGTCTGCAAGAGCGCGTTCGCCGCATGAAGGAAGCGGCCTAGATGGACACCGGCATCCCCTGCCCGGCATGCGGCAGCGACTCGTCCGACGTCGTCGATAGTCGGCCGACGCACGGCGCGTTCCGTCGTCGCCGGCAATGCGGATGCGGAGCCCGCTTCACGACCTACGAGATGGTCGACGAGGCGCAGCCTTCTCAGCGCAGCGTGATGCGCCAGCGGATCGCCGAGATGTCCAACGAGGAAGTGCTGGCGCTGGCCACGATACTCGAACAGGTCGACGTGCTGTTGAAGGCGTGCGGTGCGCCGACCTATCCACGATTTCAGAGGATGGCGCGGCGTCGCCCAGTGCCAGCCGAGAAGGTCGAGGCATGATTTACATCGTCATCGCCGGCATCCTGACCTTGCTGACTATCGGGATGTTGTCGGCGGCGGTTCATCGTCGGGACAAGGCCCGCTTCCCGATGATGTTCGCGACTGCCTTGATGGCATACACGGCCTATCTCGTGCTGTCGCTGGGGCTGAGACTGGCAAACTGAGGGATCAGAGGAGGATACTGGGGTGAGTAATTTCTTGAAGGACCATCCGGAGGACTATTCGTTCATCGTCAAGAGCCGCGCGGTGGAGGGTGGCGAGTTCCGCCCCTTCGCTATCGCCAACTGCACGGACTGCGGTCGCGAGCACGCGATGCGGGGAAAGGCAAACGATCCGATCCATCCGGTCGCCGTGCGCAAGTATTTCGTCAAGCTCGGTTGGGACTTCGACGAGAACAACAAACGCCGGTGCGTCTGTCCCAGCTGCATCACTATCCGCCGTCAAAAGAGGAAGGGTGAGAGCCCGAAGGGGAACAACGTCGTGTCCATCACCGTCAATCCATCGACCGCCGCACCACCGTCGCGCACCGTGCTCTCTGTTGTAGAGCGGGAGAAGTTGCGCGAAGTTTTGCAGGGCATCTTCGATGCGCCGGCTGGCCTCTACATCGAGAAGTCCGACGCCATCGTGGCGAAGGAACTCAACATGCCGATGGCGTTGGTCGTGCAGTATCGAGAGCTTGCCTTCGGCCCGTTGAAGTCCGTGCCCGAGCTTGAGGCGCTGGCGGCGCGCATCGACGAAGTCGAGAAAAGCATCCGGGGGCTCTCCGATGCCAGCGAGACGTGGCAGAAGAACGTGACCGCGAAGGGCCTCGAACTGCAGGAGATTTTGGAGTCCCTGCGTCGGCAGGTGAAAGACGCCTACGCCAAGCTGGGGCTGCCGCAGTGAGCGTCTATCCGTGGCGCAACACCGCGAACCCGGAAGCCGCCGCTGACTTCTGGAACGCGCATTACCCGCCGGGCACGGCCGTCACTGTGCAAGGCATCGAGACGCAGACGCGCGGCAAGGCATGGGCGAGTCGTGGCCGCGCCTACTGTTGCGCCAATGGCGTCGACGGCGCTCAGCCGTTGGCGTCGTTCACTCCGAAATGCAAGAAGCGGGTGCCGGCATGAACGCGCCATCATCGCCGCGTGATCCGGGGCTCGCGAACGCGGACTTGATCGAGGCCGCCTTCGCGTTCGGCTATGCGCTCGGTATGGATCGCGCGCTCAACATCGTGGCTGAGAATGGCAAGAGATCGCCGTTCGTCGATGTCAAATCGGCGGTTGCGGCGATGTGCAGCAAGATTGTCGAGGAGGAGAAGGCCCCGCCGACCTTTACCGAGGCGCGCGTGGCAGCAGCAAGGCGACAGGCAGAAGGGCTCAAGACATGAGTTACGATTTCGAGAAAATGGCCGACGAGCTTGAAGCGGCGGGCGACTATCGTGTGCTGCGCCACGTGCCGCAGTGGCCCGGCCCGCAGCCGTCGACGTGGGGTGAGTACGAGGACATTAAGGCCGCGATCTTCCTCGACGTCGAGACGACCGGGCTCAATCCCAAGACCGACAAGGTGATCGAGCTTGTCATGATGCCGTTCGCCTATGGCGCAATGAGCGGTGTGATCACCGACATCGGCGAGCCGTACCACGCCTACAACGATCCGGGCATCGCTATCCCGCCCAAGATCACGAAGCTCACCGGCATCACCGACGAGATGGTGAAGGGCAAGAGCTTCGACGTGAAGGCCATCGACACGTTCGCGTCTGGCTTCCGCTTCTGCATCGCGCACCACGCCAAGTTCGACCGGCCGTTCGTCGAAACGATCTCGCCTGTCTTCACTGGGCTGCACTGGGCTTGCTCTATGGAGCAGGTGCCATGGGACGAGTTCGAGATCACGGGCCGCAAGCTGGACTACATCGCGTTCCGCCTTGGCTGGTTCTACGAAGCGCACAAGGCGCAGAACGATTGCCACGCCGCGCTGAGCATTCTCGCGCGCACGATCCCCGGCCGCGACACGACGTTCATGCACGCGCTGCTGAGCGAGGCACGCAAGCCGAACTATCGCGTGTGGGCGACGGGCTCTCCCATCGGCGAGAAAGACAAGCTCAAGGATCGCGGCTATCGATGGGAGCCGGCGCGGAAGACGTGGCACACCGAAGTCGGCAAGGACGAAGTCGACGCTGAACTCGCGTGGCTGGCGACGAACGCCAAGACGCCGGGCGCAGAGGCGGTCCCGATCTCGCCGCTCAATCGCTTCACCGACAGGGTGTGACCATGGGCCTGTTGCCGACCATGCCAATGATCCCCGAGGCCGAACTGAAGCGCGGCTGGACTCCCTACATGGGCGAGATCGAGCGCGGCATGATCTTCGCGTGGGAGCCGGACGAACCGAAGGCCCGCGAACTGATCATCGTGATCCGCGTTGATAGAGGCGACGAAACTTACGTTTGGTCGCGCCCCTTGAGTGATAAGCATGCTCGCGCGACATGGGCCTCGGAGGGTCGCTTTCGCGAGGCCGTTGTCGAGACGCTCTACAAGCCGCAGAACCCATGAACGACTTCATCCTGTTCATGATCTTGTTGGCGACGATGACGACATGCTCGAACGTCGAAAAGCTCGTTCCGGGCGACGGCAACGCCTGCCCTGCCGTTTCCAGTAGCCGTGCCGGCTGGACCTGTCTCGACGAGAAGTGGAAGCCATGAAAAAGCTCGATCCCGAACTGCAGGACACGCGCGATCAGGCCAAGGTCGTTGGCGTCATGGTGCTGATCCTGTTCGTGGTGCCGCTCGCCATCGGCTTGCCGATTGCGTGGCTGCGTCGGAACTACGGCATCGACGAGAGCGCGCTGCTGTTCTTCCTCGTGTGGCTCGGCGCTGGCGCAGGCGTGTTGTGGGTCGAGAGCCGCACCGCGCCGCCGCGCAAGCCGGACGTCGTCGAGTTGCCGGCGGACTGGCCCAAGATCGCGAAGATGCCGTTCGCCGAGCGCACGTTGGCGTCGCAGAGTTTCTTCTATTGCTCTGCTTGCAAGCGGCCGAGGACGGCATGGAACTCATGCGATCTCGGTGCCTGCCCGCACGCATATCGACACAACCCCGACTGGGCGCAATGGTCCGGTGATGACGAGGAGCGCATAGGATGACGACGATCTCTCAAAAGGCGGACTACGTTCGCGGCGAGCGCCAGACGCGCAACCACGAATGCCACTGGCCGGGTTGCGACAAGCAGGTCCCGCCGGCAATGTGGGGTTGCAAGGTGCACTGGTTCGCTCTGCCGCAGCGCCTTCGCAATGCCATCTGGCGCACCTACCAGCCGGGGCAGGAGAAAACCATGACGCCGAGCGCCGACTATCTGGCGGCGGCCGACGAAGTGCAGCGGTGGATCGCGGAGAATGCGAAGTGACCAACGCTGAAATGGATGCCCCCCTAGAGGCCGGGGAAGCCTCGTGGGAGCGAGGCGAGCCGATGCCGGCATATCCGGGCGACCATTTCCCGATCACGTCTGGCGACCTGTTTTGGGTAGGCTACGTGCACGCCAGAGCGCGAGATTTTTACGCCGTCGCAAAATGGCGCTTTACCCTGATCGCATCGAGCCGAGGCCGTGAGAACCACGAGCATTAGAATAGCCACCGAGGGTGGAAAGTATTTCGTTCAGGTGGTCGTGCAGCGGCCCGAGGAGCCGGCGCGCGTGCAGGTTTCGCATGGCCCGTATGACAACCGGAAGGCGGCGCTCAAGGCGCGCAAGGAACTGTACGGAGGGTGACGACAGCGACCGGATCGGCTGGTGCAAGGAAAAACTGCAGGTCTTACACTATGACCTGCATGTTTTGCGTTGACCAGCATCACCTGCAGTAACTATCTTGACCAGCATCGCCTGCAGGTTTTGCGGGCGACAGCATCACCAGCAAGGGAACGGCCGCCTGAGAAATCTCGCGGCGTCGCTCGGGCGTGAGGCGTTGGCGCGATCTTTGCCGCCGCCCTTTCCTTGGCCGCCCTTGGTCCTGTCCTCAGCTTCACCAGACGCGATTCGCACAATGTCGAATGCTCGCCGGTTCGGATCGGCAGCCCGTTTCTCGCCTTTTGGTCCTTTTGCCATGGTGTCATGATCGCGGCGTCAGGAATTGGCGCAGGCTGCGAGACGGTTCATCGCCTCTGCCCGGTGCCGGGCATTGCCGGCCAGCAGGTGCCACGGGTTGATGCAGCCCTTGGTGCGGCATTCCCTGAACACGACGACGCCGCGCGGTAGCGGACCATGGGCGGCCTCCCACGCGAGATGGTGAGACTTCTGGCCGTCGATCATGCCTCGGTGCCCGGTCACGCAGGCGTCGATTTCGTTTTGCAGGCAGCGGCGGACTGCCAGCCTGAACGCGGCGGACTGCATGGCGCGCTTCCGGTCGCGCACGCGAACCTTTTCGATGCGCTTTTTGCGCGTCTTGCGAGGCTTCCTTTTGGGGACGGGCGGGTTGGCATGCAGATGCAGCGTCTCGCCGACATCGGGTTCATTAGCCGCCAGCCACAAGGTCTGTGGGGCGTGTTTCACGGGCTGAGATCGACGAAAGTTCGACACGTCGAGGAGAGTAGCCGGGGAGCAGTGAATGCTCCACCTTGATTTTGGTTGCCAAGAGAGTAGTTTCCCTTCCCTAGCCAAAAGCTGGCCCGGCACCGCAACCGATAGCGGTGCGGTAGCCGTAGTGGGGGATTTTCCGCTGAGACGCTGGTACGTTGCGACCACGCAGCCTTGTGCTGAGCTTGTCGCCGAGGAGCAGCTTGGCCTACAGGGTTTTCAGCCCTTTGTGCCCAAGTGCCTGATCACACGCACGACCCGAGGGCGTCGCGTGACCACCGAGCGTCCCTACCTGCCGAGCTACGTCTTCGTGCGGTTCGACATCCACGAAGACTACTGGGGCGCAATCAACAACACTCGCGGCGTGAAGCGCCTGATCTGCGGCGCTCCCGAGCGGCCATCGCCGATTCGTGACGAGGCGATGAAGATCATCCTTGATCGCTGCATTGGCCAGTACGTCAAGGCCGAGGAGATCGACACGGCATGGTCCGGGCTGATAAAAGCCGGGACGATAATTCGCGTGACAGATGGGCCGTTCGAGGGGTTCGAGGGGCCGGTCATGTGGTCGCAAGCTGATCGCGTGCGAGCGCTGTTCACGTTCTTCGGCGCGCAGCGGGAAATCCCGTTGAACGTCAAGCAGGTTCGAGTTGTAGGCGAGGCAGCACGAAGGGTCGCGTGATGTCGAAGTTGGAGCAGTTGCGCAAGTTGCGCGAGGCGAAGTACGAGCGGGACCGTGCGGCGGTTGTTGTGCTGGCAAAGCGCAAGCCGATCACGAAGAAGCTCCGTGACGCCGTTACGAAATTGTCCGTTACGAAATCCAGCCATGTCCCCGTCCCCGGCGTCAAGGGTAGCAAGGCCGGTCGGCCGCGCGTACACGAGTCGGCGGCCGACCGGCAGCGTTCCTACCGCGAGCGGAAGGCTGGCGCATGAACGCGCGGGGTGAGCGGCACGGCCGCGCCAAGCTCTCGATGTGGGACGTCATAGCGATCCGCTGCCTGCTGTCGATCCGCATCGACCCGCCGTCAGTGTCGGCCATCGCGCGGGCGTTCGAGATCAGCCGGCGCACCGTGACAGGCATCCGCTCCGGCAAGAACTGGGGCTGGCTGTGACCACCAAGCACATCACGCTGCCACCGGGCGGCGGGACGTTCACGCACAACACGCCGGGCACCTACACTGTGACGATGGGCGGCGGGTGTTCCCCTGTCGAGGGGGCTTTCAGGGTCGGCGATCCAGTTGAGTTCCTGCTTGGGACTGGCGAGAACCATGGCGTCATCACTCAGACATGGCCGCCATCGAAGGCCCGCAACCGCCATGAGCGCAGAGCCGAGCGCCATGCCCGCTAGGTGCATCGCCCTCCTCGTCGGTGGGTCCAAGCATGGGACTTGGAAGGCTGTCGGCGAGAACGACACCACCATGATTTTCCCGACCGAAAACGGGTTCGAGGAATATCGCCAGCGCATTGTCGACGTCGGCGTTTATCGTGTTTGGGTGTTGGACGGATTGTCTGGCGAAGAAGTCGCGGCGGCTCTCCGATGAACCCCGTGCTCTCGCCTGATTCGTGGCGTGCCGCCATGCTGGCCGCCGCCGCTGCGATCCCGGTGCTGATCGCCAAGGGCCACTTTGAGGACGCTGCCCTGCTGGGCAAGCGTGGCCGCCAGTTCCAAGAGCGGGCGGGCGATGGCGCGTAAGCCGAAGAAGCCCAAGCGCAAGAAGGCCGAACGCCTGCCGGCCGTGGTCGTGCCGGGCGATCTCGAAGTCGCGCCCGAACTCGACGCCGAGGGCAAGCCCGTTACGATATTCGGCAGGCCGAGCGCCTACCGTCCCGAGTATGCGACCTTGGCCGCCCGTGCTTGTTTGGTGTACGGCAGCACGAACGACGATCTCGCGAAGTTTTTCGGTGTGGCCATTGCCACCATCGAGCGCTGGATCGAGGCCCACGCAGAGTTTCGAGGGGCCTTAAAGGGCGGCAAGGCACTCTCGAACCTCAAGGTCAACGAGAGCCTGTATCGCCGGGCAACTGGATGGGAGCATCCGGCCGAGAAGATTTTCATGGTCGACGTGACGACCACGCGCACGGCGGCCGATGGCAGCGTAGTGACGAGGACCACGAAGCGCCCGGTGCGCGTGCCGTACATCGAGCACTATCCGGGCGACACGACGGCCGCGATCTACTGGACGAAGAACCGCGAGCCCGCGCTGTGGCGGGACAGGCCGAAGGACGACACCGAGGCCGCGACGGATCAGATGGGCGGCGAGATGCACTACCACCTGCACATGCAGATGCCGAAGCCGGCGTCGGCTGACGAGGATCGCAGCTACCGAGATGGCCCTGTCATCGAGCACCAACCAGCAGCGCGAGAAGACAGCCAGTCGGGGTGAAGCCCGGCACATCACCTACACGCGGCCGTGGCTGTATCCCAAGCAGGAACACGCCATCTTCTATCCGCGAGATCGGTGGGGCCATCCAGCGCGGTTCAGCTTCATCGAAGCGGGGACGAAGACCGGCAAGACGGTTGGATGTATCGCGTGGCTATTCGAGAAAGCGCTGTTCGGCCGCAAGGGTCAGAACTATTGGTGGGTCGCTCCCGTCTCGCAGCAAGCCGACATCGCATACAAGCGCATGTTGGCGGCCTACCCGGTCGGCACGTTCATCGCGAACGCCTCGAAGCACACGCTGACGCTCGTGACCATCGGCACGGTGATCACGTTCAAGAGCGCCGAGAAGCCCGACAATCTGTTCGGTGAGGACGTCTACGCGGCGGTGTACGACGAGGCATCGCGCGGCCGACCGGAAAGCTGGCACGCGCTGCGGTCGACGCTGACCTTCACGAAGGGCGAGTGCCGGTTCATCGGCAACGTCAAGGGTCGCAAGAACTGGTTCTATCTGGCCGCGCACAAGGCCAAGGCTGGTGAGCCCGGCCGCGCCTACTTCAAGATCGTGGCGGCCGATGCGGTGAAGGCTGGCGTGCTGGACGCGACCGAGATCGAGGACGCGAAGCGCGACTTGCCCGAGCAGGTCTTCAAGGAACTCTATCTCGCCGAGCCGTCCGACGATGGCGGCAACCCGTTCGGCCTCGCGGCCATCGCGTCGAACATTCATCCGATGTCGTCTGGCATCCCTGCGGTGTGGGGATGGGACTTGGCCAAGAGCCAAGACTGGACGGTCGGCATCGCGCTCGATCAGGCCGGCTATGTCTGCCGCTTCGAGCGGTTTCAGCAGCCGTGGGACTCGACGATGACGCGGATCATCGCGTGCACGGGCGTCGTGCCGGCGCTGGTTGATTCGACGGGCGTGGGCGATCCGATTGTCGAGATGCTGCAGAAGCGCTCAGGCACGAACTTCGAGGGCTATCACTTCACGGGGCCATCGAAGCAGAAGCTCATGGAGGCGCTGGCCGTGGCGATCCAAGGCCACGAGCTTACCTATCCGAAGGGGCCAATCGTCGATGAGCTTGACGAGTTCGAGTACGAGTACACGCGAACCGGCGTCCGCTACACCGCGCCGGAGGGCTACCATGATGACTGCGTCTGCGCTCTCGCGCTGGCGAACATGCACCGACTGACGGCGAGGAGGCCAATGGTTATCACCGACGCGATTCTGGCCCGCGCCGATCAGATGGGGCGATAACCTGAAGGAGAGAGACGATGACAACGATCAAGACCGTCAACGCCACGCAGTCCGAAAACGCGCCGGTAAGCTCGCTCCAGCCGGGCGATTGCTTCATGGGCGACGGCAATACCCCTTTCATGCTGACGAACATCGCGCCGACGACGCCGGGCACGCTCGTAGCGATCAGCCTGCTCACCGGGCAGTCCAGCGACTTTTCGCCCGACGCTGTCGTGGTGAAGGTCGCCGATCTGGCGATGTCGATCACGCTCTAGGGTTTGATGGCCAAGACGCCTAAGCCTCGGGCACGACGCAAGCCCAAGGCCAAGCCGGCATCGGTGAACGTCCAGCAGGCCGCGCTGGACGCTCTCGATACCGTCACGGAGATCAAGCCGTGGATGCGTATTCCCGACGACGCGGTGTTCCGCGCCGGGCTGCGCAGCCGCAACATGATCCCGAACGCCTTCCGCATCCCCAAGCCGCCGCCGGGCGTGGTGCCCGAGGGCGCGAAGCTGGCGATGGACAGCAGCCCGGTGATCGAGGCGAACGCATGGGCGGCGAACTCGGTCTACAACGCGGCCTTCGTCAACGGCACGACGTTCCTCGGCTATCCCTACCTGAGCGAGCTTTCGCAGGTGCCGGAGTACCGGCGCATCTCGGAAGTGCTGGCGACGGAGATGACGCGGAAGTGGATCAAGCTGCGCTCGCGCACGAAGGGCGACGACAGCAAGACCGCGACGATTCTCGCGATCACAGCCGAGATGACCCGCATGGATGTGCAGGGCGTCTTTCGCAAGCTGGTTGAACTCGATGGGTTCTTCGGGATCGCGCATCTCTACATCGACACGGGTGATGGCGAGAACCGTGACGAGTTGAAGCTGCCCATCGGCAACGGCCGCAACGAGCTATCGAAGCTCAAGTTCGCCGGCCGCAAGGGCTTCCTGCGTGGCATCAAGGCCATCGAGCCGCTTTGGTGCTACCCGAACGAATACGACTCGATCAATCCGCTGTCGTCGAACTGGTACAACCCGCAATCGTGGTTCGTGCAGGCCATCGAGACTCACGTCTCCCGCCTGCTCACCTTCGTCGGCCGCGATGTTCCCGACCTGCTCAAGCCGGCCTATCTGTTCGGCGGTCTGTCGATGTCGCAGATGGCCAAGCCGTACATCGACAACTGGCTGCGCACGCGGCAGGCGATTGCCGATCTCATTTGGTCGTTCAGCGTTCGCGGGCTCAAGACGAACATGGCCGCCTCGATGGGCACGGGCGGCGATCAACTGTTCAAGCGGCTTGCCTTGTGGGCGAAGTTCCAGACGAACCAAGGCTTGTTCGTCATGGACAAAGACACCGAGGATTTCTTCAACGTCGCCACGCCGCTCGGCACGTTGAACGAGTTGCAGGCGCAGGCGCAGGAGCACATCTGCAGCGTCACCGGCATCCCGGTCGTGATCCTGCTGGGCATCCAGCCGGCTGGCCTGAACGCTTCGAGCGAAGGCGAGTTGAGCGCGTGGTATGCGTGGGTCGAGGCGTTTCAGGAGAAGTTCTTCACGGAGAAGTTGGGCCGTGTGATCGACTTCATCCAGTTGTCGCTGTTCGGCCAAGTCGACCCCGACATCACGTTCGACTACGTGTCCCTGCGGCCGATGTCCGAGAAGGACAAGGCGGACTTGCAGAAGGTCAAGATGGACACGCACTCGACGGGCGTGCAGGCCGGCATCATCGATCCCGAGGAGGCGCGCGAGAGCTTGGCCGCCGACGAGGACTCGTTCTACGACGGCCTCGTGCCGAATGACGTGCCGCAACAGCCGGGCGCGGCTGGCGATCCGCTGGCGCAGCCGGGCGGCCCGAGCGCACTGTCCGGCATGCCCGGCGTGCCGCCGCGCGATCCGCAGAAGGAACAGGACCGCCAAGACCGTGGCGACGACCCTGCGAGGCAGGAGCGCGGGCGCGAGGATGGTGGCGAGCCGAGGCGCGATGACGACCCACGGCCTGCGGGCGACCGCACAGAGCGTCTTGCGCGGCCGGATGGCGGGCGCAGCACGCGCCAACTGGATCAAGCGGCATAAGCTCTGCGGCCGGGGACGCTCGGCTGAGACGACCAACCGGGCGCTCCACTATTCAGGAGCTTGCGGGTTGGCACGTGACGCAGACGTCTGAACCACCGCGCCCGGCGGCACCGGGCCTCTATCGGAGTTAGAACCCGATGAACGACGTGAAGAAGCAGATTGAGGGCCTGATCATGAAGGCCGGCGCGGTTCTCGACTCGAACGATGCGATGAAGTTCGCGCAGGCAGCGCTGAACGCATCGAATGCGATGGCGTGCGAATGGATGCACCCTGTTCGTCTATCGACGATGCGGGGAGGCGGCGTCGTGATCGATGCCGCCATGTGCAAGCTCATGGTCGACCGCTTCCTGCGCTGGAAGCTGCCGCTGGGCTTCGCGCCAGACGCAGGGATCAAGTTCGATAAGCCGTCCTACATGGCGCTGGGCGACGACATGCCGACAGGCACGAACCTGTTCAGCGCCGATCAGGCGGCGGCGATGGTCCGCTTCATGATCACGGGCATGACGCAATGACCTTCGCCCGCGTCGGCATGATTCGCTTGGATGGTCGCTACTTCGCGATCTCCGTGCCGCAGGAAGTGCTGATTCGGGCGGGTGCGGTCGACCGCATGTCGGTGCCGGGTGAGCCCGTCACGATGCGCGGTGTGACGATGCAATTCGAGGAGATCGAGCCGATCTTGGCTCGGCCGCCGAGTGGCGAGATTTCGTAACAGCGAAGGGGTTCGCGCGATGTGGCTTCCGATGGATGATCCGAGGCTTGAGAACTACAAGGACCAGATGATCATGGCGCATATCGTGCGCCAGCGTCAGACGGGCGACGCCAAGCCGGAGCATCTCATGATGTTTGCGCGCTGGCACAAGGACCTGCAGCAGTGGCTCGACATGACCACGATGCAGTCCGATGGCTTCGTGGAGTGGGCGTCGCTTCCCGAGACGTTTGCGCGCGAGAAGTTGAGCACCGAGATGATGGTGGCATGGGACCTTGGCTATCCGTTGCGCACGGTCGAGGACATCATGCGCGAGGTTGATCGTCGGCGGGTGAACGAGGCGCAGGCGAACGGCGCGCACAGCGACGAGGGCGGCCTGTACTCGACGGCCAAGAATGGCGCGTCCGCCTAAGTATCTGCCGGCGGTGCAGCCCAACGCCGGGCTGCGCGTGATGTACGACAAGCGGATCATGAAGCTGATCCGCAAGATGGTCGACGACGTGACCGACGCGGTGCTCAAGGTCTACGAGGAGAACCCGCCGCGCGTCGCCGAGCTTGCCGCCGCGATGGCCGAGGACGCCTTCGACCCGAGCGAGCGCCGCGACGAGGAGGGACGATGGACCGAGGGCGGCGGTGCAGGAAAGTCCGCTCAGGTGCATACGCCAGAGTTCAAGGCGTGGTTCGGAAAGAGCAAGGCGGCATCTCGCGGTGTGCCGATGGTCGTCTATCACGGGACCGGAGAACTCGGCATTAAGGAGTTCAACACGGAGACGGGCGCGTGGTTCTCCACGAAGCCGGCGCTGGCCGACAAGTATTCTGGCGCGAAGTCATATGGCGAGGGTCAATCGCCAACGGTTTATCCGGTGTTTCTCAAGATCGAGAAGCCGGTCGTGATCAAGAAGGACATGAACGACAAATCGACCTACGCAGAGATACGCAAGCTCACGGGCTTGAACTTCACAGTCGGCAAGTACGGCGATGAAGTGGTCGACGGCACCGAGCAAAAGTTTCTGGTGCATCGGATCATTCACACGCCGGAGTTCGTCGCGGCAGCCAAGGCGGCCGGCTATGACGGCGTGAAGGTGAACGAGGGCAAGATACCGACGTTCGCCGTGTTCGATCCGAAGCAGGTCAAGAGCGCCTACGGCAACAAGGGCACGTTCGATCCGAATAGCCCGGTGATCACGGACATGGCGATGGACGAGCTACCGTCCGATCAGTTGCGCCGGCTGTTCAGGGAACTCTCGAAGCAGTGGCGCGCGAGCTTCGACACCGGGGCGCAGGAACTTGCGGAGTATTTCGCGCAGGCGGCCAGCCAGCGCAGTGACATGCAGTTGAAGGCGATCTTGACGAAGGCCGGCTTCGCCGTGGCGTTCAAGCTGACGCCAGCGCAGAGGGACATCCTCGAAGCGGTCGTGGCCGAGAACGTGACGCTGATCAAGAGCATCCCCGAGCAATACCTGACTGCGGTCGGTGGCGCGGTGATGCGGTCGGTGCAGACGGGGCGTGACGTCGGCGGGCTGCGCAAAGAGCTTGAGGAGCAGTTCGGTGTCACACGAAGGCGGGCGTCTCTCATTGCGAGAGATCAAAATCAGAAAGCTACATCCGCTTTCAATAGGGCGAGGCAGCTTGAGATAGGGGTGACAAAGGCGCGCTGGAAACATTCTCATGCGGGAAAGACGCCGCGCCCTACGCACTTGGCAAACGATGGCAACCTCTACGATGTCGCGACTGGATGGTATGATCCGCACGAGAAAGAATGGATTTGGCCCGGTCAGCTTATAAATTGTCGATGCACCAGCCAGTCATTGTTTCCGGGGTTGCAGCGTCCGTAATGAAGACCTGCACGTCTATCCATTGCAGGGCCGCACGGTTTGCGGTCTGCACGTTCACACCAACCTGCAGGTCTTGCCGGCCCGAGACAATCTGTCGAAGGCCAACAAGCTGCCAACGGAAAGGGACCAAAATGCGCTTTCATCTTGATCTCGCCGATGGCTGCAAGTTTTCGATGCGGCCCACTGATCTTGGTATCAGCGATGATCAAGCCAAGTCCATCATCGCTGGCGAGGCCGACATGCACTTCGCGTCGGAGATCGGAGCGATGCTCCACAATCACGCGGACTGGCTTCGCCGCGTCGCGCCGAGATCGGTCGACATGAAGCGCAACGACAAGGACTTCGAGGAGTGCTGAGAATGGGTCGCTGTATCTCTCTGCTCTGCGCGTTGCTCACCCTGCTCGTCACGAGCAAGGTCGAGGCGCAAGGGTTCAATCAACGTGCGGTGCTGTCGTTTAGCGCGAGCGGCGACAATACCGTCGTCGCTGGCCAGACGGGCAAGCGCATCTTCGTGTGGGGCTGGGACATCTCGTGCGCCACGCCGACGAACTTGACGTTCAAGTCCGGCGCGTCGACGAGCCTCACGGGCGCGATCCTGCTCTCAGCTTACAGCAAACCGCTCACGGCGACGGCCGCCTACCTGATCACGAACGCGGGTGACGCGCTGGTGATCAACGACATCTCGGCGACCGCGTGCGCTGGCATCCTTTGGTACAGCGTGCAGTAATGAAGTTCCGGGCTCTCCTCCTCGCGGTGATGCTGGCGTGGGCATGGCCTGCGCTGGCGCAGAACGTCGGCGGTGGCATCGACAACGGATCGGGCGGCGGTGGTGGTGGTCCTCCGACCGGGCCAGCCGGCGGCGCGCTCGGCGGCGTCTATCCGAACCCGAACCTTGCCGACGCGGCGGCCAACACGGTCCTCGCGAACGCGACGTCGGGATCGACCGGCCCGACCCCGTTCTCCATGCCGTCTTGCGACACGGCCAGCAAGGCGCTGCAGTGGACGACCAACACGGGCTTCGCTTGCAATTCGGCAATCGCCGCAACCGTGGCCATTACCGATGTGACCGGGCTCGGCACGGGCATCGCCACGGCGCTGGGCGTCAATGTGGGCAACGCAGGCGCTCCCGTGTTGTTCAACGGCGCGGGCGGCACTCCGTCCTCGCTGACGCTGACCAACGCCGCGGGACTGCCCAAGGCGAGCATCACGGGCTTCGGGACAGGTGTCTCAACGGCGCTCGGCAACAACATTGGAAGCGCTGGCGCTCCAGTCACTTTCAATGGTGCGGGCGGCACGCCTTCATCGATCACGCTGACTAACGCTACGTCGCTTCCGATAAGCACGGGCGTCTCTGGCCTCGGAACGGGCGTAGCGACCTTCCTCGGGACGCCATCGGCGGCCAACTTCACGTCGATGATGACTGGCCCGGTGAACGTCGCGGGCGGCGGCACTGGCAATGCCACGCTGACCGCGTATGCGCCTGTCTTCGGCGGCACGACGGGAACGGCCGCCCTGCAGAGCGGCACCGTAGGCACCGCTGGACAAGTTCTGACTTCCAATGGCGCGGGCGCTCTGCCGACGTTCCAGACGGCGGGCGGTGGCGGCTGCACGACCATCTGCACGATGACGTCGCTCGCGCTCAATGGCGCGAGCATTGGCTCATACGATTTGGCGACTACAGGGCAGGCGAAGTTTGGTGACACGATCACCATCACCAGCATGTACGTCCCATCTGGAAACTCTCAGTGGTATGTGAATGGTGGTACGGCCCTGATCAATGCAACCACCGTTACGCTCAACACTAACAGCGTGTCTTGGCTTTTTAGCTCGTCGTCGATGGCCGGTCCGACAGGAAGCGCTCTTTCGACGGGTGCGCCTGCGGGCTCCAGTTCTCCCCTTTGGAAGTTCGGCGCGTTGCAGACTGGTGCGGTCGTACTGGACACGACGCGCTCGATCTTCGTCGACATCGGCGGAACGGTCTACAAGCTCATGGTGGCGCAATGATCTCTCGCCAGATGGTTGTCGGCTGCGTCACGAACAGGTGGCTGCTTGCTGCAATTCTTGCTGCCGCATACATCCTGACCGTGGGTCTTGCCTATGCCCAACAGGCGACGCCGCAGGATCACATGCTTAACGCCTACCAGCAGCTTTTGACGGAAGCGAACACGCGCATCGTCGGGCTGTCGGCCAAGGTGCAGATGCTCGAAGCCGAGGCGGCGAAGCGCAAGGCCGAAGACGGCGCGGCGGCGAAGGCTAAAGAGAAGTAGCCGTGCCGCTCCAGAAGGGCTCGTCGCAGGCTGCGATCTCGGCGAACATCGCCGAGCTTGTCCGCGCGGGCCATCCGCAGAAGCAGGCCGAGGCCATCGCCGAGAAGACGGCGCGCGGCAACGACGATTTCAGCGACCTGATCTATCAGTTCCTCTCGCAGAAGGCGTGGTGGGACTACCCGCGCAAGCTGGTGAAGGACGCGGCCTCGAAGCGCAAGATCGCGAAGCTGATCTCGGGCTTCGTCGGCGACGGCTTCGATCCGAGCGAGCAGCGCGAAGCCGATGGCAAGTGGACCGCCGGTGGTGGTGGCCTCCAGAAGGGCGCTAAGAAAAACACCAAATGGACAGTCGCTCACGTCGGGAAAAACAAAGTAGAGGTCGCGATCAACCCCACGCAGGACGACATCGAGACGTTGCTCGCGAACGCTGACGACGACGATCCTTCGGTTCGACTGATCAAAGACACCGATGGGAAGGTGTACGCTTGGGATGGGTTTTGGGCGACCCATCGCAGGATGGCGGACGTCCTTGGTATTACGCCGGACGAAATGGATGAGGGTTTTGGCTTCCCGTTGGCTTGGAAGGACGGGCGCAAGCTCAAGTTCACTGACGACAGCGGCAGCGTTATCGACAAGAAAGGCTGGATCGCTCAGGACGAATACGATCCGGGTGAGCCGCGCGAACAGGACGGCAAGTGGACGAGCGGCGGCGGTGGCGGTGGTGCTGCGCCCAAGCCCAAGGCAGCGAAGCCAAACCGAGAGAAGACCAACACGCCGGCCTTCAAGAACTGGTTTGGCAAGAGCAAGGTCCGAAGCGCCACGGGCAAGCCGCTCGTGCTGTACCACGGCACCACGGTCGACTTCGATCAGTTCGACCGCTCGAAGGCGAACCCGGAAAGCGACTGGGGCTCAGGTTTCTACTTCACTAACACGCCGGAAGACGTGTCGGTGAACTACGCCGGCTTCGGGCCGGACCTGACGAACAAGATTCAGAACCGCGCCGAGCAAATCGCAGGCGAGGAGGACAAGAACTACGACGACCCCGACATCCAAGCCCGTGCGCGTGCCGAGTTCGCACAGCATGAGGGCGCGGTGATGCCGGTCTACCTCAAGATGGACAAGCCGTTCGTGGTCGGTGGCGACAACGAGACGAGCTTGGACTACGAGGAGGAGCGCGACGACGAGGGCGAGCCGACCGGAGTAGAGAAGGGCACGCTCGTCGACTTCATCAAGAACCTTCGCGGGATCGCCGAGGAGTACCACGACGGAGACGTCGATGATCTGGTCGGCAAGCTGGTTGAGGCTGGCTATGGCGGCGGCATCTCGGCTTCTGATCTCTCGAAGCTCGCAAGCGAGGACGAGAAGTTCGGTTACTACACGGACGACGACGGAAAACTCGTCTCGAAGGAAATCCTGCGCCGCGCGCTGCAAGAGACTGGCTTCGATGGGATTGTAGATCACACCGTCGACACGAAGTTCGGAAGCTCGAAGAAGATCGGCAAGCCCATGGAGGGCGTGACGCCGGACACGACACACTACATCGCGTTCGAGCCGACGCAGATCAAGAGCGCCAGCGGCAACAAGGGCACCTACGATCCCAAGTCGCCGAAGGTCAACGACGAATGGAACGAGGCCGATCATCCTCGCGGCCAGCCGGAGAATGCGGGCGAGTTCGCGAGCAACCCGAGCGGCGGCGCGTCGGCCCAGCCGCCGGCACCGCCAGCGAAGGAGCCGCATCCCGAGGTGGTGAACGTCGGCGGCGACTTGTGGAACAAGAAAACAGCCGGGCGTCTGGAGAACGAGTACGTCGCGGCCTATCCTGAGATCGACAAGATCGTTACGAAATCGGTCGGCGAGACTGCGCCGGCCGCCGCGAGCGAGGAAGACGAAGACGAATCGGACGATGATGCGCCCTACATTCCCGAAGACTGGGACATGGTGAGCGACGACGACAAAGAGGAGACGAAGAACAAGTGGAAGCAGGACGCCTTCGATGACTTCTACAACAGCGAAGTCGAAAGCTGGATCGACAACGGCGACCAACTGAAAGAGTCCGTCGAGAACGTCGTCAACGATTTCAAGGATGGCAGCGAACGCGACTGGGCGCACGAGGCGATCCAAGACTACTTGGACGACAACGACGGGGAGAACGGCAAGGCGATCCCGTTCACGACCGAGCAACTGTTGAGCGCCATCAACGTGGAATCGGTCGATGCGGGAAAATACAGCGACAGCAAGGAAGTCGACGCGAGCTTCGACGAGGACGTGCTGGAGAAGTTGGCCGCCGCTGCCGGCGTGAAGCCGGACGTTCTCAGCGAGGACGTGCGGAAGGATTTGCTCGATGCCGTCAACAAGGAAGGCAACGCCTACGCCGAGAAGGTCGCCTACAAGGTCGATCCGCCTGAGTACCTGAAGGACGGCGTTGACGAGCAGGAAGAAGACTACTGGGATCAGATCGAGGACAAGCAGAAGTTCAAGCACGCCGAGCAGTATCTAAGCCACAAGTGGGAGCAGGCCGTCTCCGATCACGGGGCGTCGAAGGACGATGACGCCGAGGGCGATGAGATTACGGCGCTCCCGAAGAAGTTCGATCCGATGCAGTCGGATGAGGGCTCGCAGAATTACAAGCTGACGCAGCAAGTCGCCCGGCATGTGAGCGTCCAGCGCGCGGCCGACCTTATCAAGCAGCGCGGCCTGTCGAAGCTCTCGGCTGGCAATCTATTCGGGACCATCTCGCATCTGGATGGGAAGATTTGGCACGCATGGAAGGGCAGTTCCACAAGCCCCGACGCTATCGCGCTGCAGGTCGCGGTCGCTGACGAACTGGGCGGCCGGCTCTACGAGTTCAAGGATGTGTCCCGTCAGCGCGGCGTCGACTACGCCAACAGCAACTACGCCAGCATCGGCGGCTACGAGGGCCTGAAAGCCTACGTCCGCGCGAAGTGGGAGACGACGCAGTACATGATGGACAAGGCCGGCATCCACACGGTCGAAGCCTATCGCGGGATCGACAAGCCGGACGCCTACGGAGAGCCGGCCAAGTTCACCGTCGACATCCATTCTGCCATTGAAGCGGGCAAGAAAGAATTGACCGCTGAAAAGAATCTCGCGCTCGGCAAGGAGGTTTCGGAGAACAACGACTACGACGAGCAAGTGAAGATTGTCGGGTACTACCAAGGCAAGATGGACGAACTGAACATGATCGATCAGTTGCGCCCGTTGGAGTTCGGCAACAAGTCCGACGCCGACAACTACGTCAAGCGCATCCGCTCGAAGTTCGAGAAGAAGGAGGAGCACAAGCTCAACCTGAAGCCGTTCAAGACGGAACTGCTGACGAAGCTGCGTGAAGACGTGAAGGAGATCGACAAAAAGTTCGACGAGTCTGCGCTGGGTCGCCGTTTCACCGAGGAGGAGTACAAGGCGAAGAAGGATGCGCTGGCTGAGATTTATCACAAGCGAGATCAGATCGTGGGTGAGTTCGCGCGCAGTCCTTACTCCACCAACAGCGGAGACGCGGCATCTGCTCCAACGCGCGCAGGCATCGAACAGATGATCGACGTGAACAAGGTAATGACGCCGGAGCAGAAGGCGGCAGCCAAGGCGGCCATCGTGTCGACGCCAGAAGTGAAAGCGCCGTGGCTCGACAAGATGGTGACAGCAGAGATTCCGGCATCGGGCGGCTCGCGTCAGGAGCCGGTGAAGGCGGGCTACGCCGACGAGCCGTTCGTGAAGCTGCCGGACATGCACATCGACCGGAACGGTTGCGCGTCGACGTCGCTCAAGGCGGGCGTCTCGAATGACTGGGACGGTGACGAGCATCGTGTCGTCTTGCGCGTGCAGGTGCCGCGTACCGCAGTGATCTCGGTGCCGGCTTACGGCATCAACATCAAAGCGGAGCGTGAAGTGGTCGTGGCTGGTACGGCTTGGAACAAGTGGGATGCGTGGGCGCACAAGGCCCCGGAGTTTGGCGTGCTGCCGATGGACGGCATGAAGTCTGACGATCTTGCGCTTGCGGCCGAGCCGGCGAATGCTTCGCCAAAGCCGTCATGGAAGGTCGCCGAACTTCTCAAGCCCGGTGGTCAGGCGTGGGAAATGACGCCGACGGAAGTCGAGAAGTATGCGGACTATCAGAAGCTCTCGCCCGAGGACAAGGCGGCACTGATCGCCGGTCACGCGGCGCTCTACAAGGACTGGACAGCGCCGAAGGCGGAGGGCGGCATGGACCCGGCGGAAGCGGATAAGTGGGCCGAGCATTTGAGCCTTTCGGACAACGACAAGGCCGCGCTCGTGGCTGGCCATGTGAAGCTGTCGGACTTGGCGTCGAAGGATGACATCGAGGACGCGAAGCTGAAGATGCACATCAACAAGGGCAACGCGGCGTGGGCGAAGCAGGAGGCCGACGCGAAGAAGGCGTGGGAAGCGATGACGCCTGAGCAACAAGCGCAGGCCAAGGCCGACACCGACAAGTATGTGAAGGAAATGTCCGCCGAGATGGACAAGGCAGAGTTGGCGCAGGCGGCGTGATGGGCAACCCCAACGTCGTCGACATCCTGCACATGGAAGTGAGCCAGAACCTACCGTACTGGTTGTCGCCGGAAGTGAAGGACGCGCACAGCAAGGCGAAGATCAGGGCGTTCGTGAAGGCGAAGCGCGCGAAGCCGAAGCGTGCCGAGGACAAAGCGCCGGGCGTGCGCTGGGTGGAGAGTGAGCATCCGCGCGGCCAGCCGCAGAACGCTGGAGAGTTTACGTCCGCTGGGGGCGGGGGTGGTCCTGCTGTTCGTCACGGAGGCAAGCAGCCCAGTGGCGAACAGCAGCCAACCAAAGTGAGCCTGCCGAGCGGGAGCGCTGCGTTCCTGTCGATGAAGCAAGCACACGAGCTTCGCGAGACGCTGCGGCACGCGCTGTCGCAGCCGGCCGAGCGCCAGCCGAACGGTGAGGAGCAGCCGATCAAGGCGGAACTGCCCAGCGGTGGCGTCGAGTACATGACGCGCAAGCAGGCGAAGTCGCTGCACGACACGCTTTGGAACAGGCTCGGCGGATCTCCGGATAGTCCGCCAGTGGAGTTGCAGTCGGTGCCGGCCGATGCGTTCGTGAAGGCGCGCGACAAGTCGACGAAGCCGGAGTTCCTGTCGCCGCATCCTGCGGAGGAACTGGCCGATCACAAGCTGCTCATGAACAAGGATGGGACGGTCGGCGTTTCGGTTGACCCCAAGGGAGACATCCAGAACGTCTTCAACAACGGCGGCCCCAAAGGCGCTGGTGCCATGGCGATGGTCGCGGCCATCTTGGCGGGTGGCAAGACGCTGGATTGCTACGACGGCTTCCTGCCGAGCTTCTATCACCAGTTCGGGTTCGAGGAAGATCAGCGCATGAAGTTCAATCCGGACTTCGCGCCGCCGGGCTGGGACTTCTCAAAACGAGGGCAGCCGGACATTGTATTCATGTCCCTGCGTCACCATATGGGAAGTGAAGGTGTGTCTGAGGCTCTGGACCGCGCTGCGGATCATGAGCATTGGACGACCCCGGAAAGGAGCAAGGTTTATGGCAACGACTGGGACGCCGCAAAAGAGCGAAGCCGCGCAGCAGCAGCCGCAGCGGACGCCGGAAGAACTGAAGCTCCTCGCGACGCTGGAGCGGGCGCTGGGTCGGAAGATGACCCCGCAGGAAGCCTTTCTGTCTTTGGAGCAGGCGCACTATCTCGGCGAACTGTAGCCGCTGACGCGCAGCCTACGGGTTGGCGCGGCCTGCTTTCTGGACTTCTAAAGCTATTCATCGAAGACAAGCCCGAGCCGGTTGCGGCCGGGGTTGCGATCTTCTGCCGTCCCGATCACGACGGAACGCCGATGCGCGTGCTGCTGTTGCGCCGCTCGCCGGATGAGGAGAACTACGCCGGCTACTGGAGCCTGCCGGGCGGCCACATCGACGAGGACGAGACGCCGGAGCAGGCTGTCCGCCGCGAGGCGTCGGAGGAGATCGGCTGGATACCGGGCGATCTCAAGGTGCTGGATCAGACGGACAAATACGTCACCTATTGCGCGTTCGTCGACGACGAGTTCGCGCCGATGCTGAACAGTGAGCACACGGACTATCAGTGGTGCCCGCTCGATAACCTGCCGAAGCCGGTGCATCCGGGCGTGCGGGCCACGCTGGAAGGCACGACGCGCAAGGTCGCCGACGACAGCCTGCCGGTGACGTTTGCGATGGATCGCTTGGTGGTCGAGGCGCAGTACCGCGACACGTTCCCGGTGATGGCCAACGATTTCGAGAGCGCGCGGTCGCTCGATGTCGACGGCAAGATGCACGTGGCGATGACGCACATCTCGAAGGCGTGCGTGTCGCCGTATCTCGGCTCTGAGATTCCCGACTGCCTCAAGCTCGGGCTCGATCCGAAGAAGGTCTATCACCTGTTGCGCGATCCGAGCGAGCTTGCCAAGGCAGCCGCCACGTCGAACCGCATGCAGGTCTTGATCAAGCATGAGCCCGTGAACGCGGCTGACTACAAGCCGAGTATCACCGTGGGCGCGACAGGATCGGATGCGACGTTCAACGCGCCGTATCTCGATAACTCGATGGTCATTTGGTCACAGAAGGCCATCGATAAGGTCTTGGACGGCGAGCAGGAAGAACTCTCGTCCTCGTACCGCTACACGCCGGACATGACGCCGGGTGTTTACGAGGGCGTGCCCTTTGACGGTGTGATGCGCGGCATCGTCTTCAACCACGTAGCGCTGGTCAAAAAAGGTAGAGCCGGACCCGACGTTGTCGTGGCCGACGAAGCCATGGTTCAACAACAGGAGACAGAAATGCCGGAAGCTGTGAAGCTCTCGCGAATTGCGGCTCGGACTCAGGCGGCGCTCACCGTCTACTTGATGCCGAAGCTCGCCAAGGATGCGGCTCTCGATCTCACGTCGGTTCTCAAGGACGTGACGCCGCAGAACTTCAAGGCGCGCAAGGCCGCCATCTGGAAGGGCGCGAAGGATGCGGCCGACCCGATGCTCAACCCGGCCGCCAAGGCTGCCGGTCCCGGCGGCCACGGTCCCGATGACATCGCGATGCGCCTGCTGGACATGATCGAAGGCCAGTCGGCCGCCGATCCCGTGCCGGACGTCGCGCCGGCCGCTGTTGCGGCTCCTGCCGCTGCGGCCGCGCCGCCGGCTGCAGCCGCTACCGCACCGAACTCTGCCGTTCCGGCCAAGCCGGACGACAAGAACAAGAAGGTCATGGACGCCTTGCGCGCCAAGGGCATGAGCGAAGACGACATCTCCGAGATCGGCAGCATGATGGGCGGCGAGCCCGCAGAAGACGAGGACGACCCCAAGATGAAGCCTGAAGTCACCAAGGCCGCGATGGACGAAGCCATCAAGAGCGCGGTCGCTGAAACCAACGCGGCCAATCGCGCGAAGGCCGAGGCCATCGAGATCGCTCGCCCGTTCGTGGGCGTCGTCTCTCCGCTGGCTCACGACAGCGCCGAGGCCGTCCTGCGCGCCACGCTGGGCACGCTCGGCGTCGACCACAAGGACCTGCCGGCGGAGGCGCTGAAGCCTCTCCTGCTCAAGCTGCCCAAGCCCGGCAGCACCACCACGCCGAAGCCGGCTCTCGCCATGGATGCGAAGGCGGCCGAGGGCTACGCGGGCCGTTGGGCGAACGCTCAGCGCATCAGCCACGCCTAACAAGGAGACGAAAACATGACTGCGACGAACGGCTTTCAGACTGGGGTTGCTTCGCAGCCCGCAGTCGCGATTGCGGGTGACTTCTGCGATCACAACCCGCGCTTCACGGTGGACGCCGGGCAGGGCGCGCTCGTGGTTGGGGCCGCTGGCCTCACCATCGGCCGCTTCGCTTGGGCCACGCAGCCCGTCGACAATGACGGCGCTGCCGCCATCGTCAGCAACAACGGCACCGGGCCTGTCACTGGCTTCGTTGCTCGCGAGCAGCAAGCGCTGATCACGAAGTATCTGGACGATGCCAGCATGGTCATCGCGCCGGGCTTCATGTGCACACTCTACAGCGGCGGTGGCTTTTGGGTCGTCAACGATGGTGCCACGCAGGCGCTCGTCGGCCAGACGGCCTACGCCAACTACGCTGACGGCAAGGTGACGTTCGCATCGGCCGCTGCCGCTGCATCCGTGACCGGCACCATCGCGGCGGGCACGTTCTCCTCGACGGGCTCGATCACGAACGAAATCCTGACCGTCACGGCAGGCACCGTTCAGGTCGGCGGCCTGATCACTTCGGGCGCTGCGGCTGGCACGATCATCACCAGCCAGCTTACCGGCACTCCCAACGGTGTCGGCACCTACACCCTGAGCATCCCGGCGCAGACCGTGTCCTCGACCACGATCTCGGGCACGTTCGGCACCTTCACGGCTGTCTCGGGCCTCACTGGCCTGTTCGGCATCGGCGATGTCCTCGCCGGCTCCGGCGGCGGCGGCGTGACGGCCGGCACCATGATCACCGCGCTGGGCACCGGCACGGGCGGGCTCGGCACGTACATCGTGCAGACCACGCAGACCGTGACCAGTTCGTCCATCACGGCGACCCTCAATGTCGCGACGAAGTGGGTTGCGATGTCTTCGGCGGTGGCCGGCGGCCTCGTCAAGATTTCCGACCACCTGCTCGGCTAACCCCAAGAAAGGAAGCCAGACAAATGCCTACCCGCTTTGCAAACACCCAAGAGGCGTTCAGCGCTTGGGAACAGGATCGTGCTCAGCACGAGGAAAACGGCATCTACATCGGTGCGCGCTCCTACCTGCCTGAGCCTGTCCGCCGCAACGCCATGCTGGCCAACGAGATGTTGGCCATGGACGCGGCCTATCAGCCGGGCCTCGCCACCGACCCGAACTCGGGTGTGCCGGCGATGCTCACCACCTACATCGATCCGGCCATCTTCGAGATTCTGTTCTCGCCGTCGAAGGCCGCGATCATCCTCGGCGAGAAGCGCTACGGCGACTGGATCACCGACACGGCGATGTTCCCGGTCACTGAGGCGACCGGCGAAGTGTCGTCCTACGGCGACCGCTCGATGAACGGCCGCGCTGGTGTCAACACCAACTGGCCGCAGTTCCAGAACTACCTGTTCCAGACGATCATGGAGTACGGCGAGCGCGAGCTTGCGCGTGCCGGCCTCGCCAAGATCAACTGGGTGTCGCAGATCAACGCGGCTGCCGCGACGATCATGCAGAAGTACGCGAACGTCACCTACTTCTTCGGCGTGCGCGGCCTTCGCAACTACGGCCTGCTCAACAACCCGTACTTCGCGGCGTCGCTCACGCCGGCCACGAAGGCCAACGGCGGCCAGACGTGGTTCACCAACACGGGCGCACCGAACGCCACGGCGAACGAGGTCTACAACGACATCGTCACCATGTTCGAGTCGCTGGTTCAGCAGACCGGCGGCCTCGCCGACAAGGACACCAAGGTCGTGCTGGCGATGTCGCCCGGCTCGGAAGTGGCCCTGACCTTCACGAACTCGTTCAACGTGAACGTCGAAGACCTGCTCAAGAAGAACTTCCCGAACATCCGCATCGAGAACGCCGTGCAATACGGCGTGCAGTCGGCGTCCAACCCGCAAGGCGTGGTCGGCGGCAACCTCGTGCAGCTTTTCGCGGAAAGCCTCGAAGGGCAGGAGAGCGGCTACTGCGGCTTCTCCGAGAAGATGCGCAGCCACACCATCGTCAAGGGCCTGTCGGACTTCCGTCAGAAGGTCACTGGCGGCACTTGGGGTGCGGTCATCCGCATGCCCGTCTCGTTCGTCTCGATGCTCGGAGTGTAACGTCGCCATGGCACAAGTGGATAAGGGTCCTTCACAGCAGCCGTCTTCGGGCGGCGCGAAAGTCAACGTCTTCTGCAACCTGCCGAACGGCCTCGTTCTGCAGTTGGAGAAGGCAGAGGAATCGCGGGAGCCGGTCATGGGCGGCGGCTCCCGCACCGTCACGCTGTACCGCAAGGTCGGCTTGCCGGTGAAGGTGAAGGGGACCGCCTCGAACATCGATCATCCGAACCCGGCCCGCATCGTGGTGGGCTATGCCGTCACCGAAGGCGTCGACAAGGCGTTTTGGGACGAGTGGGTCAAGGCTCACGCAGATTCGGCCTACGTCAAGAACGGCTGCATCTTTGCCCACGAAAAGCTCGACTACGGCGTCGACATGGCGACCGAGCAGGGCAAGGGCGGCTTCCGCTCGGGGCTTGAGCCGCTTGAGCACGACAACGACTATCGTGCGCCGCGCTCCACCGACACGCAGAAGCAAGTCGGCACCGAGGAGGACTTGGCGAAGAAGATCGCCCAGCGCGAGCCGCAGCGCGCGGTCCAGTAGCATGGGCTACGTCGTCACGTTCGACTACACGACATGGACCGCACGGTTCCCGGCGCTGGCGAGCGTCGCGCAGCCGCTTGCGCAGATGTATTTCGACGAGGCGACGCTCTACTGGGACAACACCGGGGCCTCGCCTGCGCCCACGGCTGGCATCCAGTCGTTGCTCATGAACCTCATGACGGCGCACATCGCGGCGCTGAACACGCAGACGCAGGGTGACGAGAGCCCCGGATCGGCCAAGGACGCCAACACGCCGGTCGGCCGGGTGTCCTCGGCAACGCAGGGCAGCGTCACCATCCAGACGGACATGACCGGGCCGCCGGCCATGTCAAAGGCGTGGTTCGATCAGACGCAGTATGGGGCCTCTTTTTGGGCCGCCACGGCACAGTTCCGGACGGCGCAGTATATGCCCGGCTGCCTGCAGCCCGGTGGCCTGCCGGGCAACGGCGGCATTCCGGGGGCCGGTTGGAGCGGGTGGTACAGCCGGTGAGCACCAAGATCACGGGCGGCGACAGGTTCGAGAGCGCCGTCAAGGAACTGGCAGACGGCATGAGGGGGCGGGGAGCCTACGTCGACGTCGGCTTTCAGAACGGGGCGACCGAGGACGATGGCATGCTGACGGCCGCCGTGGCTGCGCTGAACGAGTACGGCGTGCCATCGCGCGGCCAGCCGCCTCGTCCGTTCTTCCGGCGCATGATCGCCAAGGAAAAGGGCCAGTGGCCAGCCACGGCCGGGAAGCTGCTCAAGCAGGCCGACTACGACGTGGTCGAGGCGGTCGGCGTCATGGGCGATGTCATCAAGGAACAGATTGAAAACTCGATCCGCGAGTTGGTGTCGCCGCCGTTGGCGCAGTCGACCGTCGACCGGAAGGGTTTCAGCAAGCCGCTGATCGATACGGGCAACATGCTCAACAGCGTGACCAAGGTCGTCAAAACAGGAGACGCAGAATGAAGCTCAATTTCGACACCATCGCGGGTGGCGCTCAACTCGATACGGCCGCTCCCGGCGCAATCGGCGGCACGACGCCGGCTCCCGGCAACTTCACTACGCTCGGCAGCACCGGGCTTGCGTCGCTTCAGTCGACGCAGGTCGATACCGGAACGAAGACGGCGGCGGCCACGGCCGGCGCGGCCACGTTGAACAAGAACGCGGGCGTGATCACGTCGGAAGCTCTGACGACGGCGGCCGGCGCGCAGTACACACTGACGCTGACCAACTCGCAGGTCGCGGCGGCCGATCAGGTGATGGTATCGGTCCAACTCGGCACGGCGACTACCGGCACGCCAAACGTCTGCACCGTGACGCCTGCCGCCGGCTCCGTGGTGATCGTGATCCAGAACATCCACGCCACGGTGGCGTTGAACGGCACGATCAAGATCGCCTTCGTCGTTCTCAAGAACTGATCGATGAACCTGCTCTCGATGTCCCGTGGAATGATCCAAGCGGTCGTTCCAGCGGTGCCGCTCGTGGTGCAGGTGTCGACCGGCGAGACGGTCAACGGCGCGGGCAAGCCAACACCTACCTACGCCGCTCCAGTGACGGTGCAGGGCAACATCCAGCCGATCTCCTACAAGGACATTCAAATCCTTGACGGGCTCAACCTTCAGGGGACTCGGCAGCGCATCTATCTCTATGGCCACATCGATGGGCTCGTGCGCGTCTCGAACAAGGGTGGCGACCTGATCACCGATCCGGACGGCAACGTGTGGCTCGTGGCGCTCGTGGCAGAGCAGTGGCCAACGTGGGTCGCGTGCCTCGCGACGTTGCAGAATGGATCGTAGCGATGATCCTCTCTGTCGTTCCTACGCAAGAGGACATCTTCACGGCGGTCGTCGGCTTCCTGTCGGCCGTTCTGCCGCCGGGTACGCCGATCCGGCAGGGACAGGCCAACCGCGTTCCTGAGCCGCATGCCGGCGACTTCGTCGTGATGTGGCCGATCCTGACGCCGCGCATCGGCACGAACGTCGATCAGGTGTTCGACGCGGTGTTCACGGGATCGATTGCGCTCACGACGCTGACGATCACGGACGTCAATCCGAACTGGAACACGCCGCTGGCGGTCGGTCACACGATCTTCGGCATCGGCATCGCGGCCAACACCGTGATCCAATCCCAGCTTTCGGGAACGCCGGGCGGCATCGGGACCTATCGCGTCAGCATCTCGCAGACGTTCGCGTCGGGCGTGATCGCTGCCGGCATCCAGACCTTGATGGAGTGCGTCGAGGTCGTGATGCAGTGGGACGTTCACGGCCCGAACGCTTGGGACAACACAACGCTGATCTCGGCGACGTTCCGCGACGAGGTTGGCTGCGATCTCTTTGCCGCATCTGGCTTCGAGATCGCGCCGCTCTACTTGGACGACCCGAGGCAGGTTCCGTTCGTGAACGCGGAACAGCAAGTCGAAAATCGATTCGTCATCACCGCACACATGGAGGCGAACCAAACGGTGACGGTGCCGCAGCAATTCGCCGATCAACTCGTCGTCACGCCGATCTCTGTCGACGTCGACTATCCACCATCTTGATTGAGGAGAAACAGTAACCATGCAGACGATCCCGGCTTCTGACATCGTCACGGTCAATCCCGGCGTTCTCGCTGCCGGCGGCAGTGGCCTCGCGCTGAACGGCATGATCTTGACCGAGAGCACGCGCGTTCCGACCGGCACGGCCGCTCCCTTCGGCAGCGCCACGGCGGTCGGCAACTACTTCGGCAACAACACGCCGGAGTATCAGGCCGCGCTCAACTACTTCGCCGGCTTCGATAACTCGAACATCAAGCCCGGCAAGCTCTACTACACGCAGTACACCAATGCGGCGGTGGCGGCCTACCTGCGCGGCGGCACGATCACGGGCATCCCGATTGCCACGCTGGGTGGCTACTCGGGCAGCCTCACCGTGCTGGTTGACGGCTACACGCACACGGCCGCTTCCATCAACCTCACCGGCTGCACGAGCTACAGCAACGCCGCCTCTATTATCCAGACGGGCCTCACCGCTTCCGAGCCGACCGAGGCGACGTCGTCCGCCGGCACGATTGCCGGCACCGCGATGACTGTCGGCGGCTCGATCACCGGCACGTTCGCGCCGGGCCAGACGGTCACGGGCACGGGCGTTACGGCGAACTCGATCATCGTGGCTCAGGTTTCCGGCACGACCGGCGGCGCTGGCGTCTACACGCTCAGCCAGTCGTCCACCGTGGGCAGCCCCATCGCGATCACTGCCGTTGCCACGGCTCCGACCGTGACCTTCGACAGCACGGCGGGCGCGTTCGTGGTCACGTCCGGCATCACTGGCGTCCCGTCGACCGTCGCCTTCGCGACCGGCACGTTGGCTCCGCAGATTTTCCTGCAGGCCGCGCAAGGTGCGGTGCTCTCGCAGGGCGCTGCGGCGACGACGCCGGCCACGTTCATGGCGTCACTCGTGCAGATCACGCAGAACTGGGCCGGCTACACGACCCTGTTCGATCCCGATGGTGGCTCGGGCAACACGCAGAAGCTCGCGTTCGCGAACTGGACGGCGGCGCAGAACAACCGCTGGCTTTACGTCTGCAACGATAACGACGCGACGGCGACCAACACGGTGCCGGCGACTTCGAGCCTCGGCTACCTGCTCACGCAGTCGAACGCCTCGGGCATTTGCCTGATCTACGATCCGGTCAACACCTATCAGACGTCGGCCTTCATCTTGGGCGCTATGGCGTCCATCGACTTCACCGAGACGCAAGGCCGGATCACCTTCAAGTTCAAGTCACAGTCCGGCCTGCCGCCGGGCGTGACGAACCAGACGACCGCCGAGAACCTGATCGCCAACGCCTACAACTTCTATGGCGCATACGCGACGGCCAATCAGAACTTCACGTTCTTCTCGCCGGGCTCTGTCACCGGCAAGTTCGTGTGGCTCGACTCTTACGTCGATCAGATTTGGCTGAACAATTCGTTCCAGTCCGATCTCATGATCTTTCTGACGCAGGTCAAGTCGGTCCCCTACACGCAAGCCGGTCGCGACGCGATCATTGCGGCGTGCGGCACCACGATCAACGCCGGACTCAACTTCGGCGCGTTCTCGCCGGGTGTGGAACTCACGAGCCTGCAGAAGCAGGAAGTGAACAACGCCGCCGGCCTCGACATCACGGGCGCGCTGTTCACGCAGGGCTACTACTTCCAAGTCCTGCCGGGCAATCCGAGCGCTCGCGCGGCGCGCACGTCGCCGCCTTGCACCTTTTGGTACTGCGATGGCGGCAGCGTCCAGCAGATCAACCTCGCCAGCATCGAAATCCAGTAAGGGAGCGCCACGATGGCCACGATCACTTCCAACAATGCGGTGTTCACGCTGACGATCCCGTTGGTGTTCCCGACGCCGCAACGCCTGCAAGGGTTTTCCGTCGAGGACATCTTCTCGACGGAGCCTATCAAGGCGGCCGAGACGCAGATGGGCGTCGACGGCATTCTCTCCGGCGGCTTTGTCTTCACGGAGACGAAGCAGTCGATCACGCTCGAAGCCAACTCGGCCTCGAACGACATCTTCGATGCGTGGTGGCAGGCCCAGCAGACGCTCGGCGATCTTTACACGTGCTACGGCTCGGTGAGCATCAATGCCATCCGCAAGCGTTGGGACATGCAGAACGGCTTCCTGACGATGTATCCGCCGATCCCCGACGCCGGCAAGGTGCTCAAGCCGCGCAAGTACGAGATCACGTGGAATCAGATGATCGCGGTGCCGTACTAGGCCGCGATTTCCCGGCGACACGTCGCCATCACTCTCATTCCGAGGAAGGGTCTAAGGAATGCGCAAGTCAAAGCTGGTAACGATCTCGGCCGAAGGCCGCGACAAGGGCAAGCTGTTCGTGGTGAACGAGAAGTCTGCGGCGGCTGCCGAATGGTGGGCGACGCGGGCTCTCCTCGCGTTGGGGAAGGCGGGAGCCGACATCGGCGACACCGACAACCTTGGCATGCAGAAGCTCGCCACCATCGGCCTCACGTCTCTCATGAAGGTCGATCCGTTCGATCTCAAGCCGTTGCTGGACGAGATCATGGAGTGTGTTCGCATCATTCCAGACAAGAACAACATCGACTTCTCGCGGCCACTCAGGATCGACTCAACGTCAGGCGAGGACGACATCGAGGAGTTCGCCACCTACGTCCGGCTGCGCACTGAAGTCTTCGAGCTTCACACGGGTTTTTCCATTCCCGTCGTCGGCCAGACATCGAATACGGCGACGGGAGCGACTACGTCAGCTACGCCAATGTCCCCGCCATCATTGGCACCGTAGTCAGCGCCAACAAGGCCACGCTGATCGAGTGTCAGACGGTTTACTCGCTGCAGGATGTCTATGACCTGCACGAGATCATCGTCGTCGATGCTCACAACGAGCGCGTCCTGCGTCGCCGCCAAGCGGAGATGAACAAGTGAACATCATCGACACTTTTGTCGTCCGGTTCGGCTTCGATACCTCGGATACCAAACGGGGTTCGGACGAAACACGCGACCATCTCAAAAAGGTCAAGGACGAAGCCAGCAAGACCGGCAAAGAGATCGGTGAGACGGCCAAGCATGCCAGCGAGTTCGTGCGCGAGCTTCGCGGGCAGGTGATCGAACTGTTCCTCGCCTTCACTGGCGGCAAGGCGCTGAAAGAGTTCGCCGAGGACGTGTTTAAGTCGGACGCCGCGACCGGCCGGCTGGCGCGCATCCTCGGCGTCACGACTCAGCAGCTTGGCATGTGGCAGAACGCGGCCCGGCTGGCGGGCGGCTCGGCCGAGAGCGTGGCGGCATCCATGGCCGCCTTTGATCGCCAGTTGGTGAACATCTCCCTGATCCCCGAGCAGGGGAAGGCCGTGTTGCCCTATTTGCGGGCGCTGGGCGTGTCCTTGCGCGGGGCCAACGGTCAGATCATGGGCGTGATGGAAGCCATTCCACGGCTCAGAAAAGCCGTGCAGGATCGCCATCTGGACCCGCGCCGGGCGTCCTCCCTGCTGGCGGGCCTCGGGCTCGATCCCACGCTGATCAATCTCGTGCTCATGGAGGAGAAGAAATATCAGGCCATGATGGCCAAGGCGGCGCACTACGCGCCGACGAAGGGCGAGACTGACATGGCCGAGCGGGTGCAGACCGCATGGTCCGGCACGACGCTGGCGCTGGAAAAGCTGCAGTCGACCATGAACGAAAAGCTCGGGCCGACGCTCGTGTCGATCATGGGGCGCATCGAGCACATCTTCGACTATCTTGGCCAGCACGAGGAAGAGGCCAACCGGGTGTTCACGGCGATGGCCGTGGGGGCGACCGCCGTGGGCGTGGCGCTGTTCGGCTGGATCGCCATTATCCCGGCGCTGATCGCCGGCATCCTGCTGTTGTGGGACGACTGGTCGACATGGACGGAGGGCGGCAAGTCCAAGTTCGGCGACTTCTATCAGGCCGTGGCCGATTGGTGGCGAGAGATTTCCGCCATCGCGATCCGCACGTGGAACGACATCAAGGGCGTGATGGTCCCGATCTTCGAGTGGATGTGGAAAACCATCAACGACACGCTCGCGGTCTACAGCAGCGTGCTCAACCTGATCTATCAGTTGTTCTTCGGGAAGGCCGAGGACATCAAGCGGGCGTGGAGCCAGATGATCGGCTCCATGGAGCGGCTGTTCAAGGATTGGTGGACTGGCCTGCCGGCGATGATCGCTAACGTGGGACCGGCGGTGTGGGATGCGGTGAAGTACGTCTTCGGCCGCGCGTTCGACTGGGTGACGGATCGAGCGAACACCATCTGGCGCGCGATCACGGGTGAAGACCTGTTCAAGACCAACGGGCCGTTCGACAAGCAGTCCGGCAAGGTCGGCGGCGCGGTCAAGGAAGGCGTCGTGGGCGGCGGTGGCGGCGCGGTCAACCCGGCCAGCATGGCGCAGCTTCAAAAGGACATCCGCACACTGCAGGGGATGGGGTGGACGAAGGAACAGGCCATCGGCATCGTCGCCAACGAATCACGTGAGAGCAGTGGCGACATCAACGCGGTCGGCGACAACGGCCGCTCGAAGGGTTTGTTCCAGTGGGACGCCGGGCGTCGCGCGATGTTCCAGAAGGTGTTCGGCTACGACATGATGGACAAGACCATCGACGCCGAGAAGCGCCGCCTCGATCAGTTGAAGTTTATCACGCACGAACTGCGCACCGGCTCCGATCCGCAGTCAGGCACGGCCGGGCGGCAGATCGCCATCATGAAGAACTCGGGCGATGTCGCTGCCGCGTTCAGCACGCAGGTCGAACGGCCGTTGCATCCGGGCGAGGAGGCAGCGATCCGTCGTGGTCGCGCTGATGATTTGGAGAAGCACTACAACGACCTGACGCCGGAAGAGAAAACGAGTGCGCTGAAAAAGCTCCCGGCTGGCGCAACGGCAGGAGCCGGCGCTGGCGCGGCGATTGCGGCGCGCGACACGACCACGACGACCACGAACAACACAATCCAGAAGGGCCAAGGTTCTAGCATTTATATGGGGCCGGTCACGATCACCGGAGTCTCTGATCCCGATGCTGTGGCGCGGGCTCTTTGGGAAAAGGTGAGTGAAGCTAAAGCCGAGGCGACGGCGACCGCTCAGGTCGGAGGCACGAACTAGATGGCGCTTCCCCTTAGCAATCTCATTCCGGGCACTTCGCTGGCGGGTGGCGGCGGCCTGATCTCGCGCGATCTCGCCGCGATTGGCATCCTGCCGCCGCAATGGGGTATCTTCGACAGCAACGGCAATTCGGTCGTCAACTTCGATACCGTGCTTCAGTTCGAGTACAAGAACGAGACGACGGTGGCGGACTATCCGCTGGAGCGCGGGGCGTTCGAGAGCTACGACAAGGTCGCGTCGCCCTATTCGGCGCGCTTCGTGTTCGCGTCTGGCGGCAGCCTGCCCAACCGCACGGCGTTGCTTCGCTCGCTGGATACGATTGCCGGCGATCTCAAGCTCTACGATGTGATCACGCCTGAGTTCACCTATCTCAGCGCCAACATCATCCACATCGACTACAATCGGCAGGCGGCGACCGTTGGCTTGTTGAAGGTCGCGGTATGGCTGGCCGAGATTCGCGTGACGACGGATGCGAGCCTGAGCGCGACGGCCGCGCCTAGCGGGGCGGACTCGTCGAACGGCGGACAGGTTCAGGCAGAGCCGGTTGCGCCGCAAACGGCGGCTCAGATTAAAGCGAAGGTTGACGCAACAGCGCCGCCTGCGGCCGTCATAGGGGGAGGCCCAAGTTGAGACTCGTCCCAACTCAGCCGCTTCCTTCGCAGGTTTTCAACGTGATCCTCGACGAGCAATCGATCACGGTGACGTTGCGCCAGCTTGCGAGCGGCCTGTTCATGAACATCCAGTTGAACGGCCAGCAGATGCTCGGGCTGGTGATTTGCCAAAACCTGAACCGCATCGTGCGCAATACCTACTTCGGCATGGCCGGCGATTTCATATTTTACGACGAGAATGGCACCGGCCTCGATCCTGTCTTCACTGGGCTCGGCGCGCAATTCAGTCTGTACTATATCGAAGCCGCCGAGCTTTCCGGTTTCGCGGGATTTCCGGGGATGACCGGCTGATGGCATTCGTCCAGCGCCTTATCCAAGTGCAGTTCGTGCTGGCCAATGGATCGTTCGGCAACACGCCTGTCGCGCGCCAGCAGGAAGGGCTCAACACGCTCAGCCTGAACACAGCGGATAAACCGGGGCTGCGCATTACGACCAAGGTCGTCAATCCGGGCGGCGAGACGGCACCGACTCTCGATATGGCCATCTACGGCATGACGCTGTCGCAGATGAACCAACTCTCGACGCTCGGCGTGAAAATCCAGTTGCTCCCGACGAACACGGTCACGGTCCTCGCGGGCGACAAGGAAAGCGGGATGACGGTGGTCTTCATCGGCACCGTCACGGGCGCGTTCGCCGATATGACGTCGGCTCCCGACGTGGCCTTCCGTGTGACAGGGCAGACCGCCATCAATGGGCAGGTCGATCAGGCAGACCCGGTGAGCTTCAACGGCGCGGTCAAGATCGAGACGATCTTGAAACCGCTGGCGGAAAACCTCGGGCTCAAGTTCGAGAACAACAACGTGAACAAAGTTCTCTCGAACCCCTATTGTTCGAGTTCGACCTTCGATCAGATCGCACAGATTTGCCTCGCGGCGGATGTCGACTGGACGATTGAGAAAGGCGTGCTCGCCATCTGGCCGCGCAACCGCTCGCGCGATACGACGTCGATCCCGCTGATCTCGCGCAAGAGCATTATGGTCGGTTATCCGACCTACACGGCCGAAGGCATTCTCGTGAAGGCGCTGTTCACGCCGGGCATCGACTTCGGCAAGCGACTCAAGGTCGAGAGCGATCTCGTCGGCGCGAGCAACGAGTGGGCGACGAACAAGATCGAGTTGGACTTGGACTCCAACGTGAACCACGGGAAATGGTTCATGACGCTAAGCTGCATCGATCCCAACTATCCAGAGACGGTGCCTAGTGGCTGACGACAAAGGCACTGGCTATCTGCAGAAGAAGCCGCAGACCAACAATACGCTGGAAAAGCAAATCCGCTTCATCGTCCAGCGCATGATGTCGAAGCAGGCCACGAACCTGCCGGTCAAGGTCGTGGCGGTCTACGATGCGGATGGCAACAAGGTCGGCGCGGATGGCACGGGCATCGTCGGCAAGGCCGGCTTCGTCGATGTGCAGCCGATGGTCAATCAGTACGACGGCGTCGGCAACGCGCGCCCGCATGGTATCATTCAGCGCATCCCGTTCTCGCGCCGGCAGGGCGGCAAGAGCGCGATTATCAACGACCCGGTCGAAGGAGACATCGGCGTGATGTCGGTCGCCATGCGCGACATCTCGGCGGTGAAGGAAAGCGGCGACATCGCCAACGCAGGCTCGTTCCGCAGTTTTGATTTCGCCGATGGCATGTATCAGGACGCCTTGCTTGCCGACGAGCCGGATCAATATCTGCGCTACAGACACGACGGCCTCGAACTGATCGACAAGAACGGCAACAAGTATCTCGCGACGCCGGACGGCATCACGCTGATTGACACGAACGGCAACACCGTCGAGTTGACGAAGAACGGGATGAAGCTGACGGATCGGTTCAGCAACATCATCGACATGAAGTCGGGAAAGATCGAGATGACGACACCGCTATTCAAGCTCAACGGATCGTTCGAGTTCAGTGGCACCGGCAACATCACGGGCGACATCACGCAGGACGGTTCGTTCACCGCGACGAAGGAAGTCAAGGCGTTCAACACGCACACCGTCAGCCAGCACACCCACACGCAGGGCAACGACAGCCACGGCGATACGGAAGTGCCGACCAACACGCCGACAGGGTAGGACATGGACACGCTTCTGCTCGATCTACAATCATGGGACCTGACGCTCAATCAAAGCGGCAACATCGCCGTGGCGACCGGGCTCTATGCGCAGGCGCAGGATGCGGCCAGCGAGCTTCGTCTGTTTCAGGGCGAGCTTTGGTACAACACCGGGCGCGGCGTTCCCTACTGGCAGCAAATCCTCGGCCGCTTGCCGCCGGCCGCGCTCATGAAGGCGAAGTTCGTGCAGGCGGCGTTGCTCGTGCCGGGCACGGCCTCTGCCCAGTGTTTCATCCAAAGCACCGAGGGCCGGCGCGTGACCGGCCAAGTCCAGATCACCAACGGTCTAGGCCAAACCGGAGTAGCGAGTTTCTAAATGCCGACAGCCGTTCCCGTTCCAGCCTTCACCGATACCGGATTCGACCCGCCGCTTGAGTCCGACATCCTTGCGGGCGTCGAGGCCGACTTCAACGCGGCCTTCAACACGACGCTCAACTTCGGCACGCCGGTCAATCCAACGCCACAAGGTCAACTCGCGTCGACAGAGACGGCGGTGATCGGCAATGCGAACGATCAGTTCTGCGAACTGGCCAACAGTGTCGACCCGGCTTTCGCGAGCGGTCGCATGCAGGACGCCATCGCGCGCATCTACTTTCTGTCGCGGCTGCCGGCCGAGCCGACCGTGGTGTCCTGTCTGTGCATCGGTGACATCGGAGTTACGATCCCGCCGGGCTCGCTGGCGCAGGCGACCGATGGGAACATCTACTACGCCGTCGACGGCGGAACGATCCCGCTCTCGGGCAACATCACGCTGCAATTCGCATGTCAGGTCACGGGGCCGATTCCATGCCCGTCCAACACGCTGAACCGGATTTACCGGATCGTTCCCGGCTGGAACACGATCAACAATCCGGCTGACGGCGTGCTGGGCAACGACGTCGAGAGCCGCGCGGCCTTCGAGTTCCGGCGCGAGCAGTCGGTTGCCGCGAACTCCGTGGGCTTCCTGCCGTCCGTGCTCGGATCGGTGCTCAAGGTGTCCGGCGTTCTCGACGCCTATGCGACGGACAATCCGAACGCCTTCGATGTGGCGGCCACGCCGAGCGCCGTCATCCAAGGCCACATCTCCGGCACGACGCTGACGGTGACGGGCGTGCTGAGCGGCACCATCGCAATCGGCCAGACGGTCACGGGTTCGTCCGGTGGCGTTGCGGTGCAGAGCGGGACCGTGATCACGGGCGGCAGCGGCACGTCATGGACGGTCAATCACTCGCAGACGGTTGGCGCAAGCACGATGAACCTTGGCGGTGTCGTCCTCGGGCCGAACGCGCTCTACGTGGCGGCGGTCGGCGGCGACTCGACGGACGTGGCCACGGCCATCTGGAACAAGAAAGCGCCCGGCTGCCCGTACTACGCGGGCAACACGACGGTCACGGTGTACGACGCGAGCGTCCAGTACACGCCGCCCGGCGTGCCCTACACGGTCATCTATGAGACGCCGCCGGCCCTGCCGTTCGCCTTCACCGTCACGATTGCCAACAGCCCGTTCGTGCCGGCCAATGCGACGGCCTTGATCCAGAACGCCATCATCAACGCCTTTGCCGGCGCGGATGGTGGCTCGCGCGCACGCATCGGCGGGACCGTCTTCGCGAGCCGGTTCTATGCTCCCGTGCTGGCGCTGGGCACGTGGGCTGAAATCATCTCGCTCCTGCTGGGAACACAGAACGCTCCGACCGCGACCGCGACCGCGACCATGGGCTCAGCCTTCACGGCAACGGGTTCGGGCACGAACCTCACCGTGTCAGCGATCTCCTCGGGCTATCTCTCGGCGGGCGACATCATCGCGGGCGCGGGCATCACGCTCGGCACCACCATCCTCTCGCAGACGAGCGGCACGCCGGGCGGCACGGGCGTCTATGTCACGAGCGTCGCCACGTCGGCGACGGCCGCGTCGTGCACGGCCATGTCGAGTGTGCTGAACGTGACGGCGATCACCGGCACGGCTGCGGCTGGCCAGTTCGTGTTCGACAATACGTCGACCGTGACAGAGGGCACGCTGATCTCGTCGCAACTCACCGGCTCGGCCGGAAGCACCGGCACCTATCAGACGAGCATCGTCCAGAGCTTCGCCAGCGAGAGCGTGCAGTTGGTGGCTCCGACGCTGACGTCGGTCGGCGTGCGGATCAATCAGGTGCCGACGTTGACGCCGGCTTGCATCAACGTGGTGTTCGTATGACGGCTCCGTTCGACTGGGAAGCCACCGTTATCAGCCAGTACGCGAACAGCAACACGATCCTGTCGCTGCTGGAAAGTTATGCCGCTTCCGTCGACCCGACGCTCAACATCGATCGCTTCTACAATCTCGTGTGGAACGTGGCGACGGCTCAGGGCTGGGGCCTCGATGTGTGGGGCCGCATCGTCGTGGTGAGCCGGGCGCTCAAGGTGAACTCGCGCTATTTCGGCTTCCACGAGGGAGCGCCGGATTTCGATCCTTTCAACGTGTCCCCGTTCTTCAACGGGCAGGACACGACACAGAACTTCATCCTGTCGGACGATGCCTATCGCATCCTGATCTACGCCAAGGCGCTGGCGAACATCACCTACGGCTCGATCCCCGGCATCAATCGCGTGCTGCAGCTTCTCTTTCCCGGTCGCGGCCCGTGCTACGTGACGGACGGTCAGGATATGACCATGACCTACACGTTCAATTTCCAGCCGACGCAGGTCGAGTTGGCGATCATCGAAACCTCGAATGTCTTGCCTCGCCCGACCGGCGTGGCAGTCTCCTATGTGGTGAGCCCGTAGTATGAACGCTGCAGACATCCCTACCCTGATCTCGGTGCCGTTCGCGCTCGATGCCGGCGGCGCTACCCGTTCAACGATCCCGCCGACGACGGTCACGCCGGGACGCGCGTCATGGCACGTCGGATTCAGTGGCGTGAACATGGAGCCGATTGCCAGCGGCGGCATTGCGCCATTCGGGCAGGACATGAACGGTGTGCTCTACTCGATGAGCGTGTGGCTGCAGTGGCTCAATGCCGGCGGCCCGCTGCCCTACAGTGCTGCCTTCTCGTCCATCGTTGGCGGCTATCCGCAAGGTGCCGTGATCATGGCGGCTGGCGGCCTCGGTTGGTGGCTGTCGCTGATCGACGCCAACACGAGCGATCCCGACACGGGTGGATCGAACTGGCAATTCCTCGGCTTCCAGCAAGTATGGGCCGGCGATCCGAACGGTCATGTTGCTGGCGTCGCGGCCACGGCCGCATCGTCGCCGTCGCTCTGCTGGGATAGCACGGACGGCGCGTTTTGGGTGTGCACCACGACCGGCAACGCGGCGAGCGCGGTGTGGCAGAGCCAAGCCAATCTCGTGCCGGTCAATCCCAACGTCACGGGCACGACGAAGAATTACACGCGCTCGGACTTCGGGCAGGTGCGCGTTCGCAACAACACCATCATCGGCGCGAACATGGTGGACACGCTGCCGACGCTGGGCTCGGTCGCGAACGGTTGGTGGACTACGATCATCAACGGCGATCCGGTCTACACCGACACGGTCGGCGTTCCCACGGGGCGCAAGCTCAATGGCCTGATCAACGGCACCGTGACGCTGTCGTCCGGGCAGAGCATCACGGTGAACTGCGACGTCAATGGCGACTACTGGCTGACGGTGCCGCCGATCCCGACGTTTTTCACCGGGCAGGCGATCTACATCACGACGAGCGGCACCTATCCGCCGGGCCTCTACGATCTCGACAGTCGCGGCGGCCCTTTCACCTTCACGATGGAATTGTTGGCCTCGAACGGCGACAACTACCAACTGCGTGATGTTGGCTTCGCGATGGGCCTCAACAATGTCACGCTCAATCCCAACGGTCGCACCATCGACGGCATCGCCGGCAATCAGGCGTTGAACGTCAACGGGTTCGACATGGTTTACTCTTTGACCGGCACTGACTGGAGTCCGCAATGACCGCGCTTTCCAATACCATCAAGAACGGCCAGATCACGAACGTCCCGGCGGGCTATGCCGCCATCGCGGCCAACTCGCTCGTCGAGATCGGCGGCCCCGGCAACGAGGCGTGGCCCGTCGCGACTACGGACTATGCTGTCATCGGTGCTGGACCGATTGTTCCCGAGACGAAGTTCTCGTCCTACTACGTGGAATACGGCTCGTACATTCCGATGGCGAGAGATCGGGCGGGCAACGTCTACACGCTCTTTCCGGGGGCGGGTAACGCTCAAGGGCTGCAGGTCAACAAGACGCCGCCGGCCGATGGTAGCGTGACGCTGACGGCGCAGCTTTCGGGCGCCACCTACTTCACGTCAGCGCTCGCGCAGCTTTCCAACGGCACGTTCGTCGCCGCCTACAATGCCACCAACACATACTTCACGATCTTCGACGCGGGCCTGAACATCCTCGCCGGCCCAATCAATATCGGCCTCGCCTACAGTCCGTCGCCGGCTAACTATCAGTTGTTCGGACTTTGCGCCTTGTCGGGCGGCGGTTTCGCCATCGCCTTCCAGTCCAGCGCAGGCACGTCTGTCCAGTTCGCGACCTACACCAATGCCGGCGTCCAGATCGTCGCGCCGACGAACATCCAGACGCTTGCTGGGGGCACCGTTGTGTCGCTTGCGATGGCGCAGCTTTCGAGCGGCAACATCGTCGTGGCCTTCAACGGCACGGCGACGGCTGGCGGCACTGCCGGCATCAATCACGTCGTCGTCACGGTTGGCGGCGCGGCTGTCGCTGGTCCGACGAACACGGCGTCGTCTAGCGCGGCGGCTGGGCAGCTTGTCCAGATCGCCACGATGACCGGCTTCTATTCTGTTGCCGGTGCTCATGGGACTACCGCAACGTCCGGCGTCTATAGCAATGCGGGAGCCGTTCAGGGGACGCCTGCGAACATCACAATCGGAGGATCGGCGTCTGTCGCTCCCAAGTTCAAGGTACTTTCTGACGGCATCCAATTCTGGTTCCTCGGGCTGTCGTCGCCTTCAATCGTTTGCAGCAGGATTTCGACAGCCGGCGTTGTCCTCGCAACGAACTCCTCTATCGGCGGATCGACGGCGACTTACCTAAACTACAACATGGACGCCGCTCTCGTGAACGATGTGATTATCGTTCTGCTTGTGCCGTGTTATGGGCACTCTCTTTCTTCGCCTACATATGCGTCGTGGTTGAGCATCGGTCTGGCCGATGCGTCGCTCGGCGTCGTCGGTCCCTATCAGCGCAAGGGCATCACCGCGTTCGGTGCGGTCAACTACAATGGCACCGATTGCGTAGCGCTGGGATGCCTAAGCGGCGGTGGTGGCCTCTATACGGGAACGAGCCCGCCGACCGGGCATCCGGCAACGCCGTCCGTGGTCGGCGACTACACGGCACTTTTTGCTTATGACAACCAAGGATCGCAGGGCACGTATTTCGCCGCTTCCAAAGTGGAGTCGACGGCCGTCGTCGGCGTCGGGCAGCCTGCGCTCGCGCAAGGATTTTCCGGGCTCGCCTATTCGGTCAATGCAGGCCCCGGCTCGTACAGCGCCAATCCCGTGGCGGGCACGAACGGGCTCTACTTCAACAACGCCTATTCGACGCCGTCCGGCGGCATCGGCACGATCTACAACGACGGGATCGACATCGGCCGTGATCCGAACGTCATAAGCGGCCTACTCCCCGGCACGGCGACGCTGCCGTCGAATGGCGGCGCGTTCAAGTCGTCAATCATTCTGTTCGACACGAAGCCGGGCACGCGCAACTTCACCGTACCGGCGGGCGTCACGCGCATTCGTCCGTTCATCTGCGGCGGCGGCGCGTCGGAAGGCGGCGGCGGCGGCGGCTATTCCGAGATCGTGCTGACAGTGAAGCCGGGACAGGTTTACGCCTACACGGTCGGCAATAGCGGAAGTCCCGCCGGCCAAACTTCGGCCTTCGGCGGCATCCTCTCTGCTACAGGTGGAAATTACAACGGCGGCGTTGGCGGCGCGGGCTCGGGCGGCAGCATCAACACGAGCGGCGGCACTGGCAATGCGAGCGGCGGCGGTGGTGCCGCAGGCAATCGCTTCGGCGATGGCTTCTCGGCGGTCGGACTGGCGGGAGCGGGATGGTCATCTGCCGGCTATCTCGTCGGCGGCTCGAATTGCATCGACGGCTGGGGGCTCGGCCTACTTCCGGGCGTCCCTGCATCATACTCCGTTCTAGCCTCGTCGGGCTCCGGGTATGGCGTCGGCATTGCCGTGACGCCATCCGGCTACGGTTGCGGCGGCTCGGCCGAAAACTCGGGCACCGGCGTTTCTGGCCCCGGTGGTCCCGGTGGCGGCGGTGGCGGCGGCGGTACTCTTGGTGCGCCCGCTGGCATTGCCGGCGGCGGCGGCTACGGTGCAAGTGGCGCTGGCAGCGGTGGCGTCGGCTTTGTCGGAGTGGAGATTTTGGGATGACCATGTACGCTCGCGTTGTGAACACTCTCGTTGTCGAGGTGGCCGATCAGGCCGCCTACAACACGTTCAACCCCACGGTACAGGCGATGTTCATCGTCTGCCCGGACAACGTCGAACCTTTCTGGACCTACACGCCGCCGTCGACTTGGACGCCGCCGGCCTGAGCCTGTGGTGAGGCTGGCGCGGGTGCCGTCCCTTGGGGTGGCACCCTGATAGCCTCCCGCCCGGTCGCCCTCTGGCGGCCATCTACGTCAATTCTGGAGCTACCTTGCGGCCCTTACCCTTCAGGGCTTGCCGGGCGGGGGTCGCGGACCCTCTGCCGCCGGGGGTGTTTGCCTTCGGCGGCAGGCGGCTCCTCTCTCAAGAACGGGGGGAAGAAAGGCCAAGAGCAATGGCAAACGTCAATGGAAACGGCAACGGCAACCTTGCGAACATGAGCCTGTCAGTTCGCGACATCGTGGTGGGGGGTGTCATCGTGATCCCCATGATCATCGCGGCTGCTGTCACCTACAACACGATTGTCAGTGATGTCGGGGCTCTGAAAAGAGACGTTCAGGAAATCCGCGACCACCAAAAGCAGACATTCCGGACGCTCAATCGCATCCTGACGAGCTTGGGAGTCGAGCCGGCCGCCGATCAGGATGGCGACGCTCCGGTCATCCCGGCGGTGAAGCGCAAGTGACATGGAACGGGGGCTTTGAATGCCATTCGATACCATCATCGGACTGGTAAGCGTCATTATCGCCGGCATCGTGGCGCTGGTGTCCATTCGTCAGAGCATGGTGAGACAGAACAACGATCTCACGACTAGGCTGGAGAAGCAGACAAACGATCTCGCAACTAAGCTGGAACGACAGGTCGCCGATCTTGCGGACAAGCTGGAAAAGCACACCGCCGACATGGCGGCGCGGTTGGCGGAAAAGACAAAGAGCGATCTCGATCATCTTCGCGAGATGATGGACTTGAAGTTCAACCTGCTGTCTGTCCTGAATGTAAAGGACAGCGCCACGCTGTTTCAGATGATCGACCGCAAGATCGAAGAATCGCGCGCAGAGCGAGCGGCAGCAGAAGGGAAGAAATCATGACGACGTGGATTGTTGCCTCGCCATTTGCTGATCCCGCTTTGGAGCGCGAACTAGTGTGGGTGGCGCAGATGTTGACGGCGGCCGAGGCTACGGCGCTCAAGCTCAAGGTGTCGCCGGCCGCCATCGTAGCGCAGGCCGCGCTCGAAAGCGGCTGGGGCCAGAGCCGCGTCGGCAACTGCAACCTGTTCGGCATCAAGGCCGATCACGCTTGGACCGGCGCGAAGGTCAAGGTTCGCACGCGCGAGTTCTTGGCCGGTGAGTGGGAGGAGGAGGACGACTGGTTTCGGGATTACCCGGACTATGCCGCCTGCATCGCCGACCATCTCGCGTTCCTGAGCCAGAACGAGCGCTACCGTGATGCCGGCGTGTTCGACGGCAAAGGCGATGCGGCGTTCTTCGAGGCGCTGCAGCGCGCCGGCTACGCCACCGACCCGCACTATGCGGAGTCGCTGATCGCGATTGAGAACACGGTCATGACCTACTTCATGCCGCACCTGTCGAGCGATGGGACATCGTTCCCGCCGATCCCTCCTACGCCTCGCACCATGCTGATCGGCTGCTCAGGCGCAGATGTGGCGGCCCTGCAGCGCAAGCTCGGTATCTCCGACGATGGCGTCTTCGGCCCGCAAACCGCGAGTGCAATCCGCGAGGCGCAGAAGTATCATGGCTTGCAAGCCGATGGCATCGTCGGCCCAGCGACGCGGGCGGCTATCGGCCTGTAAGAAACGAAGGGGAACTCAATGTTCAAAACGCTCATGGGCAATAACGATCAACTTTGGGCGCAGTTGACCACGCTGTTCGCGGCAGGCGGTCCCATTGCCGCGCTGTTGTTGCAGATCGGTTTGCCGGCCGATCAGACGTCGAACTTCATCAAGATCGTGCAGGCGCTTCTCGTCGTCATCCCGCTTGTCATCAAGATTATTCACGACCGCTCGGCCAACAGTGACCCGGCTCTGCTCAAGTCGGCCGCCACCGTGAAGGGCGCGGAAGTCTCGGTCGATACGACACGAGGAACTGAGGCGTCGCCCGCAGTCGTTGCCGCCGCGCTGGACACGAGCAACGCCATCGTGCCGAAGGTCGAGTGATGACGGCATGGTACGGGTGCCTTCCCGACATCAAGGACCATCGTGACATCATGCTCGGCCGCATGTCGGCCGCGCCGCCGCCGCTGATCGCCGATCTCGGCCCGTGGATGCCGCCGACGATGAATCAAGGCCCCATCGGAAGCTGCACTGCGCACGGCGTCTCGGGAGCCGCGCGCTTCCACATCATCAAGCGTGGCACCACCTACGACTTCCCGATGTCGCGCCTGCAGCTTTACTACGACAGCCGCAAGTCGGAGAACTCGGTGCGCAGCGACAGTGGCGCGCAAATCCGCGACGTGATCAAGGTGCTCTCTCAAAGGGGCGTTGGTCACGAGGACTTGTGGCCCTACGACACGGAGAAGTGGTCGCAGGAGCCGCCGGCAGAACTCTACGATGATGCGGCGCAGTACAAGGCGCTCACCTATCGTCGAGTGAACGTCGACACTAACTCGATCAAGCTCGCTATCGCCTCGGGCTCGCCGGTCATCGTTGGCATCTCTGTCTACGAGAGCTTCGAGAGCGGCATCGTTGAGAGGACCGGCGTCGTGCCGATGCCCGAGCATGGCGACAAGCTCGTGGGCGGACACTGCATGCTAGCGTTTGGCTACGGCCAGAAGCCGGGCTACTTCACCGTGCGCAACTCGTGGGGTGAAGACTGGGGCGTGAACGGGAACTGCTACATCCCCGACGCCTACCTTGGCAGTTCGGTCTATGGGTCGGACTACTGGGTGATCGACCTGTTCGGCAGCGATGCCGAGCTTGCTGGGCATGTTGCGTGACGTTCCGCCAGTCTTGGCTCGGCGCGAAGCTCGTGCGGCGCGAAGGCTGGCATGGAGTGCCGACGATCAATCATTGGTGTCCTGCCTGCGGCGAGGTTCATGGCTTCGCCGTAGACGCTCCATTCAGCAACGGGGCGAAGTGGAGCTTCGACGGCAACATTGAAGCGCCTACGTTCGCGCCGAGCATGAACATCACGAACGGGCCGTTTCCAGTGGGATCGAGCCGGGCGGGCAAGACTGAGGTTTGCCACTACTTCCTGCGCGAGGGAAAAATCCAGTACCTCGGCGACTGCACACACGAGCTTGCCGGGCAGACCGTTCCCCTGCCTGACATCCCGGCCGAGATCGTTGGTCGGTGGACGCCCATTGAGGGAACGAAGGAGAAGGGCAATGGCTAAGACACCAGCGGAAGTGACCGGCGCGGAGATCGTCGCCGGCAAGGAGGCGCTTCACAAGTTCCTCGAAGCGAACCTGTCTTCGTGGAAGCGCTCGATGATTCCCGAGGACATGATCGACAAGGCGATGGAGGAAGTCATCGTGGCGGTCGACGCGGCCCGCGCGCTGGCCGTCCAGCCGAACGAGCCCGAGCAGCCGCCGCAGCCCGACGAAAACGACGGGGGCGGCACGTGAGCCGCGTCCGCACGCTCCTCGCGGCGGTTGCGGCCATAGCGATGGGAGCGGGGCTGCCGGGCTGCGTGACGACGTCCGGCACGACACTGAATGTGCAGGACGTACAGGCCGCCGCCGTGGCCGCCTGCGCCTTCCTGCCGACCGCGACGACCGTGGCCAGCCTGATCGCGGCCAATAATCCGGCCTTGAACACGGCCGAGGCCATTGCAGCCGCCATCTGTGCCGCCGTAACGGCCAAATCCGCCCCGCTGGGCGCGTCCGGCCCCGCCGTGGCAGGTGTGCCCATCCGTGGGCAGTTTACCCTCCAGTGAACCCGCTGGCCGCGCTGGCGCTGCTGGAAAACAGCATCAAGCTGGCGCTGGCCATAGCCGACGCCGTCCATGACGCCAAGTTGGTCGACATGGGCGCGTCGCTGGCGATCCGGGCGAGCCTGCAGGACGGGCTCAGCCGGATCGCGGCGGCGAACAAGGCGGCGGCGGCCGTCGTCGACAGCCCGGAGGCAATCGCCAATGACCCGAACAATCTGGATCGTGGCCTGTAGCCTCGGGATCGCCGGGTGCTCCACCATGGTCGCCCCGGCCGACAATGCCTCGGTGTGCGAGGCGCTGCGGCCTGACATGCCGGTGAAGTTCCACGCGACCGATTCCCCGGACACCATCGCGCGCATTCGCAGGATCAATGCACGCTTTTCAGCCGCCTGCCCTTGAGCTATGATGCAGCCTTGGCGGCCCCAAAGACGCCAAGGTGTATCCTCCCTGATACGAAGCGCCGCCGGTCCCCTCAGTCCGGCGGCGTTTTTCGTTCGTGGCTACTGGTTCGGCCCGAGTTGCACGCCGGTCGAACCCTCTACATCGATGGTGCCCGATGCAAACCCGGTGGAGCGGTTGAAGGCGGCCTGCACGCCTTTGCAGGTCATCGCCCCGAAAGCCGCGCCGCCCGATCCGCTCGATACGGCGCGATTGCCGATCAGTTGGACGTCGCTCGCCGCATTGGCCCAAAGGGCGTATTCGGCCGGGCCGAACGTGTAGGTGCCGATCATCACGATGCCGTTGACGGCCGCGTTCACGGCGGCGACCGAACAGCCCATGGCTGCCGCGCGCACTGCAGGGTCAGGGCTCTCCCAGTCGATCCACTGGTAGGGCGCGAACCTGCAATTGTTGATCGTCGTCGGATGGCCGATGGCACCAATCAGGTTGATGCCACGGTAGCAGCCATCCATCTGGCAGGCGTCGAACGTGTAGGGGCCGCCGCCCGTGTAGCCGACGCCGGCAGTGATGCGAACCGCCTCGTGGTAGCCGAACACTTGCCAGTCGATTGTCTGGAACCAATCGTTGCCGCCAAGATCGAGCGAGATGCCGTTGGCGGCGCACCATGCAGGCAGTCCTGACTTGAGCCCCGGATCATCGAAGCCGACATTCCAGCGATTGTGCGCGACCGTCTGCCAGTCGGTGACACCGTCGATGGAGAGTGCCGTCTTGATCGGGAAGCCTTGATTGCCCGTCATGACGAAGTTGCTCAGCCCTTGGATCACGCCGGGAATCTGGCGAGCCTGTACCGCATGGTAGGCGTTGCCGAAATCGTTGTTGGTGATCGCGCAACCGTACTGGTTGATGCCCGGATCGTAGCAGTGGATCGTCGCGCCGTACTCGATGGGCGTCGGCGACAGCATGTTCTGATTCGGATAGTCGAACCCCATGCCGTCGACTATCGTGCCGGCCTCGGCTTTGATCGCGGCCCGATTCGGATCGCTCGATGCGCCGGGGCCATCTCCCCATACGATGTGCACCGCGCCTTTGATCAGGCCCGGCTTGTGATAGTCGTAGGTCGGCACGCTCGGCATCGCGAGGCGCACGCCGCGCTGCAGGTAGACTTGCTTGTCCCACACCATGTCGGGAGGGACCATGACGGTCCCGCCGAGAGGTGTCGTCCACGCGATCTGCTGATTGAGTTCGTCGACTGTCATTGGTCTATCCTTCCAAGGTTCTAAAGCGGGAACGTCGCAAAATGATCGGCTCGGGAAACTTCACTTCCTTGCACGGATCGCTCGGGCTGAACAGGATGTCGTAGATTTTGGGGTCGATCCACGAGATCAGGGCAGGGGGCACTCTCGTTGCCTGCATCGTTGCCTGCATCGCGTAGGCGAACGCATCGGCGGCATCGAAGGCGGCCGTGTCTGCTGGCGTCGTGAGGAGCGCGGCATGCGATGCCCTGACGCTCGCGTCGCCGACGTGTTCCCACACGAACGGCTTGGCGGCGGGCAACGCCACGACTGCGGCGGTGCCGAGAAGGAACGCGCGGCGGTTCATCGAGCGTTCCACAACAACGGGGACGTCGACAGGATAGACGCGGCCAGTATCAGCAGAAGCGCCAAAATCGTCAGGCGGGTGACGTCGCTCTCTCGGTTGGTCATGTCTCCTCCCCGGCCGGGGTATTCCGTTCGATCTTGTCCAGCTTGGCGACCTCGCCCACGAGCCATTCAACAAGATGGGCCGTGTCGGGCAGCACGAGATCATTGCCGGGGTGGGCTTCACGCCACGCCGTCGTGCCGCGCTGGATCGCCTTCCAGTAGAGATCGAACGAGCGCTCCCAACCTTCGATCTCCTCGCGTGCGTCCTTGGCCAGCGCGACGATGTCGTCGGCCGTGCCAACGAGAACACGTTCGGCAAATTGCAGCCGTTCGACGATGGTCTTTTCAGTCATGTCTTCTCTCCGTTGTACTTGGCTTGGAACGCTTCGATGGCACGGGCGACGCGCTCCCATTCGCGAGGGTCGGTGATCGAGAGACGGTTGAAGGCAATGACGTTTGCCTTCCACCATTCCTCGAACTCAGCCATGGTCGCCCATGCCGGTGTGATCACGGCCGGCTATCCATCTCGTGCTGAACCGCTTCCATCACGTCGATGAAGTTCTTGCGGCGGTCGCCCGGCGCAATCGCGAGGATGGACAGTGCCACTAAAACTCTCCCTCTGCGACCTGCGCGCAGACGATCCCTTCCGAGCGCCACATATCGACCACGCGCTTGCGGTCGTCGATTGCCAGTGTCGGATTGAACCCGTCAGCGCGGATGCGATCCAGCAGTTCCCGTTTGATGATGCTGTCCTCGCGGAAGTCGTCATCCTTGCGCATGTAGAGCGGATGGCCGTGGGCGTCCTTGTTCGCCGGCAGCCTCGCAATCAGATTTTGATTGAGGAGCCATGCCGTCGTCGCTTCGCGTGTGCGTTCGGGGCGACCGCTGCAGAAGATCAGGCGATTGACCAGCCGCGCTGCGGTTGGCAAGCCTACGCGAAGCGAGTGCACCATCTCGATCACGGGCTTGATCGGCTTGTCGCCGCTGCAGGCGTCGAAGAATGCCGGCCAGTCTTTCTTCATCCCCGGCGAACGAATGAAGTGCAGCCGATGAGTCAGGTCGGCCAGCGTGCCGTCGATGTCTACGATGATGTCCATTGTCTATCTCCAAAGAGGGTAGGTCGCCATTGCGACGCAGGCGATGATGAAGGCGATCACGATCAGGCCCGTCCAGCCGTGCGTCTTCGGGCGCGGCGGGGTGAGGGCGTAGATCGGCGTGCCCGACTGAGGGTCGTGCGTGCGCGGCGTCGTGGCTGCCCTGAACCATTCAGGCGTCAGCGCCGGCAGGTGATCGGACGTGCGGCCGAACCATGTCGGCGCTGCCGGTTCGAGCATCGCGCGCTCGCCGGCCTGTTCCTTGCTCTCAAAAATGTCCACGGTAACGGTTACTCCTCTCTGTCGCGCCGCTTCCATGATTCGGTAGCGGCTGGGGTTTTGCTCTCGCATCGACGTCCGATAGACGCCGACGAGATTGCCAATGCAGTCCAGTTGGTGTGACGTGGCACCATCCAGTTTGTCGAAGCTCACTCCCGCCACGGCCAATCTGCTTCGATAGGCGGCGTCGTCCATCACGACGTCACCCATGCTGCCGCGAGAAGCACGACGCTCGCGACAGCCAGCATGCCGGCGAGATAGAGCGCCAGCCGATCCATTTGCTGCACCCTCATGGCGTGAACCATGGGGCGCAGAGAGCGGCGTAGATGTGCTTCGGCAAGTCCTGAGTGAACTCCCGGTCGAAACGGTCGGCCTTGCGTCGCAGGTCTTGCGTCGTCAACACAAGCGCGTCGATCAAGTGCGCCTTGTTGCGCATGTGATTACCGACCTCGCGTTGCCACGCACGCACGTACATCTCGAAGTCTGCTTCAAGGCCCTTGATGTATTCCGCCGCGCTGTCGTGGCAGCGTTTGCACTTTCCGCACGCGGTCTTGAGCGACCACGTTCCTTTGCACATGATCTCGCTCATAGCGGATGCTCCACGCGCTCGCTCACCTTCGGCTTTTGCGTCTCGCCGAGGATGAACTGCACGTCGACCACGTCACCGTCCTTGAGCGTTGCCCAGTTCTCGATGATGTAGTCGTGCGCGTGGAACATGGTGCGCGACCTTGCCCAGCCGTGCGGATCGTTCCACGCGGGCTCGCCATCGGCCGACATCTTCGTCATGAGGATGTTCGGCCTGCCGTCGCAGGGATAGCCGCAGCGGCGCAACAGGTAGCGCTGGCCGATATGCTCCTCGACTTTCCCCGACGTGAAGATCGCCGGGTTCATGTTGACGCAGAGCACCGGGATGCAGGTCGCCTCGTCTCTGATCTCTAGGGCCTTAGCCTGCATGGCAAACCTCCCCGCGCAGCCCGGCGCGAATACGCATGAGCGTCTTGCCAAGGTGGTTCTCGCCGACACCGTTGACGACTCCCCAAATGCGGTCGCCCCATGTGTTGCCCTCGATCAGCATCGCGCCGCCCGTCGCCAGCAGCTTCTCGCGGAAGCCGGGCTGGTGAAACTTCTGCGAGCAGAGATTGTGCATCACGTCGAACTTGATCTCGTCCCAGTCGGGGCGGATCGCGACCTTGTACTTCTCGAACGAGTAGCGTTGGCCGAGGGCCTTCGCTTGTCCGGGCGTCGTCGCGTTGTAGATGCGGATGCGGTGGTCCCAGTCGTCCGTCTTGGCTGCCTGAAAGGCGGCCTCGGTTGTGCGATAGGTCGCTCCATCCCAACGCACGAGACAGGGATAGAAGTTCGACAGCCAGTCGAAAGGCGGCGCATCAAAAAAGTCGATGACCGCCGGCATGGTCGTGGTGTTAAGCATAGCGACGCAGTCCTCCCTCAATCATAGCGTTGATCCCGGCCATGAAGGCGCGGGCCTCGGCTTCATCACGCTCCGAGCGCACCTTCTGTTCGACGGGCGTAATGCCCGTCGCAGCATCGGCCTCGTCCATGTAGCGCTTCGCCATCCAGAACACGGCGAGGGTCTTGCGATATTCCTCGCTGTTGGCGCGACGGCGGTACATGGCAAGATAGTCGGCATTGCGCCGACCGTAGACGTACTGTTGCACGTCGGCTTGAGCGAGCAGGTAGGCGCGTGCGGCCTCGGCGAGTTCTTCGAGATTGGTGGTCGCGTCGCACGCAGCCTTGGCATCGCGAACCTTTTGATGCCACTGCTTCTGTTCTTCCAAAATTGCAAGGTGCGCTTTCTTCTGTTGTTTCGTCATTTCATCCTTCTCTCTGCTATCGGCATGAGTCGCCGATTGAGAGATTATACACGAGATGTGTGTCCGGGTACAGCCACGTAATATAGGGGCTCTCTCGAATTGAGAGTGGCTTCTATAGTAGAGCGATGGGCGGATAGCGTTCGAGCGCGGCGCGACCTTCCTCGCTGAACCGCGCGATCCATCCGACGACGTCGATGTCCATGAGCACCCACCATCGCGCGCTGCCGAAGTAGTGCAGGCTGCCGGGGTATTCGACCTTGTGATGCTCAGGGCAGAGCGGCACCGCGAGATAGTCGGACTTCCGCCGGCCGCCAGTGCGCGCGAAAAGTTCGCGGGGGTGATGGGCCTCGGCCGGGCGACCGCAGACGAGGCAGCCATGGGCGCGCACCTTGCGCAGATGCGCCTCGTCTTCCTCGGGGCCTTTCTTGACGACGGACACGCCGAGCGCCTTGGCCACCAGCGGCTCGGGCCGCTTCGCCCGCTTCGGATGCGCGCGGAAGCCGTGGCCTCGGCTCATGGGGCGAGAGCGCTTCACCGGGCCGGCTCGTCAACGCTGGGCAGGTAGCGCCAGCGCACGCCTTTCCTGTCGCCCCATTGAATGATGTAGGTCAGGAACTCGGCGGCGGTTTCCTTGGGCATGCGGCTCACTTCGTCGCGCAGCACCATCGTCTCACCTTCGATGCCTTCCATGAGGCGGCCGACGCTGTGATCGTTCTTCACCTTGCCGAAGCCGCTGATCAGGAATTGCTTCCAGTCGTTGCGATCCCAGTCATCGCGCCCGGCGAATGGAACGCGCGCCCTCGCCACATCCTCGAAGCAGCCGTGGATCAGTTTGTTCTGGCCCTTCGTGATCAGCGGCGGCCTGATCTCAACCTCGAACCCGAGCGGCGCACGCTTGACGGCGTTGATCGCCACGTTGCGCCATGTCTCGTTCTCGATGGTGATGGCGGGGTTCTTCACTTCGGCTTCCTGTAGCCGGCGAACAGCGCCTCGGTCACTTCGATCATGGACATGGAGCGGAGAGCGAACATCGTGAACCGCTTGCCGTCTGCCTGCCAGAAGCGGCGCGTGTAGTGCTCCTCGCGCAGATGCCCGACAGGGCCGGGCTCGTCATAGCCGACTGTCTCCGTGGGGACGTAGACCGCGAGGCAATGATCCATGGCGTGATCAGCGATGTCGATAAAGCGGCCGTCTCCGGTGCCGCCGACAAAGAGGCATGGGCGTTTCGCCATCACACCTTGACCATGTTGGCGAACTGCACCGGCATCTTGATTGTCGTTCCCCGCGTCATTTCGGTCTTCATGACGGTCGCGGGGCGCGCATAGTGATCCAGTTCGAGGAGGCTGCAGGATTCGAGTTGCTGCAGGCGCTCAAGCAACGCCTCGGCTCCCTGTCGGCGCTGGATGAGCGCCAGCGGAACGCGCGACCCGTCGTCCCATACCTCCGGCCCCCAAACGATGCAGCGGTCGCGGTACTCTCGGATTTCCAGATCGGTCCTCATGTGTTGTGACCAGCCTCGTCGCCTTCGAGCATGACGCGCATAATGCGTTCCATATCGGCGGCCTCGATCACGCGCCGGCCGTCGCTCAGGACGTGGACCTTCACCTTGAGGCCGCAGAAGTCCATCTCGGCCTCGGCAACAGACACCGGAACGTCTTCCAGAAGATCGTCTTCCTTGGCCATCTCAATGAGCCTCGGGCCATTCTACGCCAAGGTCCTTCAAACGCTGGATCAACGCATGCTTAATCGTCGGGAAATAGTGAAAGATTTCATCGAGCGGGATCGTGGCTTCTACGTCAGATAGCGTTCCGCCATCTCCATCGTCAGCGCCGAGACAGATGATGCACTGATCCACGTTGGGAGACGAGCCGACCGCCATGATGTTGTCGAGGTCTTCGATGGCGTGCTTCAAAATGGCGGCCTGTTCAACATTCTCAAGTTTCACGGTTCTTCTCCTGATCAATGAGCTTGTCGATTGTCTCGATGGCGGCATCGAGCGCGAGGTTCTGATAGAGCGCGTCGCGCGCCTTCATCTTGCCGGTGGCGATAAGGTGCGGATACACGCGGTTGCGCATGCCGCGCTCCCGGCGAAGCTCATTAAGCTGCGCCGTGAGGCTGGGCTTGCCGAAGGTGGCGACGTCGGTCATCTCAGTAGACGATCACGTCGTCGGGATCGCCGGCCTTGATCGTCTCCTCTACGGGCGCGTCCCGCTCGGCCTTTTCAAGCACGGCGAGGCGTTCTTCGACGATCTTTTTCGCCGCCAGCGCGTCGTTCTTGGACACGGCCCAGTAGGCGTTCAAGCTCGCGGTGTTGGTGGCCGTCCACCATTTGAGTTCGGCGAGCATGTCGCTGTTGCGCACGTACTCGGCGATGCGGTCGAACAGCTTGCCGACCGGCACGGGCTCGATCACTTCGCCGACCTTCCAGATGATCGAGATGGCGTCTCGCGCCTTCACGCGGTCGAGGCGCTGGTTTTGATCGTGCAACTCCACGCTGGCCGATGGCGTGATGTCGCGCATGTTGTTGTCGGCCTGATCCATCTCCTCGGGCGAGTACAGGCCAGACAGGTTCTCGGGCCAGCCGCGACGGAGCGCCTGCGCCTCTGCGCACTTCGCCAGCAACACATAAGGCATCGTGGCCCACATGCCTTCCGGCACGGGATCGGCGACGTCGGTGTCTTCGTCCGTCACCTTGCGGTAGACGGGCTTGCCGGCCTTCTCGTGACCTGCCGGATAGAACTTGCCAGTCTTGATCCATTCGCTGCGCTTGATCTTGGCGAACTCGGACCAGTAGGCGGTCCCGGCGACAGGATACCATTGACCGTCCTGATCACGCTTGAAGCAGCGCACGGTCGCCTTGACGATGCCCAAGGGATTATCGGTGCGGCCCTTCAGGCTCTCGTCGTAAGTGAACTCAGGCTCGCGATCATCGGGGCGGTAGTCCTTGTTGCGCGCCGCGACCGCGCGGAAGCCGTCGATGCCCGTGACGAAAACACAGCGCCGCTTTTTGGTGTCGTCCTTGCTGTAGACGAGGCAGTAGATTTGCTTGCGGAACGGATCAAGCTGCACCGTCCGACAGACGTGAACGAACATATTGAACTCGTCTGGCGTGGTGTCCTTCGCAACGGTGTTGCGGATCAAGGCCAACTGGCTGGGCGACCAATCGGGCAGCGTGGAACGCAGGACAGCGACGTTGTTGGCCATGATCATTCTCCGGGGTTAGGCGTTCTTCTCAGGAGCGGGAGCAGTGATGCGCGCGATGGCGGCCTTGGCCACGTTGACAGCCAAGCCGACGACGTCGTCGCCGGTCGGCGCAGCGCCGTAGGCGAACGCGAGGCTGCGCAGGGCCTCGCACTTCTCCGGCGTGATCTCCAACTTGCCGAAGCGGTTCTTCGGCACGTCGAGAGCCGACGTGATGGCCTTAAGGACAGACACGACCGCGTCGCGCTGCTGGGTGACTTCGAGATTTGACATTGGACCCTTCTACTTGACTCGCGGGGTCAGCTTGATCCCGCCGTTGCTGAGTGACGCACCATCGACCACGGTGCCGGCATCGAGATCGGCTTTCAAGGCCGCGCGATCCAGAACAGGATCAGGCACCTTGAAATAGTTCGAGGGGATTTTCGCCTCGTCCGTCACGATCAGTTTCGGAGCCGTGGTGCCTTTCGACAGCGTCACGAGCGCTCCCTTGATGGTATCGATCTCGGCCTTCTCCATGGCCTGCAGGATGATGTTCTTGCGCGTCTCGCACGTTCCCTCGATACGCTGGCGGCGCGCTTCGAGCTTGGCGATCACGGCCTTGATGCCTTCCACCATGATCTCGTCTTCGAGCACTTCGTCGTAGACGGCAAGGCAGGCTTCGCAGAGATCGGTTTCGCCTTCAATGGTGTCGATCAGCAGTTGCGGATCGCCTTCGAGTTCGCCGGCCAGCATCTTCCGAAGCTCGACGGCTTTGTAAAGCTCCTCGCCGATCTTGCGAACGGTGACGGTGTAGCGCTTGCGCTTGGGCGGCGCTGCAGTGGTGGTGTCGGTCATTTTACAATCTCCCATCGCCGGTCGAGGATGCGTCCGCATTCCATCCAGTAGTGAACGAGGCCCTTGTCGGCCGCCTGCTTGGCGCGGATGCGGACGTTCGCGGTATCGCGCGCCTCGACGCACGTCTCATAGGTCGGGAACGTCCTGTTCGTCACATCGCAATGGCCAGAAGGCCAGCAGGTGATCAGTGCGAAAATGTAAATCATTGCGCACCCTCAATGCCCAGCAGGGCGATCTCGCGGCGCAGGCCGTTCACTTCGTTCAGGACGTGCTGTTGCACGACACCAAAGCTCAAGGGAATGCTGATCTCTACGTCGCGATCATTGTAAGCGTGACGATTGCCGGCCTTGAGGATAACGCGCACGGGATAGGTCTTTCCGGCGTTCTCTCTGCCGGCAGCGTTGACGGAATGCAAACGATCCTCGGCCTCCTTGAGGCGCTGCTTGAGGTTTCTAAATTGCCCGAGCTTTTCGCTCGCGATCTTAGCGTCATTGATGTTCATGGCGTCTCATATAGCGATAAACGGAACGTGTGTCATACACAAAATGGTTGCTGTTGAGAAAATAGTGGTTAGGATCGCGAAATGACTGATCAGGAAGTGTTGGCCATGCTCGCCGAGAAGATGGAAGCCGAAGGCGGTTACGCAGCCGTGGCTCGCGCGCTCGATGTTCGCGCTCAGGAAGTTCATCACTGGCGCAATCGCGGCATCTCGGCGAAGGATCGATATGCCGTGTGGGAGTTGGCGAACCAGCATGGCGCGAAGCTGCCGGTGTCGTGGCTCAACGCGAGGACGGCTGCGTGAGCCGCGCTATTCTCCTATCCCTTGCAGATCGATGTGAGAGGGAGGAAGCGACCCACGACCTAGACGTCGCAATAGCCGTCGCAGCATACGACCTTGAGGCGCGGCCCTACGCCACCGGGAAGCGGAAGCTCTGGTGGTACAAGCGCGGCACCGACGGCACGGCCATGTTCTATGGCGAAGAATACATCCCCCGCTACACCACCAGCATCGACGCTGCCGTAACGCTGGTGCCGGAGGGGATGGCGTGGACTGCTGGATGCGAGCCCGACTTTACGCCGTTTGCGCGGCTCTGGGAGCATGACCTTGTGTGGGCGTCCACTCCAGCGCTCGCCCTCTGCGCCGCCGCCCTTCGTGCGCGGGCTGCGATGGTGAAGCCATGATCGAGGATGGCCAGGCCATGGTCGCGGTGTTCTGCCTGTTCTGCCTGATCGGCCTGTTCGTCATCGGGCTGATGGTGCGGTGCGACCGGCTGGAAGAGCGGATCGCCGAACTGGAGAAGCGTAAATGACCAAGAAGGAAAATCCGAACGATCCGACGTTCGACGCATATCAGCGGCGGGCGCTTCGGTGGGCGCTTCGAGCCGACGCCGTGAAGCTGGCAATCGAATTTTCAGGCCGGTTGCCGGACAAGCAGCGCACGACAGATCGAGTGCTGCGCGACGCCAAGGCAATCGAGAAGTTCGTCAAGGAAGCCATATGACCGAGGACGAGATGCGCGAGCTTACCGAATTGGTCGGCAGGGCCATGCACCCCTATGCCATGGCCGGCAAGATTGCCGGGTTCCACATGGTCGTCGCCATATTCGAGACCAGCGATACGATCGTGCCGCTCATCGTCGGCGCCGAAATCAGCCCGGAGGTTCGCAGCATCCTGCGCAACCCGGACTTTGCCGCGGCGGCCGAGGTCGAGGTCAAGGTTCCACTGGAGAAGCCAAACTGATGACCCTCGCCGAAGCCATGGCCGAAGTGGCCTACAACGCCTTCCCCACGGTGCTGCGCACCCCGACCGGCATGAGCCATCTTTCATGGGCCGAAATGCCGGAATGGCAGAAACGCGAATTCATCGACGCCCAGAAGGCCGCGCTGGTCGCCCTGATGCTGTCGGGCCGCGCCATCGTGCCGTTCGAGCCCACCGGGGTGATGCAAGTGGCGGGATTTGAAACAATGGACGAGGACCCCGCGCCAGACACCAAGGCCATCTATCAGGCCATGCTGATGGCCGCCCCGAAGGTAGTCGCATGACCGCGCTCGAGCGTCTGGCCCGTCGTATCTGCTGGCTCGAATTCGAGAAGCCCCTGCTGAACAACGAGGACCACATCTACTGGCGGGGATTGCCTCAAGAGACCAAGGACAGGTTCATCGAGGAAGCACGCCGCTTCCTGTGGACCGACGGACGGCTTGCCGAAAACATCTCGTCCGTGACCATCGTCGACAAGGCCCGGCTCGAATACGCAATCGAACGACAGGAGAGAACATGATGGACGTCGAGAAGATGAGACTGGTGATCAAGATGGGCGTCACCATGCGCGACAAGCAGAAGGCCTATTTCAAGACGCGCGACCGCGATGCCCTGGTGGCGTCGAAGGAAGCCGAGCGGCTGTTCGACATTGCAGCGGCAGAAGCCGTCAAGTCGTGACCGTCGCCGAACCACGATGGAAGTCCGCCGCCGAATTCGAGAAGTGGTGGCGCGAGAACGTGATCGAGTTCAACCGCCTGGCGGTGACCGACGTCGAGCGCTGGGAAGTCATCGCCGCGGCAGTCGAGAAGTTCCAGGCCAAGAGGTGGATCGATGAGCACGCAAGCTGAACTGATCGTGGCCGAGCGCGCGGCGTGGCGCAAATACCGGGAGTATTGCGCCGCCCGGTCCAAGAGCCGATCGGCCGGCATCACGGTGGATTTCGAGGGCGACGAGACGTCCCGCGCCCTGTGGCTGAAGTGGAAGCCTCTCTACGAGGAAAAGGTGAGGGAACGGCCATGCCATTAGAACCA
>Ga0265338_10000429_pt1 | contig 75448 bp, 74 predicted proteins | sample 42126metaG_FD_193579 | JGI IMG/M metagenome (GOLD analysis project Ga0265338, IMG submission 193579) | Rhizosphere microbial communities from Carex aquatilis grown in University of Washington, Seatle, WA, United States - 4-21-26 metaG | ecosystem: Host-associated > Plants > Roots > Rhizosphere...
TTTTCATGATCGCCAGTTCGCCTTCAGCGGCGAGGTTCAGGTCAATCCCGGCTTCCGCCGCCGACGGCTCAAAGAACTCGATCACGCTCGCGAGTTCCGCACCGATATTCACCCGTTCCATTTGAAAATCACCCTGCCGGTTTTCGGCCCGCGCCAAAAACAGCAAACTCTCGATGATCTGCTTCAAACGCGTGCATTCCTCCAGCGAAGAACTCAATATTTCATGATACTCCTCGCCCAATCGGGGCTTGGTCAGCGTGACTTCGAGCTCGCCGAGCATATTGCTGATCGGCGTGCGCAGCTCGTGCGCGATATCGGAGGAGAATTGGGCTAGGCGGCGGAACGACTCTTCGAGTGAATCCAAAGTCTGGTTAAACGCCAGCGCCAGTTGATGGAGCTCAATCGGCAAATCTTCGGGCGAAATCCGCTCATGCAAGGTTCCTGAACGTATGCGCCCCACGGCGACCGTCATCGCTCTCAGCGGCAAAATACCCTTACGCGCGATTTGTGCGCCGATCGCCAGAGAAATTAGCGTGCTGCAAATGACGATCGCAAGGGCCACCCGTTTGTACTGCTCGAGAAACTCTTCATTCTGGTCGCCCGCGATCGCGCCAAATACTCTAACCGGGGGTTTCATACCAATGGAATTGTCCATCTCGGCCAAGCGGCCGAGCATCTTCGCGCCCTCCGGACCGTTTACGTGAACCGCGGCCTCGCCCGGCTCCTCGCGTACGAGCCGTTCCATCTCGTCCTTTAATTCTAGTGGGAATCCTTTGGTCTGGAGAATCTCGCCGTCACCGGATTGAATCCGCAAATAAATTTTTTCGCCGCCGCGGAGAGGCCACTCCTCCTTTATCCGCAGCTTCAACTCCTCTTTGCCATGCGAAGGAGACTTCAACAGCGCCGAAACCGCGGCCAAGCGGTCCATTAAGACGGCATTGCGGTCGGCTTCACCCGATCGCGCGAGCATGTAGTAGACAAAAATATTGCTCAAGAGGATAAGCGCGCCGAACGAGCCGCTGTACCAGAGCACCAATCGCCATAATAATGACCAGCGGCGGGGTTTCACGAATCCACTATAGAGGGCGCAACTGCTACGATCAATCATAAGATCGTCCCATCGCGAGACGAATGCTTGAGCCCACCGTCACAAATTCCGAAATACATGCATGCGACGCGCTCTTTTCATACTGACGCTCCTGGCCGCGGCGGCAACAACCGCACACGCTGAGTACCGGGCCTTTGAGCTAGTCATCACAAACCCGACAACGGGCCAGGAACGTGTTGTGCTCTCGACTCTTGACCCGAATCAGTATCGGCGGTTCTATCCGATCATGCCTGAGGAGAGGGTTACGTACCGTCAAACTTGGCGCTGCCGCGGCAACACCTCGAACTTTCAGGCCATTTGTCCCAAGCCTGAAAAGCCTGCACCTACCGTCGAAAAGCCTGTCAAAAAATAACTAGATCCGGCGCCCAACGACTTCCGCGATAATATTGAGGATGAGCAGGAGGGTCGCATGGGCTCAGAAATCTCCTCTGACCGCAACGGTAACGCGCAGGACTTGCGCGATCTGCAAGAGAACTACAAAAAGCGCCGGCAAGAAGTCGAAGAGCAAGGCCGCGATGATCTACAAAAAACCCGTCAATCCAACCAACAGCAGCTCCGTAACGAAATCACGTCCGGCCAAGCCGCCATCAGTCACGTGCGGGCGTCTAATCAAGAGCGCATGGACCAAGCGAAAGCCGACACCGATCAACGCCTGACTTACGAACGCAAATCGCTCGCTCGCGGCATTCAAACCGAGCGTCAGCACGGCAAAGAGGAACAAGAGGCACTCCACGACAATTTGAACACGCGCAATGAGCAACTCCGCCAGCAAATGCGCGAACAGGATAAAAAGGAATCATTTCAGCGCCAGCGCGAAAACGAAGAGACGAATCAAGTCGCGCAAGAGCAAGCTCTTCACCGTGCGAAAGTCATGCACCAAGAGCAAGAAGAGATGTCCGAATTCGGCAAGAGAGTCGAAACGCAGAAACAGGCCCTCAACCAAAAATCGCGCCAACAGATCGATGCTCTCAATGAAAAGAGCCACCACGACATTGAACACATGCAGAGTGAGACCAAACGCACCTACGACAAACAGTCTCAAGATAGCCATATGCAGTTAGCGCATCAACGCTCGCAACAAACGAAACAACTCGAGAACGACCGCAACGAATTCGTGAAAAACGAAACGCATCTTCGCGACAAGGCGCAAAAGCAACTCTCCGAGGAACAGTTCAACGACAACGAAAAATTCGCCAAGATCAAAAAAGAAAACGACGTCGAGATTACCCGCACGCGCGATAGCGGCGTGAAGAGCATGGAAAAAGTCCGCTCCTACTACGACAAGAATATCGCCACGATCGAAAAGAAAGGCGACGAGAAGGTCTTTGAGCAAAAAGAAATCCAAGAGCAGCGCATCCGCGAACAAGACACGCAAAACAAACAGGCGCTGCAAAAGGCGCGCGACCTGCACCAAGACGAAATGATGGCCGACGATCAAGCCTATCACAAGCAAACCAACAACAATAAGGACTACTACCGCCAGTCACTCGTCCAACAACGCCAGGAGTACGACAAGGCCTTTAAGAGCAATATGGCGGCTTTCGAGGACCAAGTGCGCAACCAGCACGAGATGCTCAACGCATCGCTGGCCAATGAAAAGCGCAAAGTCATTCAGGATGTGGGCAAGTACAATAGCAAGAACAGCGACCCGTTCTACCGCTTAGCCGATCCCAAAGCGAAGGTCCACGAAACCCCACACGATTACGTGATCCAAACCAAAGTGCCCGAGCACGAAAAAGACAATATCAAAGTGACGGTCCATCCCGACAAAGTCGTCGTCCACGGCGCCCGCCAATTCGCGGACAAGGTCGAGGATTACGATGGCAAAATCGCCACCAGCAATTATCAAACGTTTCGCCAGGAAATTCCGCTCGATCATCCGGTGATCGAAAAAGCCGCGCACCGCGAGTGGAAAGATGGGATATTAACTGTGAGGATTCCTAAGGCTTAGCGGCGAATAACCGAGCGCACTTCGCCGAGCACGTAGCTCAAGCGGCCGCCGAGGTCCTCGAGCAATTGAATGTTGGCGTCGAGTTGTTTCAAGACGTCGCGGGTTTCATGACGAAGGCCCGGGAGTTCGTGATACGTGCGCTCCGTCTGCGATGGACGTACGGATTCACGCGCCGGAGTGGTAGTGGCTTCACTTGCATTTTTCGGTTGGAATGTCAGCGTGCTCACTTTTACTCTTCTTTCGTCTCTAGAGTCTCAACTCTATTTGTACTCTGTCGTGCGATCATTCACCCGACACTTATAATGGTAACGACCGCGCAAGACATGTTTCTACTTAAATTAACTTACAATCAAAAACTAATTTGCCCTCTGGTTCCAACTTGCAACTGGACTCTTAGTATTCGCACTTTAAATCGCTCTGATCGATCGCGCCTAGTTTGCGGCGGACCTGACCTTCATCCAGTGTCGCGTGCATCGCGCTACCAGCGGTCGTGATATGTGCCAATCCCAATACATGTCCTAGCTCATGCAAAACCAAACTATCTAAATCGACATTCGTAAAACTGCTATTTGCCGGATCATAGTTGTAGGTGAAATCTTTGGCGTTGATACGCATATCCGCCTCAAAGATTTCGTTCCCACTCCAGTAGATCGTGGTGCGTGCTTGTTCTGTCGTACGGTCGGGATCCCAGGTGTTGAACCAGTAGATGGTCGAATATCCATCTTTCTGCGGATTCAGGTCGCCGTCTACCCCCCGAGCGATAATTTTAAATATTTCACGGCCGCCGCCTGGGCCACTGTTATATTCGGCAATAGCGCGATCAATTGAGTCGTAAGCTTCCTGGGGTACGGATTTATGCACGTAGAGTTTAATGGGAAGATGCTGTTTCCACGAGACACGTTGTAAATCGGGGTTCTGAACGAAGCCACATGCCTCTTGCGGCGCCTGCGGGCGGCTACACGCTTCGAGCATTAGCCCGACGGCAGCAAGGCAAAGCAAAGCTATTGTGGCCCGAGACCGCACCAAATCCTCCAAGAACGCGCAGGTGCCGCCCTTCGGGCGGCTAGTCAGCCGCCGTTGGCGGCCCCTGCGCGGGTTCACTTGTCTCTAGAGCAAGGCCTTGGCCGCTGGGGCCTCTTTCAAACTGTTAAATTCATTCCATTTTTTCGTGGACGAAATTCGGCCAGAAATAACGAGCGCAGAACTTCTCGACAACAAAAGGCAGGTATTCCGAAATTCGGACGCTAGGCTCTCGAAATTGTTCCGATTTTCGGAACGTCTTAAAATGAGACAGTGTTTTTCCGGGATGCGGACACAGATGGCGGCTCAGATACAATATAATCGAGCCTTATATTTGAGCCCCTGAGATCAAAGCAACGAGTCATACGAAGGCCTCGCATAATAGGAAGTTATCGCCAGTGTCGTTTCGCACCGTCATAGCGCCCTGTAGCATTGGGCGTCCGACGTCCAGCTAAAAAAGAACCAGGTACCTTCGGACAAAGTGACTCCACCGACGTTGGTACTGAACTTGCCTATATAGGCTTACAACACACCGGCTCTCCCGCAGTCGCGGAACCGAGTAGAGCCACCTGACCCACCACCAATCCTACCAACGCCAAGGGAGGGAGCTAAAAACTCCCCGCCCCCTTTTGTCTTTTGCTAGAGCATTGGCTCTTTGCTATCTTCCGAGGCCATTCAAGGAGCCATCCGCCAATGAACCCGAACGACTTGGAACTATCTGTTCGCCAGATGGGCGAGCGCATCTTCAACTCCCTCGACAACGACCAGGGATCGATTTTTAACAAGGACTGGTGGTACGGCCGTATCATGGATTGGTCGATGAAGAACGAGCACTTCAAAGTGCAGATGTTCCGCTTCGTCGACGTGCTCCCCTACCTGCAATCCAGCAGCGAAGTCGCCAAGCATTTAAAAGAGTATTTCAGCGAGAGCGGAGAAGACCTGCCCTCCGTTTTCAACTTCGGACTCGGCCTCGGCTCTTTGGCCCCCGGCATCTTGGCCGGCGCGGTAAAGAAGAATGTCACGCAAATGGCGAAGATGTTCATCACCGGCGAAAGCCCGCAGGATGCCCTTCCGGCGCTGAAGAAGGCGCGCAAGAACAAGATCACCTTCACCGCCGATTTGCTGGGTGAAGCCACCCTGAGCGAAAAGGAAGCGCAAGACTATTTGAACCGGTATTTGGAATTGATCGACTGGCTGAGCAACGATGCCAAGTCGTGGGAAAATATCCCGCAGATTGACGAAGACGAGAACGGCCCGATTCCGAAAGTGAATGTGTCGGTCAAAGTCACCGCTTTGTATTCACAAATCGACGAAGCGGCTTGGGACCAATCTTTGGAAGCAGTGAAAGAGCGTCTGCGCCTGGTGTTCCGCAAAGCCATCACAAACGGCGTGTTTATCAATTTGGATATGGAGCAGTACGCCCACAAAGATTTTCTGCTCAAAGTGTTCGCCGACATCATTCAAGAGCCCGAGTTCAAATCGCATCCGCACTTCGGGATCGTGATTCAAGCGTATCTCCGCGATTCCGCGGCCGACGTCGATGCGCTCATCGCTTTGGCTAAGAAGCGCGGCACTCCTTTCACCGTGCGTTTGGTGAAAGGCGCGTACTGGGACTTCGAAGTCGTTCACGCCCGTCAAAAAGGATGGGCAATTCCGGTTTATCTTAATAAAAAAGAATCCGACGCCAACTTTGAAGTCTGCGCGAAAAAGATGATCGATGCGTATCCGTATTTGCGCCTGGCGATGGGCTCGCACAATGTGCGTTCGATCTCGGCCGGACTCGCATATGCAAAGTCCAAGGGCTTGGATCCGCGCGCGATCGAGGTCCAAATGCTTTTCGGCATGGCCGACCCGATCAAACGCGTTTTGGTGAAAGACGGCTACCGCGTGCGCGAATATGCCACCATCGGCGAATTGATTCCGGGGATGGCGTATCTCGTGCGCCGCTTGCTCGAGAACACTTCGAACGAATCATTTCTGCGCTCGAAATTCGCCGACAACATTTCGACCGACGTTCTTTTGAAAGCACCGACGGAAGAGTTGAACCCCAGCGACGGCTCACCCGAGCGCGATCCGAACCGCTTCACCAACGAAGCGCCTGTGGATTTTGCTTTGCCCGCGGCCCGCGAAGCCATGCTTAAAGCCTTAGCGGAGTGGAAAACCCGCCTAGGCCGCACCTATCCCGTCGTGATCAACGGCCAAGAGATCAAAACCGGCCGCACAATCAAACGCGAAAACCCGTCGCAGACTTCAGTCATCGTTGGTGAAACCGCCGCAGCCACTGATAAAGAAGCCGAACTCGCCGTGCAGACGGCGAAGGCGGCCTACGCGGAATGGTCGCGCAAACCCGCGGAAGAGCGCGCCGCCCTGCTCGACAAATTGGCCGACAAGATGGCCGCCGAAAAATACCGGTTGGCCGCCTTGCAAACCCTCGAAGTCGGCAAGACCTGGCACGAAGCCGATGGCGACGTCGCCGAGGCGATCGACTTCTGCCGCTACTATGCTTTGGAAATGCGCAAACTGGCTCGTCCCCGCCGCGTCGGCCATTCTCCCGGCGAAGTTTCGATGTACCAATATCAGGGCCGCGGAGTTTCGCTGGTGATCGCGCCGTGGAATTTCCCGCTCGCCATTCTCACCGGCATGGTCGGCGCTTCGCTGGTCACCGGTAACACCGTTATCATGAAGCCGGCGGAACAGAGCTCGGTCATTGCCGCAGAACTTATGCGCCTGATTAAGGAAGCCGGTTTTCCAAAAGGCGTCGTGAGCTTCGTCCCCGGATTCGGCGAGGAAGTCGGCGAATACTTGGTGAACCACAAAGACGTCTCGGTGATCGCCTTCACCGGTTCAAAGACGGTCGGACTCAATATTTTGCAAAAAGCCTCGGTCGTGCATCCGGGCCAGCAGCACATCAAACGCTGCATCACGGAACTCGGCGGCAAGAACGCCATCATCGTCGACTCCGACGCGGATCTCGACGAAGCCGTTCAGGGCGTGATGTATTCGGCGTTTGGCTTCCAAGGCCAAAAGTGTTCGGCCTGCAGCCGCGCGATAGTTTTGGATTCGATTTATGATCGTTTCCTCGAACGCTTGGTGGCGGCGACATCGTCACTTCACATTGGCCAATCCAGCGACCCGCGCACATTCATCGGACCCGTCGTCGACGAGGAAGCCTTCACACGCATCAACCGCATGATCGAAACGGCCAAGAGCAGTGCGCGTCTCGCGTACCAAGCCCAGGCCCCGACGGGCGGCCATTATGTCGGTCCGACGATTTTCGCGGACGTGACCCCTGACAGTGATCTCGCGCAAAAAGAAATCTTCGGCCCGGTGTTGGCCGTGATCCGCGCGAAGGACATACCCGAAGCGATGAAGATCGCCAACGGCACTGAGTACGCTCTGACCGGCGGCTTGTATTCGCGCAGTCCCGCGACGATCGAGTGGGTGAAAAAGGAATTCGAGGTCGGCAATCTCTACATCAACCGCGGAAACACGGGCGCATTGGTCGAACGCCATCCATTCGGGGGCTTCAAGTTGTCGGGCGTCGGCAGCAAAACCGGAGGACCGGATTACTTGCTGCAGTTTATGGAGCCCAAAGTCGTGACCGAAAATACGATGCGCCGGGGATTTATTCCGAATGAAGAGTAATCACTTCTTCGCCTATCTCGGCCGCATGAAGCTCATCGACCGCTGGGCGCTCATGCGCTGCACGCAGCGCGAGAATGTTCAGGAGCACAGTCTTCAGGTGGCGATGTTCGCCCATGCGATCGCGCTGATTAAGAACAAACACTTCGGCGGTAAGCTTTCGCCGGACAATATTGCGGTCAAAGCGATCTTTCACGATGCGACGGAAGTGCTGACGGGCGATCTGCCGACACCGGTGAAATACTTTAACAATGAAATTCGAGAGGCCTACTCGGCGATCGAGGATCACGCGGTGGCCCAACTTCTCAAACTGCTGCCGGATGATTTGCAAGGCGATTACGCCAATATCTTCGCTGGCGGCAGCGAGGACGAAGCTAAAATCCTGAAGGCGGCCGATGTCATCTCCGCCTACGTTAAATGCGTGGAAGAAGAAGCGGCGAACAATCATGAATTCAGCCGCGCCAGAAAAACCATCGAACTTAAACTCAAAGATTTGTGCGCGCTCCCGGAAGTCGAATATTTTGTCCGGCATTTTGTCCCGAGCTTCTCGCTGACGCTCGACGAAATCAGCCAGCCGCTGACGCCATGACCATTTCCTCAAGGCCTGACCGCTTTATCGATTTTGATTTTTCAAAAATGGAGATCGGCGAGATTTATCGCCTTCTCATCGGATCCGTTGTCCCGCGTCCCATTGCCTGGGTCAGCACAATGAACTCAGCAGGGCAATCCAATCTCGCGCCCTTCAGTTTTTTCAACGCGATTTCGTCGAACCCACCGTGCCTGATCTTTTCACCGACCTATAAGACCGGCGGCAAGGAGAAGGACACTTTGGTCAATATTCGCGAGACTGGCGAGTTCGTCGTGAACACGGTTTCGGAATGGGTGGTTGAGCCGATGCACCAGAGTTCTGCCGAATATGACACCACGGTCGATGAAATCAAACAGCTTAATTTGACGACCGTCCCCTCCTCCAAAGTTCGGCCTCACCGGATCAAAGACTCACCGATTCAATTTGAATGCGTGCTTGAAAAAATAGTTCCCATTGGCGAAGCGAAACTGGGGGCGACCAATCTGGTGATCGGCAAGGTCGTCATGATGCACGTCTGGAGCGACGCAATCTTGGACGGCAAAATTCTCATTGATAAAATTGCACCCGTCGCCAGGCTTGGCGGCAGAAGTTATGGAAAGGTCGACGGCCTATTCGAGCTTTGGGACGCAGATGCACGGATAGACAAAATGGCTTCGATCGATCCAGTCGGCGGGCGCAAGGGACGCTGAGCCCGGCACGACTGTGCTCAAACAGACCTCACGGCATAATGGTCACGCGTTTGCAATCACCCACCACATGTTGCTCAGGTTGCGCTTATCGATATTAGCTGGGGTTTTAATGGTCTCCCCCGCATTCGCAACATCAATCGTCGTCCTCGGCGACCTCGAGGGCAACGGCCAAAAGTTCGATCAATTTGTTCAAACCAGCGGCGCCTTTGAAAAAGACGGCTTCACCATGCGCCCAGGCTATCGCTTCGTATTTATGGGCGACTCCGTCGATCGCGGTCCCAGCAGCATGCGTATTCTCGACACCTTAATCGCGCTGAAGAAACAATACCCCAGTCAAGTCGTTCTTATCATCGGCAACCGCGACGCGAACAAACTCGCGTTTCGCTGGATGTTCCAAGGCGATGGCGAGGACCCCACGCGAATGAAAACATTTTTACGAGCGGTCAACGCGCCCGATGCATTTGAATATCGCCGGCAGGAACTCGCGGCCAACGGCCTCGCTGACGATGACATGGCGGTTTTTGAGAGTTTGAAAGGCGATCTCGCGCCTGACGGGCGCATGACTCAATATCTCGCACACGCGCAAGTCGCATACATCGATGAAGACTCAGGTGGAATCTTTGTCCATGGCGGGATTTCCGACAAAGGCCTCGGCTATGTTCCGGGCCACTTCAGCCCTATTACCGACGTGCGCCAGTGGGTGAAAACGCTGAACGACTGGGCGCAGTCCCGGCCGCGCGAACTCTTTGCTTATCAACGCCCGCAACCCCAAAGCGTGATCTATCAGCGGTCACTCGATTTGACCAATAATCCTCAGCTGCCACCCGATTTCGTCGTCAGGAGTTTGCAATCGCAGGGAATCCACTACCTCGCCGTCGGCCACACTCCGGTGGGCGACTTGCCTGTCGTCCTCAGCGCCAAAGATTTTCGCATGGTGATGACAGACAATTCCTACTCCCGAGCCGGCACTTCTTCATGGACGCGAATCGAAGACAGCCAAATTAAGTTCGGAGGGCAAATGATCGACATCAAGTTTGATTCCCACCTTCCGATTTTGGGCGACTCCGCCATTGGTTCGCTCAGCTACGATGGCTGGCGGCGCGTGGGCAATCTCGAGTCCGAATGCCTCGAGTGGCAAATTCAAGGGCGTCATCGTGCAGTCTACCGGTTAGACGCAACGGCTTGCGAACAACGGCCCCTTAAGAAGTCTTGGTTCCAGCAATTTTTAGGAATTTAACTCGCGCGTTTATGAGAGGGTGGGAGAAACGGAATCATCTCGCCAATCTTCGGCTGATAGCCATTCCGTGCGGTCGCGTGAACTTCATGCACCGGCCAAAATTTACGCAAAGAAAATAAAATCAAAGCCATGATCGTTCCCGAAACTTCGCCACCAAGGTGGGCCGCATGCGCAATGCCACCTAGTTCCGGCAATGTGCCGATGTAGCCCGAGAGATCGCTCACCGCCCAAATCGCGAGGCTGGCCCACGCCGGCAAATAGATCCAGCCCATATATCCCCGGAATGGCAAGAACAGCCAATAGAAATACCGCTCGGGCCGTCCCCAATTCAAAACACAATACATAGTCATCACTCCGCTGATAGCGCCGCTGGCACCGACCAAAGGAGTACTCGACATCCCCGTGAGTAAGGCAAACGTCCCGGCTGCGAAAACTCCTGAAAGCAAAAATACAACCAGGAACCCGAGGCCCCCAATCTGCTTTTCAAGCATGGCGCCGAAGATCACCAGGAAAAGCATATTCGAAATAAAATGAAACCAACCGCTATGCACAAAGATATAAGTCACCCACTTGCGCAGAGACGCGTCGTCGGAACTCAAACCAAACGTAAAGCTCGGATGCTCGTGCTGCAACTCTTTTAAATCGGCGACACGCTTATGCCACATGCGCGACGCTACGGGATCTTCTTTGTAATCGATGTTATCGGCATCGTTCAGAAAATTAAAATCGCGGAACGCAAGTTGACCGAGCATCTCGGCGCGGTCATTGGGTCCACGTTGCGCTTGTTTGGCGAGATCGACAAGGAATTCGGGATACTCGGGCTCTCCCCGTTCCTGTACATAGCCCGCATAAATACGGCCCTGCACGGTCACGAACGACTTCTTCTTCATCAGGTCATCCAGGCGAGCTTGCCCGTCAACACCGGTGTTCTGCGTGTACAGCAGGACGACAAGATTTAAAAACAAAATCGCCCAAGTCACGGGCGCTTTGCTCCAGCCGATCAATCCATTGAGGACGGGAAAGATCAATCGCCCTCCTCATAAGAGTCTGGAATCGTGTGAATGTTTTCTTTGGGGCGGACCGAGGCCGGCATGCGGTCGCCTTTTTCGTTGGTCATCAATCCCGTGAGTTGCGCCACGGAATTCGGCGACAGGCCTTCTGCATTCATTAGATAGCGTGCCACGCGAAGCGCGCTGTCGCGGTCTTTCTTCTCCATCAAGCGCGCGAAGAGCAAGTTGCCGCCTTTGATCCACGAGTCTTTTGACTCGAAGCCACGCCATGATTCAACCAGCGCATGCAATTGAGGAGTGGTTGCGAACTGTGCCACTCGGCGCAGGGCTTCCACACGCAGCAATTCGGGCGTCGTGTTCGAGTTGACTACGTCTGCAAAGAGTTTATAGGCCGCGCTCAAATCGTCTTTTTGTCTTTTCAAATTGGCGCGGAAGAAAGTCTGCCAGTCTTCGTTCTTCACCGCTTGGCTGAACGTCAGGTAGTCGACCGCGTCGTCTCCGTGACACTCGAGCGACATTACTTTCGCCAATGCCACCGCCGAATGCTCGAAATCGATTTCGCCCATTTCCTTAGGTGCGGGAACTTCGCGGCACGGCAACTTATCCAGTGCCGCACAGCCATTTTGCAGAGCTTGCGCGCAAACCCATGCACTGATGTCATCGGCATCGTCTTTCGGCAAAGCCGGAATCGCCGAGGCAAGTGCGGCTTCCGCTTCGTTGGTCTGATACGAATTGAAGTAGGCCTTCACGCGCTGTACGAGGCTGAACTCCGAGAGCTCGCGGTGATCCGACAACTCGTCGAGATACGCCAAGGCCTCTTGATAATGTGCTTGTTTCATGTGATGGCGGACGGCCCAAACCTCGAGATAGCCGCTGCCCTTAGTGGCATTGGCGAGAAGGTCTTCGACGGCGCTCCAGTCTTCATCCGACCAGCGGCTTACCACTTTACTCATCGTGCACTCGACACTTGCCGGTGTATCTTCACACACCTGATCGAGATATGAGTTAGAGACCTCGGCATCGTCGGCATTGACGAAGGCCTGTGCGAGATAGGTGATTCCACCGACCGGGGTTTGCGTCGCGATTTCGCGCTCGAGTTCGACTTCGAGGCAATTGCGCTCGGCCAATCCCGCGGCGTACAATGACATCGCGAGTTCCAGGCGCGCATGAGGCTTCGCCGTCGACTCTTCCTCATCGCCGATATTCTTATCGACGACTTCGCAGGCGCCGCTTTCGTGGTCGAATGTCGCGATAAGATTGTGCTCGAGTTTCATTTTGTCAAAAAACTGGTGCACCTGAACGCCGGCGACCAATAATGCAAACAATAAGCACGAACCGACAAATCCGCGAACGAGTCCCCGCTCAACCGGGTGCGGAGCCACAGTTCCGGTTCCATTCATCGAAACGACACAAGTGTCGCTGACGCGGTCGTGTAAAGTGCGCCGTTGGCTATTGGTAAACACGGAGAGCAACGGCAGTCCCAAGCAGACAAATTCCAAAATCCAAACAAGCGACCGGCCCACGCAACTCATGAAGGTCATGCGCTCATCGCCGAATGCGGGCTTCACCTTCAAATCAAAAAGCATTTTTCCGAGCGTCGCTCCGAAGAAAAAGTGAAATGAAGCCTGGTAGGAAACCACCAGGACGACCGCCATCAAGGTCATCACTCCGACTAACGAAATAAAATCGGGCTCATTGCCAAGAATAAAACTCGCCATCATCCAGCGTTTAAACGGAGCGCTCAGCAAAATAAAAATCGGAACGAGCAAAACGAAGATATCGACGATGACAGCCGCCAGCCGGTCAACAGGACGGGCCATGTTGCCGACATTTGCTTGCGAATTTGTCGGGACGAATTCGACATTTACGGGTTTCTTAGGCGGAGTCCAATCTGGTATCACCATATTGGACTTATCGGCTCAAGACTGTCTCTGAATGAGCGAACTGGCCGTGAAAGTTTAGATTTTTACGTCGTCCACTCTGAGAGATAGCAAACGTTTATGAGTGTCGAGTTCGAAGTGGGCCTCGCCCTTCGGACGTTGGTCTTTGTCGAAGAGTGTATAAGACTCCACAGTCTTGTCATGGCTGACTTCTACCGACTTAAGTTTAGCCGAGCCGTAATGGTCTTCCAACAAGAGTCCGTACTCGCTCAAAAATTTATTGCGGTCCAGGATATAAGCCGGGCGAGCCGTCGGATCTTGGAGCACGATGGTCTGAATGTTATGAACATCGCTCTTATAGACGATCGTGTACTTCTCTTCGAGAGTGCCCCATTTCAAACGCTCTTCGGCTGTAGCAGCATGGCCCAATCCCGTCGAAGCGACGCCGCGGTCTTGATCTGCGGCCAGGCTCTCTGCGAGGTTCTTTTCCCAAGCGGCATCACGTTGCCACTCCGTGCGCTCGACACTCGCGATAGTACGCGAACTGCTCGAGAGATCTGCTGATTCAGCTTTCTTATCAAACGTAAAACGATTCACAGCGCCTGTCGCGAGGATCACGGCGAGCACAGTGCCAGCGGCTTTCGCATTAATCTTTTTGCCTTTGCGGGGCTTCGGGGCCACAGCGGCTTGCGCTTTGGGTACAGGTGCCTGAGGCGCAGATGATTTTTCGTCAGCTTCCTTTTTCTTGGCGCTGGGAAATTGAATCACATTGTTCGGCGCTTGATTGTTGTTGTCCATCGGCGGCCTCCTGCACTTGGACTAGAGCGAAGCTTGTGCCGCCTCCTGGACCATTCTACAGGGCAATTACCGTGTAGGGTTTGTTCAGCGTCGAACACAAAACGTCACCACTGTCTCAAAATGAGACGGTTGCTCCCGACTGACGGATGGACAGTTGCGTATTTGGTCGACACCGTCGCATCATATAATAAGGAAACAATCGCTCAGTCTTTGCATCGGATGATTGAGGAGATGAGTTGAGGAGGAAGAACTCATGTTGAGACATTTCTTAGCTCTCGCTCTAGTCGCGTTTCTGCCCGCCCTCGGGCATGGCGACGGTCTCAACGACGTTTGCAAAGAGAGCCCGGACCTCTGCACAGGTACGCTGGCCCCTCATAAAGCTGCACCTGCAGCACAACCGCCGAAGGCCACAGCCAAGAAGCGCGAGCTTTCCACAAATCAAGTGATGAGCACGAACAGCAAGACCGTGAAGCGGTCGGCCCACGGCCCGAAAGACGGCCACAAACGGCTCGACGAATTGAGTACCACGCAAGACAACTGGGACGATTTGCAGAGTGACAACCAGTTTTATGAAAAGCCTGCGGCGCCTAAACCCGCTCCGGCTCCGGCGCGCAAGCCGGCGTCAAGCCGCGGTCCCTCATCGACCGCGAGCCGAGGCCCCGCTTCTATTCCGAGCACTCACGCCGTTCCCGCCGCAGCGGTCATTCCGCCCCCGGCAAAGACTCCTCCTCCCCGCGCATCCAATATGACGTTCGAAGCGTACATGATGGAAAACGCCATCAACCCGGCGATGTCGCTCAAGATCCAAGATCATCAAAAAGCGTTTGCCGATTTGGCGCGGCCGGCAGTGATCACCATTCCCGGAGCCGAACCCGATATCGTCGCTGCTCCTAGCACCACGACCAACACTGTCAACGGCACAAGCACGGTAACTCCGGCAGGAGTCACTGCGGGCGCAACGACAACAGGCGGACAAAATCCGATCTCGCCGAGCGTAGGCACACCTGGCGATATGTCGACCGGAGGCTCAGGCTCTTCGTATTCTCCCTCGGGAGGAAGCTCGTCTTCATCAGCAGGACTTCCGATCCGATAGGGCTTTACTTAAAACACCTACAGGACCTAAAATTGTGGGGATGATCAAAGTCGCGTTTATTTTCATATTTTGCGGAGCTGTGTTTGCACAGTCGCAAACGGATATGGAGGCCGACTTAGGAAAACATCCCGAGCATCTGAGCACGCGCATCCAACTCGCCAACGTTTACCTCACACAAAAGAATTTTGATCACGTCATCGCTTTGCTGAATCCGTACACTGACCAGCTGCCGAGCCAGGGCTTTCTCGCTTTAGCGAATGCTTACTCGAACAAAAAGAAGTTTGACGATGAGGTCCGCGTCCTCAATCTTTTAATTGCAAAAGAGCCCGAAGACTTTCACTGGCATATGCTGCTCGGCGAAGCTTATCTGAAAGAGATCTCCCAACTGAGCGAGGGCGAATTTGAGAAGAAAAAGACGTTGGGTGTTTCAGCGATTCAGCAATTCCGCCAGGCGCTGAAAATCTCGCCGAAGTTTAAACCTGGATTCGATATTTTGCTCGCGACACTTCTGCAGCAAAAGGCCAACAACGAAGCCCGCGAACTGCTCGACGAGGGCTTACGAACTTTCGGCCGTCGCCCGGAGCTTTATCGTGAGCTCTGCCGCCTGGATGCGCTCGACGGCTACCTTGATTCGGCTGTGACCAATTGCCGCGAAGGCATCAAACTCGCACCGAACTATCCCGACAATTTCGTGTTCTTAACTCAGGCCCTGATGGACCAAAAGGAAGATCAATCGGCGGAAAGCGCCATTGTCTCCGCAGCCAAACGATTCGGAACCAACGAATTCGTGCAATGGGCGGCAGGAACTTTCTTCTTCAAGAAGAAAAACTACCCGGTGGCCCTGCGCTACTTTCAAGCCGCCGTAAAAGCGGACGCCCATTCCGCGCGCGCGCATTTTGGCCTCGCGCAATCGATGTTTGAGACCGGACAGGAGAAAGAGTCTCTGCCCCATTTTGTTTTTGCGTGCAAAGTCGATCCGTCTACCGTCGATATCTTTTTATCTGAGGGCGGAAAGCTCAAGCAGAAAGGCAACAGCACGCTCGGCGACAAGTTCGTGCAAGCCGCCTACGCGTGTAAGGGTTAGCTACCGCGCTAGGGCGACCGCCGCCTTCAGTTGAGTGTCCAACGCCAGCCGTTTTGTGAAGTCATACTTCATGCGCAGCTCGGAAATATTATGTTCCTTCGGCATGTCGACGTTCACGTCGGGCTTCAAGCCGGTGCCAGGATAGCGCTCCCCGCGCGGATCGCTGAAGTTCATGACGGTGTACTTTATGCCGTAACCGTTCGATAAAACGTCAACCGTTTGCGCGTCCCATTTGCCAAAGGTGTTCTCACCGATAATCTTGGCACCACGGTTGACTCGAAGAGACGCCGCGAGTAACTCTGCCGCACAAAATGTATCGTGATTGACGACAACCAACACGTTCACATCGTCCGTCAACAAACCGCCCTCCGACTTGAACGTCTCCACCTTATGATTGCGGTCTTCCGTACTAGCCACGACGGTTCCTTTCGGCACAAAGTAACCGGCCGTTTTGATTGCCTGCGTGAATCCCCCGCCGGCATTATAGCGCAAATCGACGATCAAGGTCTTACCTTTGAATTCCTTGAGTTTCCCCTCGACGAGCGTCGGCGTCTGTTCGGTGAAATAGCCGATCGACAAGACGGACGTGGAGTCGTTCACTTTATTCAGTTCCACTTGCGTCCATGGAACGAGTTCGCGCTTAATCGTCAGCGATACCACGCGGTCATCGCGCAAAACGCGCAGGCTTACGGGCGATCCCGCTTTACCGCGGATACTCGCAACCATGTCGGAGAATTTCTTGCCTTTGAACTTCGCACCATCAACGCTCAAGACGACGTCTTCCTTTTTCAGCCCGGATTTGTCCGCCGGCGAGCCAGGAATTGCTTCTAGCACGAGCGCATGGCCCGAGGCTTCGTCAAATTTCAAAACGGCGCCTACACCTGAAGTCTTACCGGTCAAATCTTCTTTCATTTCTTTCAGATCTCCCGGTGTCAGTAACTTGTTAAATGCCTGATCGCCGGAATTGAGTGACGACAACATTCCCGCCGTCGCCGCACGATAGAGATCATCGGGCGAAACTTTGTCGACATAGCCATCGAGAATCTTTTGCATCACTTCCTTGAAATTGGCCTCGCCGTTTTTAAAATTTTCAGACGCATGGGCCGACAAACAACCGATCAAAAGAAAAATTAAAAGTTTCATATCAAACCTCCTACTCACAGAACACCCGAGTTCTGAGAAAGTTCAGGGTTCGCATCAAAAAGCATAGAATTGGACTGATGGCGAGGTTGCATTCCAAGATAAAGAAACGCGATCAGAGCCGCAGTCGCCGCGAGCGCGAGCGAAGCAATCAAGCGGCGGCGCGGTCTCACATGCGCACGGATCGCCGACCAAACTCGAGCCGACGGCGCGCCAATATCCGCCGCCCCTTCGCGTTCGCGTTTGAGATCCAGGAATTTCACCAACACTTCCGGATCCGTCAAGAGTTCGCGCTCCACAACCAAGCGTTCAGTCTCCGGCAGCGTGCCCTCGAAAAACGAAACGAGATCAAGCGTCATCGGCCAACTCCTTTTTCATAAATTTTACTAAGCGCGAAAAGCGGGACTTCACCGTCCCGACCGGAATCGAAAGTGTCTCCGCAATCTCTTGATAGTCCAAACCTTCTTTACGCAAGTCCCAGGTGCGTTTTAAATCGTCGGGCAGAGCGGTTTCGGCAACCTGCAATAGCAGCAAGCGCGTGTCCGGCACGGACATCTCAAGTGCGACCGGCTCGCGCTGACGCTTCAAATGATTCAGCGATTTATTTCGCGCCACCGCGTACAACCAATTTTTGACCTCAGCTTCATTCCCCACAAACTTTCCGTCAACTAGCTGAATGAACGTATCTTGTAAAATCTCTTCAGCGGCTTCACGATTGCCCGTGAAGCGGTAGATAAACCGGTAAAGCGGCTCTCCAAAACGAGAGTAAACAGAAGCGACGTCCACACCTAGATAACAATCCAAATCGAATAAGGTTCATAGCGATTTCGCGCTGTCCGAGAAACTAGACCGATGTCCGGTATTGCAAACGACATGAAACAGAAAAAGAAGATGGAACCTTTAGAACTTCAGGGCTTCGACGACCCAGCTGTCTTGGCCGGCTAGCGACTGCTTTAGATCGTAGTACAGCTCTTTCTGCGGCCAGATGCCTGTGCCTTCGAGTTCTTTTTTGCTTGGAGTCAGATACACGGCCTCCGGAATCGACACACTGAAGCCCGGCCCCAGGGCCGGCAAATCGAACCAAACGGCGAGCAAAACATCGCCGGCCGTGGGCTGTCCCCACACGCGCGAGTTCTTGCGCGCCATAATCGCGCTGGTAAAAATCTCCGACACCGACGAGGTCTCGGGTCCCACCAGCAATGTCACTTTGCCCGTGAAGCAGCCATAGTTGCCAAATGTGACCAATCCCAGACTGTGATATTTTTCGAGTTCCTTAATTTGATAGTCGTCTGCCAAATTATCGTCAAACGCGGGTTTGTCTGGCGCCTCTTTGCGCGGCTGTAACAAAACCCCGACATTGCGGCCGCCACATTGAAAACTCGAGAGGGCGCGCAACATTGCCGCCAAATTCCCGCCCGAATTGTCTCGCAAGTCCACGATCAAATGCGAATACGCCGAAAACTGCGCCGCAAATTTCTTCCACGCCCCATCTCCGAAAAAATCCGATCGAAAACTCGGAATTTCCACAAGAGCCGTTCTCGAATCCAGCCTGGTGAGCCTAGGAACGGAGTCCTCGATGAAATCGCGCGCGACCAAATCGAAAAACACATCGGCCTTGCCGCGCTTGATATGAAACCGCCCCGAGCGGTGTTCCGCGCCCCAAGGCGTAACTTGCTCGGCTCCGGCGATACCAACGATATCATCGCCCGGCTTTACGCCCGCCACGCCCGCGGCACTGCCCGCAAACACACGATAGACGACGAGATGATCTTCGATGAAGCGGGCACGAATCCCGCTGTCGATGCCCTCGCCTTTCCACATCTTGCGGTCCTCACTGGGATTATAAATTTGAAAATGCGACACCGGCAGCTCGTTCATCAGCGCCTGGATATTGACGAGTAGTTGGTCCGTGGTGCCGAAGCCAGACGTTACGGCGGCCCGGCGATGGCATTCCCGCACCCATGCGACTAAGGCCGCATCATTGCGGTAAAAATGCTCTTCAGTGAGATCACAGATGGAACGGAAAACTTCACGATAGCGCGAGAGATGATTGAGATAGAGCCCAAGGAATAGACTCACTCCAAATATCAACAAAAACAAAAGCCGGCGCATTCATCAATCAAACGCCGGCTCTTGTACAAGGTCAATCGAATCTGCCGATTAAGCAGCGCGCTTTTTGCGGGCGCTCGACGGATCGATGTTGTACTGCTTCACTTTACGATAAAGGGTGGCGCGGCCAATGCCCAACGCTTTCGCGGCTTCGGTGAGGTTACCACCGAATTCATGGATCGCATTTTCAATGGCAATGCTTTCCAATTCATTGATCGTGCGAACTTTGTGATCTTCACCGCCAACCGTCGGTTGCGGGAACTGAAGGATTTTTGCACCTTCATTGATCGGGCTATTACCCACACTCAGAGCCGGAACTTCACCCATCAGGCGACTGCGTGCGCCCTGATCATTTAAACTTCTTTGCCATTCAGCAGGGGTGAACTGGTGAACCGTGCATCCCATCCCCTGGCTCATGGTCTTGAGCTTCTCGCATTGTTCGCGATCATCTCCGACCAAGACAACCATTGTACGTGCCATTTGAAAACCTCCGTTGGATCATAGTAAGCCACCCTTGGCTCACACAGAACATATCGGCGCGCCATCCTGAGAATATGAGGAAAAAAATGCCGGTTTTATCTCTTTTTGGTATAACTCATTGAAACCACGGGCGTTTTATTTTGAGGCAATTTCGGCAGAAAGTGCCTGTCTCACGTCGGCGCATATATATTAGACGGGGTCATTTTTCTTGCGTGATGGCTCTGATGGTGGACACGACAAAGTGTCGTGAGATTGCTGAGACCTCAGTGCATCGGCCCTCATCACGCGCGTTCACGGCATGAGTCTCAGCGGCATTTAGATTGCCAACTCTGCTTGAGCAGAGCTGTATGTTTCGTTCGATCTTTGAAAATCTAGTTCTGGATTGCGCGACGAGCGCCCTCTCACGGACGGGCACACCCCGCACCACCCAAATCAGCTCATCAAAGACCAGATCTACGAGGCAAAACCGGCACATTTGCCCTCGCCACTTCGACATCAGCCCGGCACCGCATTTGCTCATCCCTAAACAAGAAAGGAGCAATGTAAAAATGAAACTGCCAATACTCCTCATCCTAACCCTCACTACCACTGCGGCAGGCGCGCTCTCGCTCGATGATTTTCAAGGTGACTGGAAACGCTTCGGAGTCCGCTGCGAAGCCGACATGGAAGTTGTTTATCTCAACAACCCCATAACACTCAAAATTACGGGCGACACATTTGTAGCGGCAAGCGAATGGCCTGACCTAGGCACCACGACGACCAGCGGTCAAATCATCACAGCTCAAGACCCTATCAAGGATGACCGCCTCAAAATTCAATTCGTGAATATCTCGCATAGAGACATCGTCACGGAGAACAACACAGATCAGGATTTTCTTCTAAGCAAAGTCGGCCTCAAAACTCTGACCTTTAGGATCAGACATGTCGGCAATTCGGATGTTTTGATCTTAGGTGGAGACGACCCCAAGCAAATGGCCAATGGCTGCAGCTCCTCTACCGAGTATCTCTACCGGCGCGTGCAACGCGAACAAGCTACCAATCAAAGCGCCAATTGACCTCGAGATTGTCGTCGCGCATGGTCTCGCCGACCTCGCGGAATGACATTTTCTCGATCGCTACCTGGATGCATTCGTCTGCGACTTCCACCTTGGTCAAAATGCGAACGCCCGTGAGCTCACCGGTCTTGTGTAAGCGGCCCAAAAAGCTCAATGTACCGGTCGAAGCGATGGATTTGCGCAAACACGGCATCAGTTCTTTCCCCGCCTGCTCGGTAAATTTCGCAAGGAACAACGGCTTATCGACCGCCCCGTAACCGCGCGCCTTAAAATCGCCGCGCGGTGCCGGATCTTCGTGGCGCGACCAATGCCCCGGCCGCGCCGGAGGCTGCGCATCGGATTCACTCAATTCACAGGGATAAAGAGCAAGCAGCGCGAGGAAGAGCCAGCCCATCACCGAATCGCCGTCGAGAAACGCCATCCCCGCTGGTCCGCCACCGGTACAAAGAATAACTCACGGCGCGGAAGAATCGCCGGCGGATGCAATATGAAATCGGCGGGCCGCAACTCATTCGGCGTCCAGCGCGCGATCCCAAGTTTGATCACGCCTTGGCGCACACCTCGGGCTCCGGCCGACCATTTGCCGCCGGCCGTATCGAGGAGCGACGCAAGTTCGTTGACTTGATCTTCGGTTTCACTGCCCGGCTGGGTCAATGCGCGCAAGCGCTTCACGAGAGCCTCGGAATAGGGCTTCAAGGATTTTTCAAGATCCTTCGGCGAGTCTTCGCTCAGAACATACGAAGCATAGGTCTTGGTATACTCGACAAGTTTTCCCGCGCTATACTTAAAGTCACCAAGGCGCTTGGTGAACAAACCGAGATTACGTTGCGACAACGCTTTATTTAAATCCGCTTCGGGCGTGTTGTAATAAACGAAGTGCGTGCGCGAATGCAAAACACTCTGCAAACGCGTGAACTCAGCGCTACGGCCATCGACAGCGGCCCGCTGTGAACTCTGTGCGAGTAAGTCGTTCCACAATCGAGCCGGCAACGAGGCCTGCAACGCCCCTTGAAGGCCCTGCTCGAAGCGGTATTTGTTGAAGATTCTTGCCGCAAGATGCACCGACGCTTCTTCCAATGGACCGTCGACAGTCTCTTCGCCCTCAACCAGCAAGCGGCGCATGACGGTCAGGCCTTCAGGCGTGTGGCCGAGTTCAAATTGCGTGCGCGCAAGTTCAAATAAAACCCACGCGCGGCCTTTGAAGTCTCCGAGCTTTTCGGCGCGCGATAGGACTTTCACGCGCTCGCTCAAAGGGAGCGTGTTCAAATCAATCATCGCTAACCAGTAAGGCGAGGCCTTCTCAACGAACAACGCTTGCATCGCAATCTCTTGCGCCTGTTTCTTGCGGTCGGGCGCGACCTTGTCTATGGTCTGAGCGCCGAATACTTTGGCGAAGAGCCATTGCTTTTCCGGATCGGGCAACTCGGCCCATGGAATTTGATTATCCTTCGGCAACGACGCCAACAACTTCTTCTGCACTTTGTCTTTGCGCAAAGAATCCGTCAGCTCCACCGCCCGCATGGTTACTAGCAGACGCGTGCTCTTCTCGTCTTGACCTTCACTGAGGTAGTCTTGCAGTTCACTCAGCTCCGAGCGCAAGACGGCCTCTTTTTTGCGGGTCTCCATTTTCGCCAACCGGCATCCGCGCTGAGGAGCGAGCTGCATATCCGGAATTTCTTGAAGATACGGAGTCAGGCCTGTGGCCAAGTGAGTGCTGATCGAATCGTCAGAAGGCAGTGTCACCGTGTTCGACTCGAACATCTGCTCCATATAACGGTAGACAGCGGCGTTGAGCAAATGCCCGCGCGCCTCATCGGCCGCCGGCAAACTGAGAGGACACGAATTCGCGCGGAACAGCGCCAAGCGCTCGAGATCAATCCACGCTTCCGGAAAGCGATTTACCCGGTGCGCGACCTGCAGCATGCGCCACGCCTCCTGGCCGTTTTCTCTCAAGAGCAAATAGCGAGTGAGATCCTCAACCTTGTCGGTCCACTCCGGCGCCTTCACGCCAATGTCATGATACGCCTTCAGCGCGCCCGGCAGGTCGTCGGCTTTCAAAGCCGCACGTCCCGCCGCAAGCGACGCCCAAGCTCCAGAGCTGGAGCACAGTAAAACTACGGCGAGCCAGCGAATGACCATGACAATATCCCGGTAAAGCGTTGCCACGATCCGAGATCGGGCTCCGCGTGTGAAAAAGGAACGGAGTAATCCCACTCAAAGCCGAAGCCCAGCGAGTGCGGAAAGAAAATCTGCCAGCGCAGTCCCGTCTCGAGGACCCAGTTGTAATACACCGGATGCATAGCGGGAATGGGCTCGTCGGGTTTCGAGGTGAAGTAGTTGTACTGGGCGCCGGCTAAAACATAGAGCGCGTGATTGACGTCGGTAAGCCGCGGACTCAAAACCGTCTGACTGCGGCCATCGAGTAAAGCGAAGCCCACACCGCCGACAAATTCATAGCGCGATGGTTGCGCCGACTGCGAGTACGGCGTGAGCGCCATCTGGCTGCTCGAGCCGGTACCGAACGTGTTCACGCGGCGGGCGGTTCCCCGCATAATCCAGCCGCCTCCGACCGGGGCCATCACGCCGAGCTGGTAGCTGTCTGAGCGGAAGGAATTGAATTCGGAAATCGCACCGACGCCGAGTTCCAGCGAGAACGAATCATTGCGCCAATCATAGCGGTGCGGATCCGAGGGCGTTTGCGCAACCACTTCTTCGACAAGAGTGCGCGAGGGCGAAGGCAACTCGATGGCAAAACAATAAGGTGTGAACAACAACAAGATGAAATACTTCATGGTCCAGGCTCCGGCGTCTTCGGTGTCGTGCAAACATTGTCGGAATTCCAGAACTTGGTGAGTTGGTAAACGCCCGACTCGTCAAAGCCAGGATGTTCGCAGTTGCGCACGCACTTTTGCATCAGTGGTGTCAGGTTCCACACCGGCTTCGACCACACGGGATCGCCGAGCTTTTGCGTAGTCTTGCCCGTGATTGAAATCGGAATGACCGTGAACACGCTTCCTTTGACAGGAATCGAGTAACTAAACGTGCCGATAAAGGGATTGGTCCACTGCAAGCCGACGAGCATCGAGCCCACCGTATCGCCCTTGGGATACAGCATCGCCGATTGCGCGTCTGTCAGAGACATCACGCCCGGGCCGTTGCTCGAATCGCTGTATTGGAAAACCATGTTGTTGAACAATCCGTCGGTATCGCGGTCCGTGCATAACTTCAGCCGCTCGTTCGGCGAAAAGTCCAGCCTCTGGCCGTCAAAGAATGTGTAAAACGAGTTGCCGTTTCCACCGGTGATAGTGCTGCTGCCGGAATGCACGGCATTGACCGTCAATTGCGGATCATTCATTTCGCCACGGTCTCCCACCTCATTGAAGTTCTTGAGGAAGGCATCGACCGTAGGGAAAGGCCCCATCGGAATCCTGAAGTTAAACGGACCGAGCGTCACTTTGCCCGCGGCGTTCATCGGCGTACAATTAATTTGCGGGCTGGATGGATCGCTGGTGCCATTGGGGTCGGGATCGCGCGGACACCACACCACATTGCCGCCGATATCGACGTCGGGAGCCGGTTCACTGTCATAAACGAAAGCTCCGACTAGGCGCGGACTCTGCTGCACAATCTCATTCGAAATTTTCGCGCGAATGGCCCCCGACATGATTTGATGGAACTGGCGGACCTTCTTGTAGAAGTTGTGAGTGTTGATAATGACGCGAAAAAAGAAATCCCGGTTCAGCGATCCCGATTGGGTCTTAGCCGCATTGAGTTTGCGGTCTAACAAACCGGCGAACGCCGACCGAAACTGTGATTCCTGGCCCGTTTGAAAGCAAATATCCGTAGGCGTTTTATCGGGAACGCCCAAAATAAATTTCTGATAGCGCATGAAATCCGGATTCGTCAGCGTGTCGCCATCGGGAGCATCGGGACAATAGCTGACGATAATAGGAATATCGATCGTCTGTTTCACCGGCGGCTGCACCGTCAACGGTTCGCCCGCGAGCACGGGATTTTTGCGCGCCATTCCCGGCGCCGAGGTGATCACGTTGCCGGTTTGATCGAGCAAAGCCGCCTGAAAGCATGCATCGTTCGGCGCTTCGTTGGGGTCGTAATTGGTCTTGGTCCAGCCATCGTGCCCACCGAACGTAAACGTCTCGCCCTTCCCGCTCTTGACGCGGCTCCCGCAGATCGCGGCGGGGAATATATAGTAGCCGTTGTTCTGCTGAATGCTGGACACTTCATCTGTCGTCGTCAAACTCACCGATTGAATTCCGCTAACCGTAAAGTTGCGGTTCATTCCGTATTGCAGCACTTGATCCGCATCGGGCGTGCCAAAATTATCGTGCACGCGCATCTGCAAGCGCGAATTGTCATGATTGTACACGCCATACACCAAGGCGCTCTGTGAATCGGGTCCCTGTCCGGCGGGATGCGTAGCCACGGGTACCGAGGCGACTTCCTGCATCTCCGACTTCGCATCATAGCGAAAGCGGACCAGAATCTGCTGGATCGGTGAATTCGCGTGGAAACTGAAACTGCCGCAGATCCGGCCGTCGCCGCACTCAACGAAATGATGCTGGTACACGCCCTTCGTCAAATCGAGAGCCGCAAAGCCGTCGGCCTTTGCCTGCAATCCCGGGATTGGCGTTCCCATCCCTGAAATTTCAAACGCGAACGGCCAGGTCAGTTTGGCCTGCGCGGTCCGCAAACCGCTGATCGAGAAAAAGACATACTGAGTTTTTTCGAGCTCAAACCAATGGGAGCTCGCGAGATCGAAAGTCGCACGATTTTCACGCAGCGGTATCTTGGGGCATGCACTTAAGCCCAACAGCGCGGCGATCAAAAGAGCAATCTTCAAACCCAGACGCATTAGAGCCCCTGTGTGCGATTAGTGAGCCAGTCACCGAATTTGGCGCTGCTATTTTTCGCAGCGGTTAACACTTGGTTGGAGCCGTCATCCGTCGGCGGCGGATTCATGACGACATCGGCGGTAAAATTATTGTTCGAGTCCGACTCCATCTGCCAGTCCCACATGTAGCCCGTTTGCGGGCCCGTAATGGCGAATTCGTTCACGCTTAACACGCGATTGAAGCCGAGTTGGTGCCAGCGTTGAGCATCGGCCCAGTCGTCGGTGATCACATTGTACGACGGACCCCAACCCCCCGGCATCGTCTGACCCTGTTTCGGCTTCATGACCTTCGGCGGCTTAGTGGTCACGCCGCTTCCACCCGCGCCGTACCACATGACCAAGCGGACATGAAGGGCGAGCTTCGCCTTTACCGAGTCGTCGACTTGCGGATCCGGCAATGCCTGAGTCGCGCGCGTCTCCACTTCCGAAAACGAGTTGTACTGGCAATTCTGCAAATCAATTTCATTGGGAATCACGCGGATCACGTCGGCCTGAGTCGACAAATATTCCGTCAGGCCTTTCACGCGCGCGTCCATCTCATCTTGGCGAACGGGAATCATACTCGTGGGGATGCCGCCACAAGTGGCATCGGTGAGCGCTTGATCATTCGGGCGAAAAACATCGATGGTGACCAGCCCATAGATTTTCTGGCCCGGACCCCCCGTCTTATCTTGATTACCGCCCTTATTGCCCTTGCTCCCAGCCCCCTCGTAACAGCCCGAGAGTGCGAGGCCGGCAGCGAGCAATATTAGACTAAAGGGTTTTAACAACGGCTTCATTCATCGACCTCAAATTGATTTCGCCGCGCAAGGATTTCGATTTCATGATTTCGTTCAATTTATGGCGGGTGCGCTCAAGGTCGTCCGACTCGCTCTCGACGAAGTCGAGCTTCTCGCCGCGCATTTGGATACGCTTCGTGAGCGATTGCCCGAGCGAAACATTGAGCTTACGCAAGATCGCTTCGCGGTCCGGATGCGATTGCAAGTAGGCGGCGCCCTCGCTCGGATCGAGTTCAAGGAAAACTTCGTTCAAAACATTGACCGGCGCGTGCACAACCGCGCCATCCAATACCACTTCCGAAGTCAAACGGTTCAAGAGTTCCGGCGTTTCTTTGCGCACGCGGCTTAAAAGCTGGGTGCGGCGCGGTCCGCTGAGGTTATTCAACAGCTGCTCGAGCTGCTGCACTTGATCGCGGCTGACTTTTTTGATTTCGCCGCGCGATTCGGAGTACCTCGTTTTCAAAGTCGCCGCAAGACGGCGCATCGCCTGCTCGCTCAAGCGCGGATACTTCAAGATATGTTGGGCGTAGGCTTCGACTTGGCGTTCGTCGCATTGCTGCAGGTAGTGCGCGCGCAAACGCAGCGGCACGAACGACAGCACGGCCATCAACTCGTCATGTGTCAAACCTTGCACAAGTTCCGTGAATTCATCCGGCGCCAATTCGCCCAAAAAATTAAGTTCTTCCTGCACGCCGCCTTCGGGACGGCCGAGCTGCGCGAGAGTCACCAAGCGCTCAACGCGCTCGAGGAATTGCCACATTTCTGTGTTGCTCTCTTTAGGAGCGTCTTCTTCATATTGCGTGTGCACGGCCGCGAACAAATCGCGGTTCTGCGGCTGATCGACGAACGAAACCAACGGAGCCGGGCCAAAGTGCTTCAGCACGCGGCAAAGATCGGCTGGTTCGTTCTTCGCGATTAAGGGCTGCAAAGCGGCGGCGGCCAAAGCCGGATTTGTCAGAGCGCCTTGCAAACGCTCCTTCTTCTCGATCAAAGCGAAAGCGTTCGGCTCATCGCTCGCGGCGGTCTGCTTCTCGGCTTGCTCGGCAATGACTTCTTCGACGGGGCGGGGTTTGCCCAAACGGCGGAGAGCCCAGATGAGAGCCAACGCGGCGGCCGTCACTCCGGCGATCAAAGCCAAAACAGCGCCCGTCGTTTGAAACGGAGAAGCCGCCGGCTTGTCGATTGCTTTCGGGGCTTCGTTTAAGGCCGCGCTCAATTTGCGCGCTTGGATGTTCAAAGATACGCCGGCGGTGCGGACTTTATCAGCCACGCGCTGGCGCAGAACATTCACAGCTTCATTCGACAGAGTCGGCTCATGCGCGAATTCGCAGCGCAACGACGCCAGTTTATATTGCAAAGGAGCTTGCGATTCATCGCTCTCGTCGAGGCCCGGCAGAGACGAGTCTTGCTTTTCATCGAGCGTGTGGAACGACGTCACCACGCAACCGGTGGGCGTACACGTCTTCGCGCCACACTCCTGATCGAGAACTGAATTAAATTTGGCCTCGATCGTGCGGGCTTCACTCTCCACTTCGGGAGGAATCGTGAGGGCGTTATCGGCCCACGCTCCCAGAGGAGCCAGGCTGCTCATTATCAAGACAACGCTGAAATGTTTTCGAACCGAGCGGCTGAAGCGATGCATGTTCCACCTCGACATATTAACGACCTCTGTTACCACGTTCTAAACTCTCGATTTGCTTCTGAACCTGAGCACTTGGCTCAACTTCCTGGGCTTTACGATAAGCTTCGAGCGCGGCGTCCTTCTCTCCCATTTTCAATAAAATCGAGCCCTTGGCCCTTAAACTCTCCACGTGCTGCGGGTACTTTTGCAAGAGCTGATCCAGATATTCGAGGGCCAAACTGTAGTTGCCCTGTTTCACTAATTTTTTAACCGTCGCTTGTGTCTTCACGATGCTGACCGGCTGAGCTTTCTGCACAACGGTTTTTCCGCTCTTGATATACGCTTCTTCCATGGTCTTGTCCGACGCGCCCGGAGCGAGCGGCACGAGATTGACCGCGCTTGCGGCAGGACGGCCCTTCTGATCGATGATCACTTGCTGACCGCTGTTGATGATCGGGACATTCACTTCGGTGGAAGTTGATCCGTCACTGTAAGTGACTTTCATCACTTGCGGACTCGAAGGCTGCGCATGGGGAAGCGGAGTGCCCTTTTCACGCGGCATTGTCTTCTGAACCGGCGGTTCGACCACATAGGTCCAAAACTCGCGGCCATTGGCGCAGGCCGTGAGCGCGAGTGAGATCAGGAGTAAAATTAAATTCTTCAAGCCACTTTCTCCTTAAAGCAAAAACGGAAAGAGCACCGGATTCATTAAACTGATTCCAATCGAAACAAATCCATCGGTATTTCCAGACACAAACATTCCGTACGAACCGCTAAACGCGTATCCGACTTTGAGTTCGCCGACGACGCTCGCGTCGCTATTCCGGCCGGTCGAACTCGTGCTCGTATCGCTGTTGCCATTATTATTGCTGAACATACTCTGCAATTTGTAGAAACCCGTCGCCGATGCCGTCATGTGACGGTCGAACCATGGCAACATATATGTGTAGTTTACGCCCAAGGCGCCCGTCGGATTGAATCCGGAGATCACAAAACCCGACATATGTTGGTTGCGGCTGCCCCACTGCTCGAGGAATTTCAGCTGCACGGTCGCATCCGGCCAAAAGCCGATGTCGAAGTTCACATACGAAAGCGCTTCGCCGCGCGCGCGCCGGTCCAACTCGCGCGCGAGGCGCAGCGGCGCTTCGGCGTCGGAGAGTGTTTTGGTGGAATCAGCGACCCCCGCATAGAGAATGCGCCCGTCATCGACGGAAACCACGCGCACTGAAATTCCGGACGGGGTTTCTTCAATGGTCATCACGGATTTTGCGGCCTTGTACGCGGGATTCTGCCGCAAACGTGCGAGATCGGCGATGCCTAATTCCCCTGTCTGTGTGACCATCCGGTTGTCATTGGTCAGGTAGACGCGGTTTTCATAGCAAAGCGCGCACTGGATCATGTCGCCGGAATTTTTGAAAACGTGACTCAGCGATTCCATCACGGCGGGAGCGAAGTCCTCCTTAGACTCTTGCCAATACGCCTGTGGCGGCGCAATCAAGATCGGCGTGATACTGACATTGGGATCGCGGTCCGCACGGCGCTCGCCCGAAGCCCCGAATTCGTAGCGCAGCCGATCTTCCAACGCGCGCAAATCCGCTTGCGTTCGGCCGAACAGCGCATGCGCCGGCAAACACATGATCAAGGTCAAGAGCAGTCCGAGGCGTCTTACCATAAAAACACCCCCGTCACGCCCAAGCTATGGAACGGAACCAAGATATTGCGGGTCGCGATCGCCTGGTTGCTGTCGAGCAAGGGGATATACTCAACAAAGGCCCCGAGGCCGATGCGATTTTTCGCGAAAACTTCGATACCGAGTTGATAGCCCATCAGACCCGCGCGCGGCGTATCGTCGCTGTTGATCAAATGATTCACGTCGAGCTGATTCGAACCGAAGACCGCGGCTTGCGGGCCTTCGAGACGCATGTAAGTCGCCGCGAACCGCACCCACACATCGGGCTGAGTAAGGCTCGGCTCATCGCGGAACAGAAGCTGGGCATATGAAGCGCCGAGGCTCCAGCCCTGCATGGCATCTTTTATACTTGTAAGACCGAAGCCGACACCCGCACGGCGGTTGCGGTGCGGTCCCATGATCCCTTCAAGCCACTGCTCAAGAAATATCACCGGCGGAATTTCCGCGGTCGTATTGGCATTGCTCGCGGCCGCGAACGTGCGTACGGGAAAGCGCGTGATGGTCTGCATAGAATCGTGGCCGGCGATAATCTTTCTTTGTTCTTCGCGCGCCTCCGAGATGCTCACCAAATGATTCGGGTCCTGAAGCAGAGCGCGCGAACTCGTAGACGTCGAATAGCGTTTGGCCCAAACCACCCGCTGGGGTGAGGCGATTTCATAAATCTCGGCCCACAGCGCAAGATCGCGCTCGACCACATCGAAATGGAGCGCCAAGGCGTAGGTGTGCGGATAGTGCGAGAGCATCTCTTGGCCCTCAGGCATGTTCAGCGCGCGGCCCATCACTGTGCGTTTAGGATTGCTAACGGCCATCGTCTGACGGCAAAGGGCACAGTGTACAAGCGACAATGGCAATTTCGGATTCGCCCTTAAGAGTTCGTAGAGATGATTCTCAATCTCTTCGTCAAAGCGATGGTCAACGCCGACGGGCGCATCGATTTCGGCCACAACAAGCGAGGTAGGTCCACTCACTGGCGCACCCTGCAGCCAAGTGTAGACCATATCGTCGACCAAATCAGACGCCATCAAACGCAGGTCTAAACGAATCGGTTCATCCGCCGCGAGCGCGGCAGACGAAAAGGCCAGCAAAACGACGAGGACAAGACGTTTCATATCTCCTGCCACTCCCCAGTTCCGCGTTTATTCGGCAGTCGTAGATGCACTTCGGTCATTTTCTCCTGCACATCCACGCGGCGCACATGCACTTTCAGTTGTGGGCCAGTCGTATCTTCTTCGGGCACGGCATTGCGGCGAACATGGCCGGGGCCGAGCACGGTCGTGAGTTCATTACGATAGATCGAGGCGATCATTAGTCCAAGCTTCTCTTCTTCTACGCCGTCTACGGTCACGGCGATCGGCGCGACGTTTTGGCCTGCGATCTTACGCTTCACGTTCATGGCAACGCGCTTGGCTTCACCCACTTGCGCCTCCAAGGCGCGGCCGATATAGGGCTCGCGTTCCTCAGCCGAAAACACGCGGCGATGACACGTATAATGACCGGCCAAGCGAAAGGCCGCGACCCGCGTCGGACCTTCATAGTCGAGAACCGTGTCGGGTGCATCCGCCGGGCGGCAGTCCAAATCTTCGGTATCCGAGTGTTCGAGGATCGCCACAGCCGCAGGATGCACCAGCGTGTGGTCCGAAAAGCCGACTAATAAGAGGCCCGCGAAGAGCGCATACACGAGAGTTATTTGTCCTCCTCGGTGGCCTTCGCCAATTTGAGATCAACCGCGCGCGAGACCACGCGATTCTTCACATAGGTATAAAACTTTTCACCAAGATCACGCTGCCGCGACTTCTTACCGAGCGCAAGCCAAGCGCTCCAACCAAAAACCCGCACCTTACTTGCAGAAACTGATTCCTGTTCGACAACAGAACCTTTGTTATCGGTAATACGCAACTCCGCGCGGCTGGTAGCCGTGCTCACCATGGGAATGATGTACGCTGTCGCGATCAAACCGATGACCGAGCCTGCGGAGATATGTTTATCGACCACGCCCTCTTCGATGTACCAAACTGTGAGGTCGGCACCCGACTGCGTATTAGGAATAATTTGCGCACCTAAACTGGCCAGATGGCGTTCGAGGCCTTGGCAAAGCGGATAGTTCTGGGCCTGCATAATGCCCTGTTTATCCATATGATTGCAGCGCACGCTGAGCTTCACGCCCGCTAAACTCTGGTCATTGAGATGGAGGTCGCTGGGATCGGCCCAATCGCCCATAGCCACAAACTGTGTGGCGCAACCGGCGGTCAAGATCATTGTTACGATCAGGCCAACGATCTTAAAACTTTTTAATCTAAATTCCCACTTGTGTGTCTGCACCTCATGGTTAATAACGGATCGGACTTGAGAGGTAAATTGCAATGTTCAAAATAAGTGCGAATGGTACGCTCGGTTTCTTCATTCTCGTAGGCGTCTGCCTCATCTCCGCATTAGACCGCGGCCAGACTCAAATAGGTTTCTTTGAGTGGCATGCCGCCGCCGTCGTGCTTGGCGGGGTAGCCGGAAGCCTTCTGATCGCCTTACGCGGCAATAACTTTGTAAAAATGCTGGGCGACTGGTTAGGTGTCATTTCTGGCAGGGATCGGAAAAGAATGACACTCGCTTTGATCAACGAAGAGATTTCCGGTTTAGAATCGGCCTGGAAGCAGGGCCGCCGCGCCGATGTCCTCCGCCTGGTCGATTCGGGTTCGTCCCCCGAAGTGCGTGTCGCTGCCGATGCTTTGGTGCAACGCTTTCAAGGTCACCGTTTGATTGAACGATTCGACTCTCTCCGCCACGAAATTCAAGAAGACTTTTTGCCGCAGATCGAAGGTTGGGACATGGTCGCCCGCCTCGGGCCCTCGTTCGGAATCGTTGGAACGGTCGCCGGAATGGTGCAGTTGTTCCGCAATATGGCTAACAATACGGGCAATCTCGGCGGCGCGATGGCGCTAGCGTTACTTGCCACCTTATATGGCATCTTGCTCGGCACGGCGCTGGGAGGTCCGATGTCGACGCGTCTGAATCAGTTGCTCTCGGAATACTTGAACACGGTGGACCTGCTTGAGCGCCGCGTATCGGCGCTGATCGAAGAGGACCGCAGCAAATGAGCCGTCATCGCCGGCGTCACCGCCTCAAGACTGGAAACGAAGGTTGGCTAACGAGTTACGCCGACTTGATGACCAATCTCTTGATCTTTTTCGTGATCATCGTTTCGGCCTCCGAGATCCAAACCGGCCGTATGGAACGGATTATGAGCCGGCTGAGCGGACAGTCGCAGGGCTCACTGCAACAGGCGCAAAAGACCCTGGAAGACACCATTCGCAGCCAGAAGCTCGAAGACAAAGTGAATGTGAAGATGACGGACGCCGGCCTCGAACTGTCATTCAACTCGGGTCTGACTTTCTCGTCGGGAAAAGCCGACATCCGCTCTGAGATGCTGGAGCCTTTGGTGAAGGTCTTAACGCCCCTGGTTGGTTTGTCGAACAAGTACCGCTATGCCGTCGAAGGTCATACGGACTCGGTGCCGATTGGCAAGGATTCGCCGTTTAAATCTAACTGGGAGCTTTCGAGCGCGCGGTCTTTAGAAGTGCGTGAGCGCTTGGAGTCCTTGGGAGTGCCGCGCACGAAGATTCGCGTTGAGGCTTATGCCGATACGAAGCCGTTGCCGGCCGAAGAGCTCAAAGGCCTGAGCCAGGAAGAGATCTTGGCTCGCCATCGCCGGGTTGTGGTGCGGTTGTACTAACGCGTCGACTCAGCTGAAATCGAGTAGTTCCCTCAAATCCCTAATTTCTCGCGAACCAACTGAGCAATTCGACCCGCAAGTTCGCGGATAAACGCGTTCCAACGTCGCCTTTGCAGAATTTTGATCACCAAATGGAGATGATTTCCCACGTTCGCGTACCTATAGATCTTCACACCGTGCTTCTTACAAATGCGCTCGACCAGATCGTCGACGAGATTCAGAGTCTTGGGAAGCCGCATGACGCTCTTGTGGGCGCGCAGGCTTAGATGAATCGGCAGTTTTGAATCGAGCGGTCGTCCTACTTTTGCATGGCTGTTCTTTAGCAGTGAACCACAAACTGGAATTGTTTCTGTCGACGCATGTGACCTATTACGGTCTCGGCCCAGAAGGCCGAGAGAAAGCCCCTCTCACGGACGGATAGACTCCGCGCCAGATCGATCTGGCATCAATGCCGCGAACCGCAACCGCCCACACACGAAAAATATAGGAAGAATTTTTATCCTCTCACGAATCGCTGGTCCCCATCCCCCCGCCAATGCTATCACTGCCCCTTACAGGGGAGATCCAAATGAAACTCTACGCAATTTTGTTTATCGCCGCTCTCACGGCTAGCGCCGCCCAAGCTCAAACCTACTTGTGCCCGGACGGTTCGTATATCACGCGCAACTCAAGTGCTCCGACAGTTCTCGTAACCATCGACGGCAAAACCGAACAGTGTGTTCTGACCGCATCGGCTCCGCCGGTTGGCATGTGCAGCACTCAAAGCACCGACAAGTGCGCCGGCCAACAGCAAAACTATGGCGATTGCACCACCAAATTTGGCGAATACGGCAAATGCTTTCCGAGCGATAACCTCGGTAGCGACGGCAATGTGATCTGCGGTTGCGGCGTCGGCGAATAAGAAAGGACCAAACCATGAAACTGTTCGCGATACTCTTTGGACTCGCACTCACAGTGAGCGCGGCCCAAGCGTCAACTTACCTGTGCCCTGACGGTTCAACCGTGCAATTCGCCTCGGATGCACCTTATATTTCAATGACGGTCGATGGTGGCGCCGTAGTTTGTGAATTCTCGCGCGGCAACCCGAGCCCCAACACCTGCAGCGTCAGTAGCAGCCCCTCTTGCGCGGGAGCCAAGATCGGACAACAATGCAGGGATCAATTTGGCCAGAATGGAAACTGCGGACAGGACCTGCGCACGAATAAAGTCGGATCCGATGGCAACACGATCTGTGGCTGCGGCGTCGGTGAGTGATTATGAAGTCATTACTCTTCGCACTTTTGATGACGGGCTTCGCGGCCAACGCGAACCAGTTTCTTTGCCCCGATGGATCTTTGATCAACCGTCCGACAAGTGCCAAACAAATCGTCGTGACTTTGGATGGCAGGCCGCTCACATGCGTGCTACAAGGTTCGAGTTCAGGCGGTAACCGCTGCAGCGATAACCCCCCGGCTCCTGACGGCATGCAATGCAATAACCTTCCCGTCGGCCAGAGTTGCATCACCAAGTTCGGCCAGGCCGGGCAATGTTACTCAGTGGGGAACGCGGATCCCGATGGAAGTTTCCCCTGTCTTTGCGATGAAGGTGGATAATCGTCTCGGCGAATAAGAAATCAGCGCTTCGAAACTAAAAAGCCCGCATTCAGCGGGCTTTTTTATTTCGACTTCCGCTGTGGGAATTACCGGCGGCCAGATTTAATCTTAACCTGCATTTTGGAGATAAGGTGCACAGCCATCTTTTCCTGAACTTTGCACATTTTCAGCTCATCGCGGCGGTACGAGCGTTGCGACGGAGTGAGAGTTCCCGTTTCAAGTTCCATTTCGTAATCGAGCTTGCTCGAGCGAATGCCTTCGAGTTCTTTAGTTTGTTGCTTGAAGAGTTTGTTCACGCCGCTCAACGGCGCCACATCGAGCCATTCTTCTTTATTTTTGTACCAGCTCAACATGCGCAGAAAACGCGCTTTGTTTTTGGCAAGCGTGAAACGCGGATAGCGCTCCTCGTCCAAATCCAGAATATTGTCGATCGAATCCAGCAGGCTGAAGTCATCGTCAATGTCGACGTTCTGAAGAAGTGGTTTCACTTCCTGCGGTTTTCTTCCTAAATCGACACTATTTAGACTGTTGAGCATGCAAGGGCCTCCGATGTTTCTTAACTGCGAGCTATGTAACCTATTTACTTCAAATCCTTGATTTTTTCAATGCTTGCTCGTTCGGAGTGACTAATCCCTTTTCACTCAATCGAGAATGGGTCTTAGCATAGGGAAAGACACAATGCATTATGAGGGTAAACATTCACCCCTCTTTTGAAAAATACTCCTGCGTGTATAGCCTTATTCCACGCTAAAAGTACCTAATGCATCGGACATTCTCAGGATTTCTCTCGATATCAGTGGCTCTTCTGACGTTCTCGCTACAGGTGCACGCCAGTGTAGTTCAGCCGGATGACGGCCCTTACTACCGTTTACGGCGTGGTCCGATTCTTTACGTTTATGATGAAAGCACGCGCGAAGCGGTCCCCCAAATTGCGGGGTATATGCAGGCTATACGCGCGAATTACGACAAGAGTTTCAATTGGCGGCTCGACGAAGAAGAGGATTTAATTCTCACCTCCGACAACAATCAGATCGCCAACGCCTATGCGACCGTGAGCCCTAATATGAAGAGCGTGTGGTATCCGGGCGGTCCGATCATGCTCGAGCAGATGGCGGAATCGTCCTGGTTTCTGACCCTCGCCACCCATGAGACTTCGCACTTATATCAACTCAATGCCAAAACCGATTTCGGCTCGGGCATGAAGAGCGTTTTCGGAAACAGCCAAGTGTTGGTATTCGGAGTCATTCCGTTTTTTATTCAGCCGAACCAATTTTTGCCGACCTTTTTGGTGGAAGGTAACGCTGTTCTCAACGAATCACGCGCCAATCTCGGCGGCCGCTTGCACAGCGGGGAAGTGCGTGCCCTCGTGCTTGCCGAAATAAAAGCCGGCTATGTGACTCCGAAACGTTTGATCAACGACGAATTTAAATTTCCGTTCGGGCAGTATCCGTACATTCAGGGCGGATATTTTCAAGCCCATTTGGCGGCGAAGTACGGCGTCGACAAAACCAATCAGTTTTTCAATGCGCAGAGTGAACACAATATCGTTCCGTTAATTCTGAACAAAACCTTCCGCGATCATTTCGGCAATAGCTATCCGCAAGAGATTCACGAGTACGTGCGTGAGATGGAAGGCTTAGCGAACAAGCAGCAGACGACGAATGGCCAGACGATCGAAAACGCGCTCTACATTTCGCCGCTCAACCGCATCGGCGATACGATTTATTTTGTATCGAACCGCGGAGTCGAAACCAACGTTCTCTTTAAACTCAAGGATGGGCAAGCCGTCCCAGTAACCGAGCAAATGGATCTACCGCTCGGCAAAGTCTTTATGGTTGACGGCCAGCCCGAGACCGCGGCGAGCGAACAGCACGACTTGCACCACATCGAGTACTCGCTTTACGGAGAAGATCAAGCCTTCGACCCCAAGTACGGCAATCAAATCGTCACCGATCAACGCGCGGGTAAGACGGTTGCTCTCGATGCGCACAATGTGTGGCTCGAGAATCATGTTCTGGTGAACGGCGAAGTCTATGACGTCGCCCATTCGCTCCCGATTCTCGATGATCAGGGCGATGTCTATTACTTCCGCCAAGACGGCAATGAGCGCGTCCTCTACAAAAACCGACAGCCGGTTTTTAAGTACGACGGTTTTTATGGAAAGTTGATGGAAGTCGGGCCCGACGGCTCAATCTATTTTATCGCCAATACCGATTACGGTTCGACCCTCTACAAGTACAAGGACCGCGAAATCACGCGCGTCTTGCCCAGCGACACTGTGGTCGATGCCCGCCGGATCGACGAGACCCACTTTGTGGTGGTCGAAGTCTATGCCGACGGACATAAGGTCATGTTCGCCGAGGCCAGCCCGCGGTCGGCGGTGCCGGCGAATTTTTCGTATGGCTTCCCGTCGTATAATTTGCTTCCGGATAAAATCGAAGACAAAGAGCAAGTGAAGACGGACGAGCGCTCATATAATTCGCTCGGCCAGCTTCGCTACAGTAATTTGGATTTCAATTCAGGTTGGTCGTCGAACAGCGGCTTGAACCTGGGTTTGAGTGCGAATTTTATCGATCCCATCGAGTATTCGCACTGGAATTTGGCGGCCGTGGGTTCGACCAACTCGACAAAGGCTGTTGCCGCCGGCTATTCCTACACTCGCTATCTGCTCCAGCCGACCTTTCAGTACGTCTACCAAGATCAGTATTGGCATCAGTTTAACGGCGCGACTCGACAAGCGCTGGGTCAACAGGCACGCCTGGGCGTGAACATCCCCCTCTTACGTTGGGAACACTGGGATGCCGGTTGGAATATTTCGGGGCTTTATAACCGCAGCGACAATCAACTCGATCCGTCGGCCCCGACTCCGCCTAAAGACACGAACTTGATCAATGAAACCTACGGGGCGTATAACTCCGTGACGCTTGCGTATGCCGTAACGGCGGATCCGAACATCGGGTTTTATCCGTGGCGCAGTTTTACTTTGAACTATCAGAACAAACTTGAGTCGGCGCCGGGCTCATTTGCGAAGAAGTACAATACCTCGTTCGTTCAGGCGCAGTATCAGCGCGGCTTCCCGCACCAGTTTTACGGGAGCCTTTCGGGAAGCGCGGCCTGGGCGGAAAATCATGACGTCAACGTCGGCGTTTTTTGGTATCCGTTGACGGCTGATATTCGCATGCCGCGATTGGTGGATCACAATCCATATGTCGTTAAGACCGCGAGCTCGGCGCGCTTCGAGGCGACAAAGGTGTTCGATGTTCCCGGCTATCTCACGCGCTTTCCAATCAGTGTCGAGCGGATCGCACCGCTTGTGATTGCCCAAGGAATGTTCTTTGACAACGATGGCGTCGGCAACGGCGGCTATCCGGGAAGCCTCTTCGAGTGGGGCTGGGGCGCCGACATTCAACTTTTGCTCGGTCACTTGATCGCGACCAAACTGCGTTTGCTCAGCGCGTACGACACGACCACGCCGGTCCACGCCAAGACGGGTGACAATCAGGCGATGCTCACAACGACTTATTCCTTTTAACTACTGAGCGACCGGGCCCATTTTCATAGTGATGTGCGAGCCGGTCTTGGTCGTCATCGCGTCTGAAACCGTGTGGTCAGTGGACGCCGGCCCACGCGAACTGACCCGGATCGTGCCCTTGACGCCCGTGCCGAAAGACATGCGCTCGGTCGCACCTGTGTTAGTCGTCGTCGAACCGCCGGTCAGCAAGATATGTTTGGGATCAGGCCCTGAACCGAGCGAGTATGTAATATGAATGATACTCGCGTTCGAGATACCACCAGTCGTCACGCCACGCAGATCGATATTGTATGTCGTCCCATTCGTCGGCGTGTACCCAAGATCCGTAAGACTTTTTAACGTAAACGAGAAGTGTCCGCTCGACGAGCAGCCGACCGTCACGCCCGAAGTGGCCATCGCTGACAACGTACTGAAGGTGCTCGCCGTGCCTTCGGCTGAACCCGCAATATCAGTGATGCGAGAGTCGCAATCCCCGCTGATCGCAAAGGTTTCGAGTGGGCTCGAAGCCATTATGGTTTCTTCCGTCGCCCCCGAAAACAAAGGCTGTGGTAGGTTACTGGAATCGAGCGTATTAAACCCGGGCACACCTTTGGTACATCCCAAAGTGATAAACGAAAACGCTATAGCGAGCGTGTGCTTCACGGGTTTCATCTGATCTTAAGTCTCGGCACTAATAATTAAAAACTGAAATGTCTCAGTCTGAGTCAATGCCAGCATTAAGTCCGGTGAACCTTCGTCCGAAAGATTGAGTGTGGAACGTTTGCTCTGCAACGGATATTTATTGTCACGGGTTGGAAAATGACCGCGCGTTCGGACATGGTGTTCAACATCTTCACGGCCATTTCTCTGATACTGGGAGTACCAGCGGTCGCGCAGACCTCCATGCCCGCAGACTTCACTATCGAAGGCCGCCTCTACGACAACTCCAGTGGTGTGCCTCTCAATCAAAGCGTCGGAATCTTGCTCGAATTGGTCGATGAAAGTAATCCGACCTGCGTGCTCTATCGCGAAGAATTCTTAAATCAAAACTTGGCCTCGACGACCACGCCCGGCGGATTCGCCGTGCAGATGGGCAAAGGCACAAAACTTTTCCCGACAGGCACAGTAAATTTCAGTACGCTATTCTCACCAAATCAGGTTCTGCCGGGAATCAATTCGTCGACGGCTGTCGGTTCCGAGGGATCTCCGACGGCGTGCACTCCTGGCACTACAGTCACGACCGCCGCCGGCAGTCACCGCCGAATACGCGTCAGCGTGAATGCCGGTTCTTCATGGGATTATATGGCGCCAGACACGATTATGACTGCGACGCCGACAGCCTTTGTTGCCGATACCGCATTTTCTCTCGACGGCAAGACGAAGAGCGATTTCCTCCTGACCAATACCAACGTTGCAAATTCGTCTTTGAACCAAACCAATTTGGAAACCGTTTTCACGAATACGAATTATACTCAATTGCTTGCTCTTTTAAATGGCTCAGCCACGTCGTTCATTAGCTCAAACCCCACCGCTGCAGTCAGCTTCAATGGGCAACGCCTCACATCGGTGGCAAATCCGACGGCCGCCACTGATGCGGCCACCAAAGGTTATACTGATGCCAACCTAGGCGGCCAGGCCGTGGATATGACGGGCATCGCTCCCGGCATGGGCCAAGGAAAAGTTCTGACTTGGGATCAAACTCTCAGCAAGTGGGTTGCCGGTACTCCCAATGCCGGCGTGACGTTTCTGCAGCCCGGCAACGGCCTTATTAACGGCGGGCCGATAACAACTACAGGAACACTTTCTGTCGACACCGGCATCATAGCGAATAAAATCGTGCAACTCGACGGAACGGCGCGCCTGCCTGCGGTCGATGGTTCACAACTCACGAATCTGAACGCCATTCAAAAACTGACGGGCGATGTTTCGGCCATCGGCCAGGGTTCCGTCGCGGCGACAATTCAACCGAATGCCGTGACATCGGCGAAGATCAATAATTTGGGCATTGCCTCCAATCAACTCTTGATCACTGACGCCAGCGGCGGCGCCACGGTGACCTATAAGACCTGTGCCTTAAACGAAATCCTCCAGTGGACCGGCTTGGGCTGGGCCTGCGAAACGATACCGTTTGCACTCGGTAACGTTGGCGTAGCCGGAACGTACGGCAACAGCACGCAAGTCGCGCAAGCGACGGTCGATGCCACGGGCCGAGTCACGCAGTTGACGAACGTCAATATCAATTTCCCCGTCACCAGCGTTAACGGCCACACAGGCCCTGTCACCTTGCTGCCTGCAGACTTGGGACTTGGAACAGCCGCTCTTCAAGATGTCGGCGTCGCCGCTGGCAACGTTGTCCAATTGGCTGCTGGCGGAAAACTCCCGGCAGTCGATGGTTCGAACCTCACGACCGTGAATGCGAGCAGCCTGCAGGGCAAACCTGTCGCTTCCGGCACTCCCAGCGGAAGCCAAGTGCTGACGTGGAACGGAACCTTAAACGTTTGGGACGCGGAGCCGGTTGCCGCCTCGATTTGGCAATTGAACGGCGGCAAGGCTTATTACAATGCCGGTTGGGTCGGTGTCGGGACAAACAATCCCGTCAGCCCTCTAGATGTATCAACGACTTTGAATGCAAGCTCGGGCACAGACTATGGCCTGCATCTCTTGGACGCGATCAATGCTTCAGGCACCGAAGGTTACACAGGAATTTATTTGAATGCGACACCCGTAGCGACAGGCTCCGGAGTCTATCAACTCATGGATTTGGAGTGGAACAGTTCCTCCAAGTTTTCAGTGGATGTTCAGGGCCGCACATTGGCCAATGCTTTCTATACGACAGGCGGAAGCGCGACTTCAGCGGCCGTGGGTCCGTCAACTTCGACTGCGGGCCTTTGGTTCCCGGGCAACAATGCCGTCGGATTCCTCTCGAACGGCAACGAGCAAATGCGCCTCACTGCCGCCGGAAATCTCGGCATCGGAATGACATTGCCGGGAGCAGCTTTGCACATCAAGGCCGGTACGCTCGCCTTGCCGCCGTTAATGTTAACTTCGGGTACGCTGACGAGTTCACCCCAGGCAGGCGCCATCGAGTATGATGGAGCAAACCTGTACTACACGGATAACACGAATGTCCGTCATTCGCTCTCTGGTGGCGGTGGATCGGCGACATCCGTCAACGCCAACTCGACCGGACCTAACACACCCTCCATCGAATTTTCTGACGACCCGGCGACCGGATTTTACTCCAGCTCCGCGGGAACGATCGGCATCTCTAGCGCCGGCGCGTCGGTGGCCACTATTGACGGTCTCTCGATGAATCTGACGCAATCGACGACCTCCATTTCGCCCGCGACCGGCGCCTTGGTCATCAATTCCGGAGGCCTCGGGGTCGGTGGAAGTATCTATGCGGGAAGCGGCATTACGTCCGTAGGCAGTTCGGCCAACAGTTATCTATTGAATGCAGGTACGTCGCCCGTCCCGTCCGTCTCGGGTTCGAATGCCACGATTGCCGTGGTTAATACGTCTTCGACCAACAATTCGGGCGCTTACTACAATATGACGGCCACCAACGGCTCCGGGAATTCCCAGAGTGCCTATATCGGCGCTGTCTCGTCCGCCGGGGGCTCCAATACACCTTCCATTGTGTTCGGAGCTCAAACCGGTTTGTCGACTCACACTGAGCGCATGCGCCTCGATCAAAACGGAAGAGTCGGCATCGGGACGACAACCCCCGCGGGACTTTTGGACGTCATGGGCGCGATCTTCGTCGACAACACGCCGGCTTTAAATTTGAATTCAGCCAGTCAAAGCGTTGCCGTCGGAGACGGACAACTGGGCGCTTCGCAAAACACGGCCGTCGGTATCAATACGCTCTCCAATAACACTTCAGGTTCTGGCAATACAGCTGTAGGTGCTTCGGCTCTCGCCAATGCCGGCTCCGCCCAACAAAATACGGCAATTGGAGTGCAAGCGCTCCAGAGTGCGACGAACTCAGCGACTCTCAATTCGGCGTTAGGGTACCAGGCCGCAAAAACACTCACGTCTGGATCGCAAAACACACTCCTCGGAGCTTCGTCCGGTATAAATATTAATACGGGGAATTCAAATACGGTCATCGGCGCCTTTGTTGCGCCAAACTTGGTGTCGGGCTCTAGCAATATTATTATCGGCGCAAACGCGAGTGTCGATGTTCCTACACCTGGAACAACTAACTTCCTCAATATCGGAAATACGATCTTCGCTGGAGGCATGACTGGCACGGTCTCATCGCCAGCTGGCTTTGTCGGTATTGACGCCTTCGATCCGACTTCGACTTTAGATCTGAATGGCGCGGTTACTGTGCGCGGAATGGCTGCTCCCGGCACTGCGCCCGCCAACCAGGGCCGCATCTACTTTGACCCCGGAAGTCAGCATTTTATGGTGAGTGAAAACAACGGGGCTTTCCAACAGCTCTTGCCCGCGCCGGCAAATTACGTGCAAACGAATGGCACAAGCACAATGACTGGCAACTTGGTTTTCAATGGCACCGGCGAGATCGATGGCGGCACAAATCCAAATAACTCACTGACATTGAATTCAACCACCACGTTCCCGAAGGGCAATATTATCTTAGGAACGAGTTCATCCTCGGGCCAAGTGCTCATTGGCGAAACCAATGCGATGAATCCATTGCAAAGCGGTCTCGAAGTCAATTTTAGCCCTAATGCTACATCCGGCACCTACGAAGGCTCCAACGTCGTCACGACAATCAATTCGGCCGGCGCCTCGTTCATGGCCAACGGCGCGATGAACGATGTCGAATATAACGCCGGTGGCAGCTCAGGTACCATCAATGGCGCAACCAATTCGGCGCGTGTTAATGGCGGGGGCTCTCTCGGCGGCGTCACGGGAACTAATTCTATGGCTGTCGTCAACTCTTTCGGCGGGACCACCAGTTCCGCGAATGGAGTTTACTCGCAAGTGTCCAACCTTGGCAGCAGCTCCATTCTAAGCGCGTACGGAGTTCAATCATTTGTGTCTAACACGGGTAGCGGGGGCATAAACAACGCCTACGGAGGATATTTCTCATTGTCCGGTACCACAAATAGCATCTTCAACGGATATGGAGTCTATGCTGGCACGATCAGTGGTGCGCTCAATAAGTGGTCATTCTATGCGAGCGATGCGACGGCTCCGAGCTATTTCGCCGCGGGAGTCGGCATCGGGACGACAACTCCGCGCGGAATGCTGGAGGTTAGCGCAACTGGCACTGGACAATCGGCGCTCTACCAAAACGTTTATGGTGGCCAGACATTTCATGTGCTTGCAAATTTTTACGCGCCAATCGATTTGCAACAACAATGGGGCTGGGGCGCGGTCAATGGCGTCATTGCGCCGAACAATAACCCTAACTTCGTTACCAATACCGGCGCCACAGGCGTTCACGGCATGGTCGACCTCACGCAGGCCAATTCGAACGTGCAAAACGTTTCAGGCATTACCTCCGACATGACGGTTCCAACTGGCTTGAACTTGTTCGGCGCGTCCCTCACGTCGATGAACGCAAACTTCTCCAACTCGGGGAACATCCAACAGGGCGTGGGTCTCAATGTAGACTTTGAAAACACGGGTTCCTTCGCTGCGGCCCAAATTAACGGGAATGTCACTGGGTCACAAGTTCAAGTGAACAACTCGACGTCAACTGGCAACAGTGCCAATATCAACGGCCTGGTCACAGGCCAGTCAGTCAGCGTTGTGAACAATGGAGGTTTCTCCGGCAGCGTTGCCATTGGCACAACCTCAGGCGTGGTCGGACAAGACGTTAAGGTCTACAACAATTCTCAGGGCGCGCCGGCCACCATGCACAATGTGACGGGCCTTAACGTTGAAATTGGGTCGAACAATAATTCGAGCGCGCAATTTCTGTCGAATGCCCAGTTGACCGGCATCTCAGTCAGTTACCCCAATATGAATTTCGCCAACATGCCCAGCGCAACGGCGTATGGACTTCAAATCGGTCCAATGCCTCAGCAGGCGCAATTTAAATACGCGATTTATGCGCCCGACTCGGCTTCGAACACATACTTGGGTGGAAATGTCGGTATTGGTACGCCCACGCCCAACTACGCACTCGATGTTCAGTCTACGAACAGCATGGGACCGACAAGCAACTGGATCGGCAGCAATTTGGTTGTCAATTCAACCTATCCAAGCACCGTTTCCCTGGTTGGTAGCTCGACCGTAATCAAAGCTTCGAGTGCCATGACCTCGGCCAACTTGGTAGGTTCCTCTGTCCAGCTTCAACCCTCGGTGTCTGTGGGATCTGGAGTAGGGTTTCAATCCACTCTTACGGGAAACTTCTCAAATTTCGCTTATGGCTTTTTTAGCAACAATACCGCGACAACCGCCAATCGTTACGACTTTTATGCCGGAAGCGCGAGCGCCTATAACTACTTCGCCGGCAATGTCGGTGTCGGAGTTACCAATCCTGTGAATAAACTTGAAGTCGCGGGACCGGTGAAATTGGGTACGTCAGGAACGGCGGTCAACAGCATGGGTGTTTGCACCACTAGCAGCTTGGCACTGGGACAAACGCCAACGACACTCACCTGCACTGGGCTTCCCAATTCGACCGCGATCGCCATTAACTGCAGTGCGAACGGTTTGCTCTCGTCTCCCAGCTCCAACGGCGTCTACTGCCGAGCGGCAGGAATAACCAGCCAAATGTCTTGTAACACCATAGGGTCGAACACGAACTCAATTTCGCTCACATGCATGTGGGCGATGTAATTAGAGATCGACTTTAAGTTCCCGCATGCAGCGATGGTGCGAGCATTTATCCACGGTACAAAATTGAAATTCTGGCTTATCGCGCGGGCCCTCGGCCCGGCACGGCACTTCGATGCGGTAGAGCGGATGTTGCGTCTTATCGTACGGATGCCAATCGCCAACGCAACCGGGGCCGAAAACGAACGACGTCTTTATGTCCAGAGCGACCGCGATGTGCGCGGGGCCGGAATCGTTGGCGAGCGCCCGCTCCCCTCTTGAAATCAGGGCCATAAATTCGCGTAATGTACTCCGGTCGAACAAGGGAATACCGCGTTTGCGGCATTCCTCGCCGAGACCGAGTTCGCGCGAGAGCGGTTCATCGACAATTACGACCGGCTGATAGCGGTCTTTGATTTTTTCAGCGAGCGGGAGCCATTGATCTTTGGGATATCGTCGCAGGTCATGACTCGCCCCCGGCAGAAACAAATATCGCGGGAGTTTCGGATTGCCCTTAGCAGCGATGATTCCCAATGCAATTTTGTCTTCGGCCGTCTGCACTTCCGTTGTCGTCAGGTAAATATGTGTCGGCGCGGCTTTTCCTGTCACGCCAATCGCCTGCAGCACACGGTGATCGCGTGCGATGGCGTCTTCCAACTGGCCCGCGCGTGGAATCGGTACGGAACCGCTCGGCGTCTGTGTCCAGCTGTGATGATGAATCGAGCGCTTGGCGGCGCCGGCGAGCCATGCCCACTTGCAGAGCGACGTCGTCGCGTGAAAGCCAAGGAGCCAATCGAATTTCTGGGCGCGGAATGACCAAAGCGTGCGGACGAGTTCCCAGCGCGACTTGGTCTGAAGGTAGTGCTGCACAGTCACCGCGGGATGTTCGCGAAGGACAGGTTCATTCGCCGCGTAAGTCAGTGTGTGTATTTCTGCGTTCGGAAATGCTCGGCGGAGATCCTGAAGAGCTGAAGTCCAAATGACCGTGTCGCCGATGGCGCGCAATTTAATAGAAAGAATTTTCACGCTTAAAATCTTGTATCACAACTGGGTTTCAGCTCATGGCCAATGACTCGCTGGGCCGCCGAAAAAGAACCAGGTACCTTTTAGTCCCAGCGGAAAATCACGCTAAACGTCGGATATATCGTCGTCCGCCCGTCCGTTACCTTCGTTAACGTGGTGCTGACCACTTGCTCACTAAAGGTCGGCTTATAGTAATTGAGTTTGGCGCCAACGTAGATGCCTTCCCACATTTGCGGAAGATATCCGAACTCGGCCTTCATGGCCGTTCCGCGCAGCTCGGCAGTTGTGCTTCCCGAAGTGTAGTTGGCTTTGGTGATCAAATCGTAAGTGAAGGCGACTTCCCAAGTGCGGTCTTTATTGATGAAATAAGCGAGTTTCGGGCCCATATCCGTAACTGTCAAAGTCGTCGCAGCTCCGCCGGGACTGTCGGTAAAGGCCATCGAGTCGTAGTTCCATCCGATTAGAAATTGGGCCTTCTTATCAACCGCGATCATCGGGGCAATATCCCACATCAGCCGGCTGTAGGTATTCGCCGATCCAGAACCCACACTGAAATTGTCACTGAAATAAAATAGGTCGACATCTGCGGCGAAACTGGCAGCAAGTGCCGGAGCGGAACTCAGAGCGGCTAGTACAAAAAACAGGAGGCGCATGCTTCAAGTGTAACTCAATGTGGCGCAGAAGGCGAATCGGCGGGCTTCAGCCGCACGTACAAAGTCTTGATCACCTTGGCGATCAAAGTGCCTTCACTGTCGAAGATTAAAACTTCTTTATCAAAGACGTACTTGTCACCGCCTTTGGTCTTTTCTTTGATGAATTCAATCTCGTCCTGAGTCCAGCGGAACTCCGCGATCAGACGGCGGCGGCCCGGTTTTATGAAATCGATGTTCGCCGCTTTATCCCACACAATGTATTCGCGCCCGAGATTTTGCATCAGCATAAGCATATAAATCGGGTCACACATCGCATAGATCGAACCGCCAAATTGCGTGCCCACATAGTTGCGGTTGTACCAAGTCAGCGGCATCTCGACGCGCACATAGCGATAGTCATCGGCGACCTTCTTGAGACGGATGCCGGCGCCAAGAAATGGAAAATACAGTCTGGCGAAGAACTTGATGATCCACGGACGAACATGTCCATGCTTATTTTGGAACAACATCGCCCACATGGTTAAGGTCCGAACTGCACGAGCTCTTTCGACTCGCCCTCGGCATCGTGGCAAACGGCTTCGATGTTGTGGCCATCGGGATCCCACACGAAGGCGCCATAATAATTGTTGTGGTAGTGCGGACGCGGCCCAGGAGCGCCGTTATCTTTTCCTCCGGCGGCGAGTGCGGCTTTGTAAAACGAGTCGACGGCCTTGTGATTGGCGGCGCGGAAGGCGATGTGAATGTGCGGTTTTTGCGGAGTGCCTTCGCCGAGCCAGAAATCGGTTTTGCCCTGGGCACCGAGGCCGACGACATGGGTGCCGCCCGTCTGTTCTTTGGTGAATTCCTTGAGGACCTCATATCCGAGCGGTGCGAGCGCCCTTTCGTAAAACGCTTTCGATTTTTTGATATTGCTGACGGTGACGCCGGTATGATCGATCATGGCTTCCTCCGAAGGTGACAGGATCATACCCTCGACCGGGCGCTACGCCCAGCGAAAAGCTCGGCCCTCGCCGAACTGAGCTGTCTCGCTTTGTATACCGCGCTGAGAAAAAAGGTTGCGCGATCTTTTTTAGAAAATACGCTGGAGAGCGAGGATCACAATGCTCACTTCACCACCTGAAATTTTCGCGAAGGCGCACGAGCTGAAAGCGCAGAACCAGGAATTTGTCCTGGCCTCCGTCATCGCCGTGTATGGCGCGGCTTCGGCGAAGACCGGCTCCAAGGCCATTTTTGACTCAACGGGTGCAAATGTCCTGGGCTGGGTCGGCGGAGGCTGCGCCGAATCGTTTTTGGCGCGCGAGGCCCTAGCGGCGTTGAAACAGCGGACCCCCCGCATCGTAACGGTCGATCTCGACGACGAGGTTTTTGGTCTGATGCCGTGTGGGGGCAAGATGGAAGTTTATCTCGAGCCCCACTTTCCCGCACAAATTTTAGAACTCTCTGATCTCGGTTCATGGAATTTGCCGGCGACTCAGTTTTTTCAGCAGCTCGGATATGGCTGTCACGTGAGCGGCGGTGGGCGCACGATTCACGGCTGGGCCGATGTTTTTGTTTTGGCCGCCGAGACTCTGGCGCTGACGCATGACCGTTCGCTGCGTCCATGGCGAAATGTTAAGGGCGGCGGCGGGACATTGCCAAAGATTAGCAGCCGGCCAAGTCAGTTCGTCGTTTTAGGGCAGACCAGGATCACCGAAGAGATTTGCCGGTTGAGCCGCTTGCTCGAGCTCACACCCGAAGTGTTCGCGCAAAATCCGAAGCCGGGTTCGTTTCCGGCCGGTGTTTCCGTTTGCGAATTGCCGATTGATTTTTCTTCTCTCAATTTCAAGGTTGGCTCTTGGGTGATTGTGGCTAGTCACCATCAGTTGGATCATAAGCTGATCGCACGGGCGCTTCACGCGCAGGCTGAATACGTGGCGCTCGTCGCAAGTGAGAAGCGGACGAAGTTGATTACTGAGGACTTGCGCGGGAGCGGATTTTCGGATCAAGCGCTGTCGCGGTTTTTCGCACCTGCGGGCTTGAATGTTCCAACCGAGACGCCGACACAAATTGCGTTTTCGATTTTGGCCGAGCTGGTGTTCTTGCAGCGAGGCCTGACGCCGTGGATTTAGAACAGGCGCGCGCGGTTTTGTTGGATCATGCGCGCCGGCCGCGCAATGTCCGAGCAGCGAATGACTCGGATGCGACTCGCCCCGGGACGGGTCAGGGTCCGGCCGAGGCGCGGACGGCCGATCTGCGGACGGGCGAATGCCGGAATCCGATCTGCGGAGATCTTGTCCGGGTTTTTGTCCGGCTCGCGGACGGCCGAATTTCGGACTGCACGCTTCAGGTGCACGGCTGCACGATTTGCACGGCTTCGGCTTCGCTAATGAGTGATTTAGTCAAAAATCGGACCGTGGCAGAAGTGGACGAGATTCGGACTTTGTTTCAAACGGCCGTCGGCCAACCGGCCGGACAGGAGTGGCCCGCGGAGCTAAGCGACCTTGCGGCACTTCATCATCTACGCGTGAATCCGGCGCGAATCGCCTGCTCGTTAATTGGATGGTTGGCAATCACGGAGGCCTTAAGGCCATGACGCAGTTAGGTCTTTTTGGCCCCGCGCCCGGCGCGGCAGCGCAGCAGAGGCACTCTGCGGGCACGGAGTCTCAGTCTTTCCAATCAATGATCACTAAATCGTAAAATTCCCGCCGAAGCGGCCGATGAGGTAGTTGCGGAAAGCCGTACCCACTTCCGGATGCAGCAAAGCCAACTCCACCTTCGCTTGCAAGAAGCCGAGCTTCTCGCGCGTGTCGTAGCGGCGGGCTTCGACGTTCATCGCGAAGATCTTATGATCCTTCGCCATCAACGTCATCGCGTCTGTCAGCTGGAACTCCCCGTTCGCGTCGGGCTTAGTCTGGCGGAGGCAATCGAAAATCGATTCATCAAACACATAACGGCCTGTCAGAGCCAAACGGCTCGGGGCCTTGCCAATAGCCGGCTTCTCAACCGCTGCGCGGACTGTCCATAGATTCGGACCTTCAGTCTTCGCATCGACCATACCGTACTGATTGACTTGGTCCTCGGCCACTTCAATGACCGATACCATGGCACTTCCGCCGTGGCGCTCAAAAGCTTCTTTCAACTGCGAAATCGCCGAACGCTTGCCCTGTTTGGGAATCATGATTTCATCGCTCAACAACAAGGCGAACGGCTCACGGCCAATCACGGGCTCCGCACACAAAACGGCGTGTCCGAGACCCAAAGCTTCTTGCTGACGGATTGTGACGACTTTGACCCGCTTGCGCAGATCTTGGATGGACTTCAGCAAATCGCGTTTACCTGCACGCTCCAACGTGTCTTCGAGCTCAAAAGAGGTATCGAAGTAGTCTTCGATGGAAGTTTTGTCGCGGCCGGCGATCAGCACCACTTCCGGAATATCGGCTTCGATGATTTCCTCGATGCTATAGAGAATCGTCGGCTTGTCGACGATCGGAAGCATCTCTTTGGGAATGGTTTTCGTGGCCGGCAAAAACCGAATGCCGAGACCTGCTGCTGGAATGACCGCCTTGCGAATCTTCATACCGCGACGTTTTCACACAAACGCCAACCCTGCAAGGATTGGCGCGACGCCCGAAACTATTGAGTTCTTCCACCTTTAACGGGCCGCTGGGGCCGGGGCGGCGGCTGTTGCTGTTGGCCTCCACCAAACAGATTTGAGAAGAAATCTGAACCATTGTTGCTATTTTGGAAGAAATTGGAATTACCTCCGCCAAAGAGCGAGAAGCCCGCGTCTTGAATGCGTCCGTCTTGCCCCACCACCGGCTTGCCTTCGCCGTCGAGCTTCGGGAGCTGCCATCGATTTTTCTGGGCGCGGTACTGATTCAATTGTGCGAGTAGATTGGGATCGCAGGTCGGTTCCGGTGGAATCCGAATCAGAGTATTCACCCTTGAGCCACCCGCCGTCGTTTTGATGTAGGAGGGAGCCTGCGGATCCTCTCCGTCAGGATTTGGAAAGACCGATTCTTTGTAGCGGCTGTCTTTAACGATATAGAGCGTGCTGAAGCCTTTACCCGGGGGCGTACGTTTAATGCTTCCATCCGTATTCTTCAAAACATTGCCCGAACGGTCCATCAGGGGAACGGCCAAGCGGGGGTCGTTGGCATCGTTAGGTTTCAGTTGGGGAAGGCGTGACTCCAAAGCCGCAATCTGAACGCCGCCTTCCGTACGCGCGCCCGGAAACTTCTGGGCCACCATATTCATAAGGTAGTTGTGCATCGCCGTCTGCTTGGATTCGCTGATCACGCAGTCGGGAGTCTTCGGCGGACAATGTGCATTCATGTAGGCATCGCTCGTATTTATCGGGCCACCCGTCATTGCGACCATCGTAAACAAATCGACTGCATCGCTCGGTTGCATCCGCACGCAGCCGTGGGACTGGGGCGTTCCCCACTTCGTATCTGATTCGCCGATGTGGGTATACGTCGAACTTTCCTTGTCGAAACCGACGGCATAGGGCATCGGCGCGTCGAAGTCGCTCGAATTGTGGTCGATATCGAGAGCGGGATTTCCGCCTTTAATTACACCGCGGTCGTCATGGGGAACATAGAACCCGTCTTCGGTGTGGTGCCAGTACGCTTTGGCCTGTCCATACCACTGATGGCCCTGAGAATCTGTCTCTGAGGTGAGAGTGCCTTCGCACTCGGTTTTTTCGTCGCCGGTTGAGACTTTCACATGGTCGAGACCCATCACCACATCTTGCTCACCTTGACCGTGGTTCGCATCGTAATAGGCGGTCAGTGTTTGCGGACGCGTGCCCTTATCGATGACGACCACGAGTTGATAAATCTTCAGAAAATTGCCGACTTGATCGGGATTGCCTTGATCCGCACCAAGAATCGGTTCATCGAGCGGCGCACGCTGCCAGGGCACCTCGGGATCCGACGTGCGCTCCGTCTGCGGCACGATATTCATCGGGCGCTGCTGATTCCCGTAGGAGTTCGCGTTGGTTTCGGCCACGGCCAGGGAGCCTGTGAGGGCCAAACCTAAACATATAGATAACCGACCAAACGCCATGAATCGCTCCTGTGGGGTATGCCTGACAGCAGTGCACCCGGCATACCCGCTAGAGCCGTTCTAGCGGGGTTAAAAACGAAATCCAGACGTAATGACAAAATTGGTTAGCAGGTGTCAGTCCTCGAGGCGGCGTCTCATTTTGAGACAATCACTTCACGAACGTTTTTTCGATGGCCGATGAAATATCGTTGCTATCCGGTTTAACTTTCGAGCGAAAGCGCGCCACCACATGACCGCTCGGATCCACGACGAACTTCTCAAAATTCCATTTCACTTCGCCCTTATCTGGACCGTGGTCGGTCAGATAGGCGTAGAGAGGTTGCTTCTGACTCCCCGACACCGGATTTTTCTCGAAGAGCGGAAAGTCGACATTATATTTCGCCTGGCAGAATTTTTTGATTTCGGCGTTCGTCCCCGGCTCTTGCGCATGAAAATCGTTGCTCGGAAATCCCAGCACGACAACTCCCCGGCTCTTGTACTTCTTGTAGAGCGCCTCGAGGCCTTCATACTGTGGAGTATATCCACACTTCGAAGCCGTGTTGACGATGACAGCGGTTTTGCCTTTGTATTCGGCAAGACTGACCTCTTTCCCGTCGATATCTTTCACCTTAAATTCGTAGATTGTGTCCGCAGCGTGTGCGGCCGAGACGGAAAAGAGTAAAAGAAAAAGCCATTTCATGCGTTCCTCCCTGACGAAGCTCTATAGTTTTACGAAGACCCGTGGGGATTGGCTAGCGAATTAGCGGTGCGAAACGCGTTGCGCTTCAAGATCGTGCAACTGGCGTTCGAGATCCGTGCGTTGCAAGCGCATTTGGTCGGTCTCAATGACCAATTCGCGGTTGCCGGCGGCGGCGGCGGCCTGTGCGTTATCGTTGAGCTGGCGGCGCTGACTGCGCAACTGGCCGAGGACTGTCTTTTGATTCGCAATTTGGGTTTCGAGGCGCTGCGATTGCGTCGCTTGACTGGCAACATCGACGGTGGCCGTAGTGCGCATCCCGTTCAACTGATTTTGCAGTTCCACAATCGTGCTATTCGTGTCTTGAATCTGGCGCTCGATGTCGCCGGCTGCAGCGGCGTTTTGTTGCTGAAGAGATGCTTGGTAATTTTGCGCGTTCACCATCGTCTCGTCGTGGGCCTGATTTAACTCGCGCAATTGTTCCTGGAGTTCATGGATGCGGCCACTGAGCTCCTGATCATTCGCGTGAACCGGTGGCGGCTCGGCAGGTAGTGCCGAATGCCGCTGAGGGCCCGGGAGGGCTGCGGTCTCTTGAGGCGGTGGCGTGTTCGCCACCACCTCTTGCGGTTGGCTCGGCGCAGCCGGACTCGAGACCGGTGCGCGCGCGGGAGCGGCCTTGTGCGGAGCTGAGGAATAATGCCTCACCCCTAAGGCCGCCGCGATTAAAATTAAAACTATAATGGCTGTTGTTTTCATAACCGTCGAAACAGCAAATTTCCTGCCATGACCGAATGAATTGCGTTACGATATCCGCATGATGCGGACAGGATTATTTTTTCTTTCGCTTTTGGCCCTCGCGACTGTCATGGTGCGCGCGCAGACTAAAACGCAGAGCCTCGATCTCGTTCCCCATCCGGACTATACGGCGCCACCGCCCGCGAGTATGGATCTCAAAAAAGAGATCACAACGCGCGAACGCGATGTCACGATTAATGGCGTCCGATATCGGCAGATCCAGTACAAAGGACAATACTTTACGGTGAACGCGCACCAAGCCGAGAACTACACGGACTGCACACGGACACAAATGGTGCCGGATTCCTTCGCCGCCGATGCAAGTTTTAAGGTCACAAAAAGGACCGCGCTTTTTATCGAAACTCTGCGCCAAAATTGCAGCGAACGTGACCATATGGTGATGACCAGCAAAGACCTCCGCGATGGCAATTTCGGCGTAAAATGGAAAGATAAGAAAGATTCGGAAAAAGCCGTACTCGTAAATCCACTAAAACAAATGGGCTCGTTCCGGACAGACTTCTAGATCGAGAGCACAAGCCAGAAATAATAGAAGTATTCGCCCGGCTGGAGAAGAGCCGGCGAGGTGCCCGTATTAAGGCTCGGCGTATCGCTGACGCCCAGGCGTAATTCAACGTCTTTTGAGATGAAGTCGGTGCCGATCGAAGAGTCCAAATAGAGTGCTGTGAACTCTGTTGGCGTCGGCGCACCTTCTTCATAAAGTCCGTGCATCCAAGTGTAGTCGATTCCCGCCGATTGGAAAAATTTAAGGTGCTTACTCAGAGTCACGATACCCGAGAAATATGGCAGAAATTCTTTATCGTAAGTGCGTTTGTACTGAGAGGAGTCGTTCGGATCCAAGTAAACGTCTTGCGTTTGAATCGCGTACCAGAACTTGGCGTCGAAGGCCCCGCGCAACCACGAGTTAATCGGCTGGTCGAAATTTCCGCGCGCATACACTTCGCCTGCTTGCCCGACGCCGCGGGAAAATTCACCGGTGGGCGCGTAATACCGGGCGTAGGCGTTGAAGCTTCCTCCGCCGCTCCATTCAAAAATTTTCTTTTGTGAAAGGCCAACGACGGTATCTCCCATTTTTGTGGCAGTGTGTCCGGGCGAGACCAGCAGCGTAACTTTACTCCCCTCCGGTGCGTAAGCGGTATTCCACATGGGTTTCACAAATATCGTCGTGTTCTTGCTCCAATTGTAGTCGAGCTCCACGCTGTTTTGGAAATAGGTCCCGCCGGAGGGAATGCCCAACCATCCGCAACCTTCAGGACACGAGTCGAATTCCGCATAAAAAGCGGCGCCCCATTTGTTGGGTGTCTCGGGCGCGGGCCTGTCCCAGTAGGGCATGATCATACGCCAGTCCTCGACCGTGGTGCCACCGCGGTTGGGACTGAGTTTAGCTGAGGCGCGATTGTTAACTGTGTAGTCATCCGCCCAAGCGGAAGACGCCAGCGCCAAAATGAGGAATAGCACAACCCTCAAGTTCATGTCCTTTCGATCTCAATGTAACTATGGAAGGTTGTGCAAAGGGGGTGCCCCCTTTGCAGTGACGAAATTCGGCTGACTGACTTTTAGTTATTCGGCTCGCCGTTTTGGATCCACGTCTTCAACGCGGCCAATTCGTCGGAAGTCAAAACCGGATACGGCGACTCGGGCATGCTGTTATTTTGCGTCTTGCTCAGAATGTTATTCGCATTAGCCTTAACCGCGGCATAAGAGTTCAGGTTAAATTCCGTGCTCTTCACCGGACCGTGACATGCTAAACATTTCGGCTGGATCACATTCGCGAACACGCCGCTGAATGTAGCGTCCAAGACATGACGAGTCGGCATGGGAGTCGGAGCCACAGATTGGTCCACGATCGTCATGGAGTTGATCCAATTCTTCAGTGTCTGTTGATCGGCTGCGGTCACGCGTGCGCCGTTGCCGGCGGGCATCGTTCCGCTTTGGATGACGCTTAAGAGTGTGCCCTGGGTCGAATCGCCGGGTACCACTAGGCCGTTCGCAACGAGTGCATTGATCTCAAGAATGGCGGTCACACCTCCGGAAGTCACACCCTCGTGACAGGCCGCGCAGTTGGTATTCAAGATAGTCATCGCCTGATTGTGCAAAGTTGCATCGGCAATTACCGTTTTGCCCGCAGGCAATGCCCCACCGGGTGTCGGCATAGGCGCAGGTTGGTTACCTACATAGTGCATCGACGCAATCCAATTTTTCAAAGTCGTGAGATCGGCGGCGGCCAGCGTGCCACCGACCGGCATTCCGCCTGTCTGAATAGCCGAGATTATGGTGCTCGTCGTAGGGTTCCCGACCACGATGAGGCCTGCGGAAATGTCATGGTTAACATCCAAAATTCCCGTCACCCCGCCACTCGTGACTGATCCGTGGCAAGCCGCGCAGTTCGTGGTGAGAATCGCGATGGCCTGACTGTTGAGCGTGGGATCAATCGATAAAGTTTGCGAAGCACTGGTCGATCCGTTTGAAGATTGATTGAGATCAGTGACGGACGCATGAAATCCAGCGCAGTTTTGGAAAAACACAAACATCACCGTGACTAGCACTGGCGCCAAGTAACGCATCATAAACATCACCCCTGGGACGGTTGAATGACGTACCTTCCACAGTTTACGTGTACAACGGTAAACTTGAACTTGAAATCTGAGAGCCGTTTCAGAATAAGCGTCTCAGGATGGGACTATGCTAAAAGCATTTCTATATGCGGGATATACCCTATCCTCTGATCTTCAAAACTTGATTCGCATCGGCATTCGCCTTTTCTTTAAACCATCCGAGCCACTCTTCGAGAACTCTGAGGCGCGCCTCATTGATGTAATAGTGCCGTACGCGCCCTACTTTTTTCTGAGTGATCAATTCGGCCGACTCCAAAATGCGGATATGACCAGTCGTCGTCGCCCAAGTGTGGGCGAAACGGCCGGCAATCTCCCCGGCGGTCATCGTTCCGCCACGGAAATGAATCGTTAAAAGAATCTGACGGCGCGCCGGATGCGCCAGCGCGTTCATGACCGCGTCGATCGCCTCCAGCCGCTCTTTTGGAGTTTTATTGGCCAACTACACTTCCTCGATTTTGACGATGGTCATATTCTCCATGACGGGTCCCATCGGCTCCCATACGGCCATGATTTCCGGCGTTTGGTGTGCGAGATCCGGGGCCTCGGCGTTAATCCACGCGAAGCGTTCAACGAAGTACGATGCACCCGAGCGCTTGTCGGTTGCGCGCCAGATCTGCGCTGGCTCATCGGTCGCTAAGCCGGCTTTCAACACTGCCGGATAGTGTTTTTTGATCAAGGCCAGCAGCGCCTGTTCATGGCCCTTCTTCGGAAAATACGACACGAGCATGTTCATTGGTTTGTTCATTTGTTGTCCTCCCGTTGCTAATATTTAGGGAAATGCCAAAGTAATGTCAACATTAGTTAGGGAAATCCCTAAATAACGCGTTCGAAATAAAAAAGGCCACTTCGAGTGGCCTTTCTAAGTTGCCGGTTTTATTGGCTAGTGTTTGGGTTCCCACTGTCCGTTATACGGATTCTGCTGCTCGCCGGGATGTCCGCTGAGAGTAGCCGCGCGGTCATTGGCGATTTGTTGGGCGCGGTCCATGTCGCCGCCCGCGGCCCGGTAGTCGTCACCAGTAATCGGCGCGCCATAGAGCCAGTTTTCCTGTTGTTGTTCGGGAGACAAGGGCGCCACCGGTGCAGGAGTGTACGAGGGGCCCGGATTGTATCCAGGATAAGTGCCCGACTGCTGCGCGGCGCGGCCGTTGGCCAGTTCTTGTGCGCGATTGATGTCGCCACCTGCGGCGCTAAAATCGCCCGGAGTGATTTCGGGTCCAAAGAGACCACCATTGTACTGTGCATGCGCGAAGAGCGGAGCCACTAAAGCGATTAGCGCGAAAAATTTGATCATTGAATCCCCCATTGATTGGGCGCCACTTTTGGCTGGTGACGCCCCGAAGTCAACGGAAGCCCGGCGAGTGAAAAAGTTATTCTTCAGGACCTGCTCTTGCACTAAGGAAGCCCTTATTACTCAGGTCAAAAGGACGATGGGAACACCTTCGATGCGTTGGCTATTTTGCGCGTTAGTGACAATTTCTGTCTTCAACGGGGTTTCAGCCTCGGCCTTTACGAATTCGATTTGTGACGGCACCACCGACCTCAAGGCCGGCGATTGGCTCGTTCTCGACATCGACGGGACATTGGTGACCGAGCCGCAAATGTTCGGCCGGGACCAATGGTATCACCAGCGCCTTGAATCGCTCATCGCCAATGACCGTCTGACTCCCGAACAAGCATTGGTGAAATTGCGGCCCGCCTACTTCGCCGTCAAAGAGATCAGCCGCCTTCAGTTGATTGAGCCGTGCCTCCTCGACACACTCGATCAGCTCCGCGAGCGCGGCGTTTATGTTTTTGCGCTCACCGGCCGCTCCCCGCGTATCGCCGATCCCACTCTAAAAATGCTGGCGCACTTGGGAATTCAGTTTTCGCTGCCCCCCGAGATGCAAACATTCTTGCAAAACTTCGCCTGGCCACAGAGTCCCCGGCAAGCCGGTTTCAAAGACAACGTTATTTTTGCGGATGGAGCTGACAAAGGTTTGATCATCGACTCGATCCTGCAACAAATGAGACCTTCCATGAGCCGGTATCTGCCGGGACAAATCCGGATGTACGACGACACGGATCGAAGCATCGCCCAATACAACCGAGTGATTCCGGCTCTGGGAATTGTGGCCACCGCCATTCCGTTCCGCCCGGCCAGCATTCGCACAGGTCAATTTCAAATGGCCGTAGCGGAAGTTCAAATGCAGAACTTTGTCGCACACGGAATGAAGGGTCCGATTATGACCGATGCTCAGGCCGTCCAGCAATTGCTGAGTCATCAGGACTGCGGCGTGCTCCTCTTGAGCCGAGCGCCTTATGAGCTCACGCCTCAGGCTTCAAAGGCGACAAATCCAAATTAGGACAACGAGTCTTTAAAAACTCGGCAAGACTCGCGTCATCGGGATATTTCAGATTCGGTTCGCCGTAATACATGTTCTCGTAGAAAAAGAATTCGTCATTCTTGATTTGGCACTTGTGATTGCCGGCATCGGTGAAGACCGATAGACCCGCAGGATCCTTGTAGGACTGAGTCCCAACCTTCCAGCCGGCGTCCATCACGAGTCCTTTGAACGACGTGATCTCGAGCCCTCCCTGATTCTCCAAAGAGATTTGGGACGCCACTTGAATTTGGCCAGGAAGCGATTGCAATTGAGCGGTTTTCGCCGCGAAGACGGCCTCGCCTGCGCCCAGACTGACCGTCAGATCGCCATTCTGCGCGAGCAGCAACACCGGTGTCGTTTGGCGGGGGAAAAGAAAGTACGTACGCGTTCCGGTCGCCTGATCAAGATCGTCGCCAGGGACGGAGACGAAAACCATAAACCGGCCACGCTCATCTAGCCAGTATTCGCGGTACAACATATCTGGTTTTTGCTGGGGAGTGACCTGCACCATGCAGCCATAGGCGACAGTATCGAACCGATTGGCGACGAAACCCGCGCCAATCACCTGGTCAGCCGGGCAGTCGTTAGTTGCAGCAAACGCATTGAGTGACACGAAGAGCGAAAGAATTATTGTTTTAAGCATTGCCGGAGGTAGCACGGCGCGATCGCCGCCCGCAAGAGGCAAGGTCAGGAATAAGGTGCGCGCCAATCGATCTTAGTAGAAATTTCGCCTTTTAGGCTTCGATCGGTGATGAGACGTATTAGGAAACCGAATGGCGCGCCCGGAGACTATTGGGCCGCCGGCTTCGGAGGTGGAACCGAGTTAAAAGTCAAGGTTGAGAGTCTAACCTCTGATCCCTGGACATCATACGTGGCACCCCAATGTGCCTTTATATGAATTGTCTTTCCATCATGGTTAACATCGATATCGGCTTCGCCAATAGCCCATTGCAGGGTGTTTCCCGGGTTCACTTTCGTCACTGTCACTTTATGGTGTGACTCTGTTTTGAAGCGTTCGCTGTAGGTTTGCAGTAAAGCTTGTTGGCCTTCAATTGGCCCCTCTGGAAAATTCACCACGCCATCCGGAGTAAAAAGAGACGCAATTCCAGCAGCATCTTTCGCATTCCAATATGAATCCCACTGCGCCGATATAGCTTCAGCCATTTTCATTGGACTCGCAGACTCGGCAAAAGACGGACTCACTGACAGGGCCATCAGGACGGCTAGAGCAGTTTTAATCATAGGATTTCCTCCGGTTAAGGTTTCGCGCACCTTCTCACTTTCGGTTCCGACATTCAATTATAAATTATTTTTGTTTATTCTTGAGTCTGCCTAAGGGGCGTGTGCACGAGGCCGTCAATGACTCAAGCCGAGTATAGATTTGCAACTCCGCCAGAGCTCTTGTTTGCGCGCCTCGCGAGAAGACCTCTCGCCATGCACGGATCCTACGATTCCAAATCCGATGAGCAACTGCTGAATGGATTTAGCCCGCGCGCGAAAATCAGCGGGGTCCAAATCTTTGAAGAAGCCTTCATCTCGCCCACTTAATAAAAGCCCTTGAATCCGTTCGTGGCCAATCCCTATGTTGCGGGTAAAAAGCTGAAGCAGTTTGGGATCGGTGTTCGCAGTCGCATAAATCTGCATTAAAAAACCGTTGTCATGGGGACAGTTCCAAATCCATTCCACGACTGCAAAAATATATCCGCGGAGCTTTTCGCGAAAACCTTCGCGGCTCATAATTGCATCTGCCGCCTGCTTCTGAAGTCGAGCATAAACATAGCGGTACCCTAACCGGATAAGCGCATTTCGATCCGGAAAATGATGCTCGACGAGCTGGCGGGTCACTTTGCACTTTTTGGCCATATCTAAATACGTGACCTGGTGAATTCCATGCTTCGCGACGAGCTCCGCGAACGCTTCGATAATTTGGAACTTGCGCCGGTAGACCCTTTTCTCGGCTAGCTCCAGAATCTCGGGCCAGTCGCTTTTAGAAAAAATAGCGAGGAGTTCACGGTCTGTTTTGGACTTGCTCATCCTCTTGAGTATGTCGAAGATTTGCTTTTAGGCAAATGTCTGAGAATTTCCACTTGCACTTTTGATGCGTTCTGTTAAATTGTGCTGATGAAGTTGTTTATTCTTATTTCACTCACAATGACAATGACCTCTGCATTCGCCAATGAACTGTTCTGCAATCGTGGAAACGGTGGCTACTTCGTCGAGTATTCCCTGAACGCTCCGCTCAAGTCCGTCCGTTTGACGATCATCGATGCATCGGGCGTTGAAGACGCTTCAGGCGACATTCCTTGTGATGGCCCTCAAGAAGCCGCCTATATCTGTAAAGGCGAAATTCCCTCGGCCACCGATGAAGGTTTCAAGGGACCGAAGATCGCTGTGAACGCAACCCTAGGCGAGAACCAGTTGGGCGCGGGCGGCGGGCTTGTCCAAATCGACGGCAACGTCGTTTCGTGTTCCGCAAAATAAAACAGGTCCTTATTTTAGGAACTTTTATCGACGGTCGTGAACGTGTAACTGCAATAAATCTCATCAAGTTTCCACCCAGCGGTTTCATAAAGGTGACGCGCGGGAGCGTTATCGAGCGCCGTCTTCAGCGTCAATCCGCGGGCTCCGGATTCCGCCGCGAACTCCTCGGCCTTGCGCAGGAGAGCGCGGGCTGTGGATTGGCGGCGCGCTTCGGGCAAAACGAAGAGATCGTTTAAAACCCACAGCCGCTTCATCCCAATCGACGAAAACGACGGATACAGTTGTACAAAACCGACGACCGTCTGATTGATCTCGGCATAAAAAACTTCGGATTCCCGCTTAATGAGCCGCTCAACCAAGAACGCCCGCGCGCCCGGCAAGTCACTGGCCTGTTTGTAAAAACGCCGGTATTGATCGAACAGCGGCGCGAGGCGGTCCGCATCTTGTTCCGTGGCTTTTCGAATTTCCATCAGTCGTGCTCCACAATCGTAAAGACCTTTTTGAGTTTCCAAGGGATACGCCAACGCCAGCTCGATCCCCGTTCGAAGCTCATCATGCTTCCGGTGCTAAGGCGAACACGCTCGTTGGTTTCGAGGTTTTCCAATTCGGCTTGACCATCGAGGATGTAGACCGTTTCGCTCCACTGGAAATGGAGAACAAGTTCCCCTGGCCCGCTTTCCCAAACGCCGTGCTGAATATGGCCTGAATTGATTTCGGCGGCGATCCCTAACAACTGTTCCGGCTCGCCGAGGCTACCGAAGGTGCTGGGCTTCATGTGTAAGTCGGTGATCTTAACCATGCTTCCCTCCGCTGACGGCAAACCAGAAATGATAAAAACTGGAGCGCGGGTCGCGCGCCAAAGCGTGTAGATCGCGAATCGCTACCTCGCCCTGGGCGCGATCGCTTGGATTCAAATAAATATTCAGGCTCGGCATCAGAGTACTCGCCAAGAATTCAATCTCGCCGCCGCCGCCCAAAATGGATTGCACTTCGGGCCGCACATCCGAAAAGCCTGTCTCTTTGAGATAGGGCGCCAGCCGGCGCCCGACGTTCGGGTCTCCGCCTAAGCGCCTCTGCCCGTCTTGCACTTTTTGCCAGAAGCTGGCGAAGGTCAGCGGGGCCGGCTCAAAAAACATGCAGTCGCGGTCGGCGTCTTCGATCAGCACGCGCCCGCCCGGCCGCAACACACGGCGGATGTTGGCAAGAGCCAGTTTAGGATCGGCCAAGTGCATAAAGACCAACCGCGCGTAAACAAAATCAAAACTCGCGTCGGCAAAAGGCAAGTCGTAGAGATCGCCCTCCACAAATGACAAATTGGGAACTCCGCGATTGAGTTCGCGCGCTCTCACTAAGAGCTCGGGGCTGCGGTCGACACCGATGACCTCTGCCCCCAAGTCGGCCATGATCCGGGCGCGAAGGCCCTGGGCCGTTCCGACCTCCAGCACTTGTCCTTTGACCGGAAAACCGTGCCGCGCGAGCAACTCCGGAAAACTCTCCATGCGCAACTGCGCGCGCTCGGCCAAGCGCGTACTCTCGATATGTCGGCTTTCCAAATTTTCAAACTGATACGAACCCTTCATATAGACCTCACTAATCGAATCTCCGGAAAATTTTCGACCAAACCGTATTCCGCGATGGCCTCGGCTGCGCGCGCTTCGCAATAGCGGAGCGCTTGTTCGCCGTGGCTCTTCATATCCAGCACCACGACCTTCACTTCCCGCAACGAGCGGTAGGTGGATTGCTGCCAGCCCAGCGGATTTGAGAAAAACTGATAGCCCATTTCGCGTAAAGAATTCTCGCGCGGCGAGCCGGTGACGAATGTTCCAATGACGAAGCGTACGCCTTTTTCCAGCGCCAAGCGCAGAAACCAGTACCGCAACACCAGATTCAATCCCGACGCGCGCTGTGAAGAGCATGTAGCCGCACGGCTGAGCAAGAGCACCGGCAAATCGAGCGACACGGGGAAATTCCATGGGCACTCGAGCTTACGTTCGAGCAGAACAAGATTGTCGATCACTTCTCCGCGCATGGTGGAGACCAGCCGGCCGTCCCGGCGCGCGATCATCACATGACTTTCGTCGTCGGACGGTTTCCATTTGAGCGTGGTCAAATCGACGGCGAAGCCCGTGGCCTTCGCGTACTCCTGCATGCGCAACCGGTCGACTTCTTCCTTGAGGCTCGCATCGGCAAACGCAATCTGTCCGTTCATAATGCCGCCTCCTGCAATTTGAACTCTTCTTTTGCACGTAGTGCCGACATAACGATGCGGTCAGATAGACGGCCCAAACAACTCAAATTCCCGAATCCCGGCCCTTGCATCAAACCTCCGAGCATCGGCAAATGGAGCCGCGGCAGCATTCCTTCCACCGACAGATCACTCTGAATGAGGTGTGCGATTTCAGTCTGCTCCAGTTCCGTTCCGGCCGCCCGCTTGAGTGCAGCGATAGCCCGGGGTGAGAGAATGGCCTTGAGCAAGGAGAGCTGATCAAAGCCGGTGGCAAGAATGACTTGGTCGTAACGCCGCTCACTGATGCGATTGGCGTAATCGAGCCGCATCACCAACTCGTCTGCGTCGCGGCTCAAACCTACGACCCGGCCGGCGACAATGCGATGTCGGACTTGATCATTGAGTACGCTCATCGCGTTGGTTGAAAACACGCCCAAATCCGTACGCTCAATAAAATCCACGCGATCCGCGATCTCCATCTCCGTCCAACGATTCCGCTCCGGCTGACTGTAGACCTGGTTTTCATAAAAATTCTCGGCACGCGTGGAAATAAAGCCCTTTGGCGCAATGACTTCGACACGCAAGTCGGGCGCGTATTGCGCCAACGCCAAGAGCATCGAGGCCGCGTTCTCTCCGGCGCCGACAATCGCGAGCGTTCCCTGACGAGGCAGAGTCTGGGTCTTGAGCGTGGTCCAGAAAGATTCCAAATCAAAAACTCCGGCCGGCAATTGTCCCGTCACGAAGGAAGCTCGGGTCTTGCCCGGTCCCGTCAACATCAGACGGTCTGCGATCAGCTTCTCAGCCCCTTTTAAATTGAGTTCCCACCGCCGGCCGTCATTCGACAAATCAATTCCAACCACCTCGGCTTTGACAATCGTCACCTGCGGGCCGAGTTGCGCCGAAACCCAGCGCAAATACTCCGCCCATCCCTGATGGCAAGGCGCCGGCCGGCCCCGGTCAATCCAATCGGAAAACCGTCCGGTCTGAACTAAAAAAGCAGTCCAGGTGAATTGCATCAACCGGCGGCGAACCCGCTCGTTGAGGTCCTCACTGCCCACGTCGGTCTCCAGAGGAAAGACGACATCTTTTTCAGGTGAAGTTCCCAGCTTCATCTCACCATTGGTGAATCCGAAATCTCCCGACCAATTGGCGGCTACACCATTCTTTTCAATCAAAACGACCCGGTCCACGCTGAGGCCGAACTCCTCGAGCACTTTGGCCTTTACGGCGACCGCGATTCCCTTTGGACCGGCACCCACGACCGCTAGAATTTTTCGTTCAGGAGAGCGCATACATAGTCCTTCCCGGGGAATGGCGTTCAATTGAGCCGGCGACCCGCTGCCCGACTTCGAGCGCGAACTTAAATCCTGTTCCTCCCCATCCGGTGGCAAGGCTCAACTGCGGAAGTCCCGCCACTTGCCCGGAGTAACCGATTCGGTTGGGTGCATAGCAGTCTTCCGCGGTCGTCTTTTTGTAAGGCTCAAGCCAGTACCGGTCGAGAGTCCGCGGGCCCGCCGCATTCGCAAAGGTCAAATCTGTTCCGCGGCCGAGGCAGGCGAAGTCGAGCGTTTCTCGATCCAAATAATTCGGCAGCACATCCTTACGCGTTTTTTCCGCGCTGAAGGTGCTCAGGGTCTTCGCCTCAAGCGGGAGAGACAAGCCCAGATCCCGCAGCCGCGGCAACAGGCGCGCGCCACCCGCGAGGATCAAAGTGTTGGTCGTGACCGTCGCGTCCGCGGCCGAAATCCGGTAGTGGTCGCGGTAGCGGCTTAAGCGCTGGACCTCGAAACCATCGATGACGGTCGCGCCGGCACGGGTACCCGCCGCGATCAAATTTTCACTGAAGACCCGCGGCGACAAGGCCGAACCCAGCGGCTCATAAATCGCCCACTCGTCGTCGCCCCAACGAAATTGCGGAAAATACTTCCGGCCGCAAACCGTCGTGTAAACTTCAAATGGATACTCCGCCCCGTTCATCAACTCTAAATTTTCTTTGTAACGCTCGTAACGGGCCTTGTTGAAAAAGTACAAGCTGCCGTTTGCCGGCGGATTCTCTGTCAGCACGCCAGACTGTTGCAGAGCTTTCAGACGCGTGTGACTACCGAGAGCCAAACGGACATGTTCGGAATGTTCGTGAAACACCCTCAACATTCCACCTGAGTTCGAGGTGGCGCTGACCGTCGCACGCCCATGATCGATCAACCCGACGTTGCCATAGCCTCTGCGGGTCAGCTCATGCAAAATGCTGGCGCCGACGCAGCCACCGCCCACTATCGTGATATCGAACTCAAAAAAATTCATAGCGTCCTGGCCCAATCCGTCACCCAGCCCGGACTCGTCTCGCCGAGTGCCGCCTGCAAACTCTTTGAAATTCCCGGCATAATCGGAGCCGCGTTCGCCGCCAGGGCGCGAATCCGTAAACGGTCGCCATCCTGCGCGGCTAAATCAATCCATTCCATAATCCGGTGCGCCGCCCGCCGCGGATCAAATTTCTCCGGCGACAGAAAATCTTCCAGCTCGCGGGTGAAGCGGTTGCACTCGGCTAGAACGCCATCCTCCGGCCGAGCTGACCCCGCCGTGCGAGCTAAGTTGTGCAGCGTCCGCATCTGACTCTCAAGCTTCGCCGAAAACGTGCGGAAATCTTTGACCGAAAAATCGGACTGCCTCGCGCCGGGCCGATGCAGGCTGAGATAGAAACGCAAATGGTCGGTGTTGCCGTCGAATTCGTCGGCCCACACCGCGTGCCCGCGGCTGGTCGAGAACTTCAAGCCGTCAAGCAAGAGAAATTCGTTGGTCAAAACTGCGTCAGGCAACTTCGCCAGCGGATTCACCGCCTTCAGGAGTGCGGGAATAAACAGGAGGTAGTAAAAGCTATTGTCGAAACCGAAGGCATGTATCCATGATGCCTGTCCTGTGGCGAATTTTTCGTAGTGCGCGGCCATTTCAAACCAAACATGCATCGTCTGTTCAGAGTTCGGAAATTGCATGCCCTCGGTGCCGGGATAGCTCACCAAAACTTTAAGCTCAGTCATACCAGCAACCCGGTCGACCAGCTCACGCAGCCGCTTCGTCAAACTCAGGCCCGACAGATCGACCGCAGGCAAATGCCGTTTCAAATCGAACACGTAAACCGATGTAGCCCTTGGCTCCGCCGCATGACCGCACCGCGCGCATTTGGGATCGAGCAGCGCTTGAGGCATCACGACGACGCCGCAACTTTCGCAGCCGCCACGGCTCTCGGCATTACAAACCGGGCACGTGCCATCAATCAGAGCATCGACCAGCGCGCGGTCGCAGTGCGCGCAATGCGGAAGAAGCAGCGATTCCTGCACGACCGCACCTTTCGCAACCGCAGCGCGGGCAAAGCGTTCCACGCGTGCCTTGTAGGCGGAATCTGTTTTCGGTTCGACAAATTCGTCGAACGCGATTTGCATGGCTCTAAGACTGCTTTCAATCCGCGCCCGCATTTTTTTGCGGAAGGCCTCCGGGCTGAAACCGAGGGCACGAGCCCTCTCACCGACATAGTTTTGATGGTCATCCGTTCCGCTGTGACTGAGAACCGCCGCGCCCCGCGCCCGCAAGTAGCGGGCGGCAATATCGGCGGCCAAATAGGGGCCACTCATGTGACCTAAGTGCAATGACCCGTTCGGCGTCGGCGGCGCCGCCGTGACGACGGTTTCAGGGGCAATTGCTGGAATTTCAACGTCGTCACTGTAAACGGAAAGAAAGCATAGCTCCTCTGCACCCGTATTTCTAAGTTCATGAACGGAGAAGGGCGGGATGACCACGAGGTCGCCGCTCTCCAGCCGCGAAGTTTCGCCGGCGATCTCCATTAAACCTTGGCCGCAGATAATATAAAATAGCTCACCTTCGAAATGGGAATGGCTGGCCGTATTTCCGCCAGTGGGAATCTTACAAAACGTCGGATATAGTCCGGCGCGGGATGAATTGGACGGGAGAGAGGCGCAGAGAATGCCGTAGGCCTCGTGGAATTTCTGTTCACTGGAACGGTAAACCGTCGTCATTTGCTCCCTCCGGCTGCCAAACTAACCAAATTGAAGAATGAATAAAACTGATGGTTTTTCACTCAAATCATTGAAAATATAAGAACGGTTGAATATATATAGACACGATGAAATTCGATCAGCTGCAATATTTTGTGGAGACCGCGCGCCGCCAGCACATTGGCCAGGCCGCCCGATTTTTGAACATATCGCCCAGCGCGATCAGCCACAGCATCGCGGCCCTTGAGGAAGAATTCGGAAAGCCACTGTTTGAAAAACACGGACGCCAAATTAAGCTGACGCCACACGGGAAGCTGCTATTGGACCGGGCCGAGTTTTTATTGAGCGAATCCAATCGCATTCGTGAGGAATTGTCATCGGATAAGCTTGAAATGCGCGGCCACTATCGAATTGCCGCGACTCACACCCTGTGCGCGAACTTCCTGACCCCGGCCTGGATTGAAATTCAGGATCAGCATCCCGCCTTGACCGCCACTTTGCACTCCTTGCGTTCGGGCGAAGTGTTGTCGCGCGTGAATTCGGGCGAGGTCGATCTTGGAATTTGCTTTTCGCCTCACTCGGGCCCCAACCACGAGCAGGAAATTCTGCATCAGGGGAAATTGGTGTTCTGCTTCGGCCGCAAGCATCCGTTCCTCAAAGACCGTAAGCTCGAGCACCTGAATCAGTTCCCGACGATCGCGGCGCTGGCCGCCCAGGGCATCGAGAATTGCGAAAATCATCCGTCATTTCAAAAACTTCACTTACAGCCCAGAACCTTAAATCTATTCGACAGCTACGACATCGCGATTGCCGCGGTCAGATCGAACAAGCTGTGGACGATCATGCCCGACTTTCTGGCCTACAGCATTTCGGACATCGAGACCTACGTTCCCCGCGGGTGGGAGGCGGATTATAAGATCGCGGCGGTGTGGCCTAAGTTCCGGATTCGCACACAGGCGCTCGATTCCGTGATTCAACGGGTCTCGGAAGCCGTCAAAGCCGCGGCCTCCCGAAACGTTTAGTTTTTTGATACGATTAAACTGAAAATCAATCAATTTTCAGAAATGATGTTTTGCCCTATCTTGGCGCCGTGAACTCGCGTTTCTGCCTATGGGCCTCATTTTTAATAATAAGTCTGGTCGGACTCGGACTTTGCATTCGCGCGCTGGCGTTGAACGGCATGCCCGTCGCCGAAAGCCTGGTCTTACGCGGCCTAAGCTGCTTGGCCTTTGTCATATTTTTCGCGTATCGCAGACAACTCTCTTTGATTCCAAAGGTCTTAAAGACCCAAATCCTCCGCGCCGTGCTCGCCGGCCTGGCCTTAACCCTTTTGACGTTGAGTTACAACTGGCTGTCGGCGTCGTCGGTTTCGGTCTTGTCGAATGTCGATGTGCCCCTACTGGTGGTTTTGGGTCCCGTCATCGGAGTTCAGGCCACAAAGCGCGCGCGCTTGCTGTCGCTGGCCTCGATTGCGTTTCTAGTTTGGTACGTGGCCAACTTGGAGTCGCAGGTTAATTTGGCTTACGGGCTGGGGACTCTGCTGAGCGGTACGCTCTTACTCTGCTTTGGCTACCTGTTCATTAAGAAAAGCATGACGGAGGAAAATCAAGCCGTCGCGATTCTCACGCCAGCGGTAGCTATTGTTCTCTATGGTCTCATTGAGAGCGCGGGCCATGTGGCGGCGGCGCTGACGCCGGCCAATCTCGCGTTGAGCGCTCTCTCCGGCGCGTGCATGTTTTTGGCCTACATTGCGACCATGAAACTCTATGACCTGACCGATATTGCCATCGCGGAATTTCCGACGCTGATCTCGTCGATCGTCATTCAACCGGTCGAAACTCTTTTTTTAAATGAACCGATGCAAGCCGCTTATCTATTGCCCTCGCTCGGATTCGTCATGATGACTTTCTTCATCATGAATTTGCAAAAGCCGGTGTTGAGTCATGCAACTTGATCTTCCCCAGGTCGCCCAATCACTCGACTTCACCTGCGGTGCCGCGTGCTTCGAGAGTATGTACCGCTATTTCAATAATTTTTCGTTGGGCGAAATGCACTTTGCGAACGAACTTGGATCGATCGAGCTCGGATACACGCCCCCGGAGAATATCGTCAAATTGGCGCGGGGTTATGGCCTGATCTGTGACTTGAAGGAAGGGGCCGCACTCGCCGATTTACGGCGCGCGCTTACGGCTCGTAAGGTCGTATTCGTCACCTGGTGGGACGAGAGCTCCGGGCATTACAGCCTGGTGAAATCGCTCGATGACCTTTTCATTACGCTAATGGATCCTTGGACGGCTCGTAAGGGGGCCGACAATCGAATGGCGCTGGACGAGTTTATTCCCAACTGGAGAGCGCGGGGCGCGGTGGTGATCACAGCGGCGCCGAGGCTGGAATAACTCCAGCCCTCCGTTATTGTCGCGACAAGAGCCGCGGGCACTGCTAATAGACTACTCGATGAAAACATTTTCCGACTTTCCCCTCCTGGCCTCACTTCTAGGAACCTTGCGGCTGAAATCTCTCGACACTCCGACTGAGATTCAACAGCTTGTCATCCCGCGACTGTTGGAGCGGAAATCAGTGGTGGGGATCGCCGAAACTGGCAGCGGCAAGACATTGGCTTATGTTCTGCCGGTTCTCCATCTCTTGAAGTCCATGGAAAATGACGGAAATAAAGTCACTGACGAGGGCTCGCCTCGCGCCCTCGTGTTAGTTCCCAGCCGCGAACTGGGCGAGCAAGTCAGTAAGGTCTTTAAGCTATTGACCCACGACACGCGTGTGCGGGTCCGCTCCGTTCTTGGCGGCACGGCCCTCGCGGTCGCTAAGGAAAACGTTAAGGGCTGCATTGAAGTTCTAGTCGCGACACCCGGGCGGCTGGAGCAAATGATTGGCCGCCGGCAGGTCAGCCTAGAGGATTTGCAGATTTTGGTAATCGATGAAGCCGACGTGATGGTCGACCCCGGATTTCTGGAAGTCGCCGAAAAGATCCTCGGGGCCTGTCCCGAAACGATGCAAGTGGCCCTGTTTTCCGCGACGTTCTCCGCGGACGTGCAAAAGTTGGTCTCCGAAATGTTTGAAGGCATCGAAATCCTGCGCACGAAACGCAGTGAACGGGTTCCCTTGGGCCTCAAAACAGAAAATATGAACGTGGTCGACGGCAAGCGCTGGCCTTTGCTCAAGAAAATACTGACTGAGGAGCGTAAGGGCAGCATTTTGATCTTCACCAACACGCGCGAGCAATGCGACGTCCTTGCGGAATTAATGCAAAAAGACGGGCTCGATTTCGTGGTTTACCGCGGTGAAATGGACAAAGTCGAACGGCGAAAAAACCTAAATGAGTTTCGCGACGGCATTATCAAGATATTGCTTTCGACGGACTTGGCCTCACGCGGGCTAGACGTGGAACACGTCGATTGCGTGATCAACTATCACATGCCGGCGCATCTCGAGAATTATCTTCATCGCGTGGGACGCACAGCCCGCGCGGGCCGCACGGGAATCGCAATCAACTTGATCACTGAACGCGATGCTGAAATCGTGTCTCTGATTCAACGGTTTGAGTGACTCGACGTGATTAATCCCCCGTTTTTACTTTCGACATTTCTAAAAGCTTTCAAACGCCGTCTCAAAATTAAATCGCGGCTGCATAAATATTTGCTCCAATTTTAAGAAGCCTGTTGAACTTATTTTTGCTCTTTTCTCACCGCGAGAATTACCCGAAAAGCAGGAATGGCAAGACGCTATACTTATTTTCGCAGGGAACTGCGATACAATCACGACGGGAAAGTATACCTATACACCTCAAAGGGTAACGTTCTTCAAGCACGGGGCCGGGACTTGAGCTCCCTAGGCATTGGAATTGAATTTCTAAGTCAGCTGAAGGGCTACCGCCTCGGCGCCGAAGTCGAAATTGAATTCGCAGTTCCAAATCACTTGCGGGGTCTGAAAATCAAGGCGCAATTGCGAAGGGTCAGTACCGATAGCAAAGGACATCACCACTGTGGCTTCGCTATCATTGACAATAACCCGGCCGTTAAGCAACGAATCAGCGAGATTATTGCGTTTTATGACAAATTGCCGCGGCGACTCCGCTAGACTCGGTTGACGGCTCCTCAAGTGTAGTTCTACGCTTTTTGGATGCAAGAGCGTGACCGCCTCCTCCGACTACGCGAACATATGGCTCTCTCGCAGAGGGAACTCGCGGCCGAGTTCCAGGTTAGCCATGGGGCGATTGCGCAATGGGAAAATGGCGAGCGCGAAATCCCCGGTCCAGTCCTCCGCTTGCTTGCAATCTATGAAGATGATTTAGGCCTCACTCAAATGGAAAGCTTGCCGCCCACGTCCTACTGGCAGCGCACCGGGCAATATTCGAGGCTTGCGGGTGGAGTCGGCGTGGATCTCCTGAAACACGTCCTCACACGCGCCGTCGTTTCCGACCGCCAAGCTTCGCTTCTCCGCCAGAAAACCGGTACGCAAATCGCCGTCAAAATTGCCAAAGAACTTGCAAGCATGAAGGGCCTCGGCACGAAAGCGTTTCAGATGCTCAATAACTTCGCCTTTCTCTTCCCTGATGAAGTGCAGGCCGCACTTTCAAAAGTGACCGGCGAGTTGACGCCCATGCCGCAGAAAAAGGTCGCCGAGGTCTTTAACGCTGAACTGGGGGCTCCCCCGCGCCAACTCTTTTCATCTTGGTCGACAACGCCGCTGGCGACGGCTAGCGTAGGTCAAGTGCACGTTGCAAAACTAAAGACGGGCGAACCCGTCGCCGTCAAAGTGCAATATCCGCAAATTGCGGAAGCAATCCGCGCCGATCTCAAAAACTTTCGCGCGCTCGATAAGTTCAGCAGCTTTCTACTGAAGAGCCAAGAGCCGGGCGTGATCATGCGGGAGTTCGCAACACGCTTCGAGGACGAGTGCGACTATCGCAAAGAGGCGGTTTATCAGGAACAGTTTCGAGAGTTGTTTCATGGCAAGAACGATGTCGTGATTCCCAAAGTACACCGTGAATTTTCAACCACCCGCATTCTCACGACTGACTATGTGGCCGCGCAATCATTTAACGAATTCTGCGCAACCGCGTCCCAGGTGGAGCGCGATCGCGCGGCGCTAGCCATTTGGCGAATGACCTTCGAAGGCATTCTTAGACACGGTATTTATCACGCCGACCCCCATCCGGGAAATTTTCTATTCGCCGACCGCAAGGTCATCGTCATCGATTTCGGCTGCGTGACCCAATTCGACCCCAAATTCGTCAGGCTTTGGCATGGATTTTTGCGGGCCATTGCGGGCAACGACTTCGCGGCCTTCCAACAAGTTGTGGTCGACTTCGGGATTGTGCGCGATTCGCGCTTCGACTTTGAATACCAGTGGCGTGTTTCGCGCCGGGCCTATCGTGCCTGGGCCGACGACAAACCGTTTATGTTTACCCATGAGGAAGTTCGGCAAACTTACATCGATTATTTTATTCGCTCGCCGAATCGCTCCTTTTTTCACCACTCCAAGGAGTGGGTCTTTCTCCTTCGCCTCGCCTGGTGCATGCCTTTTCTACTCGCTTCACTTCGCGCCCGCGTGAACTGGAAGCGTCATGGACTGGCCCTGCTCCGCTCCGAACCGCCGTCTCAGCCGCCCCCCGCTCACCCCGTGAGCAGAAAGTCCGAACGAGCCGTTTTCACTTAAAAATAGCCATTTTTCGCATTGAGAGAATGGCACCTTGGGGCCGTAATGGGTGAGCTAACCCAAACCAAGGAGTTCCAAATGAAAGCTCTCTTCCTCGCCGCAACTCTCTTACTGGCTCTTCCCTGCTTCGCCGACGCCTATCATGTACCGGAAGGTTCCTATTCGGGTACCGGGACCTGGTCAGATAATTTCGGAGCCACGGGTACGTGGACGATGGACATTACATTCACGGCGACGGCAACCGGCTATCACGAAGAATTCACATCGTCGATGAGCGACGGCCGCAGTTATAGCGGAGCGGCGGACCTGACTTTCGATGCGAACTCGAACTTCGTCTATACAACGACGGTGGGCGGTTCACCCATGACGATCGGGCATGGCGTCTCCTCACCCGGCGCTTATCAAGTGACCGATTTGATGTTGAACGCCAATGAATCGATCGCGGAGTTCGGTGACTTCAGCCAGTGCGGCGTGTGGCAACGCTGGGGAACGATTACCGATAAATCGTCGGGCCGTGCGACTCAGTACAAGATTCAGGAATTTCTTCAGTAGTTGATTTGGCCTCAAGCCCAATCTCGTGGCGAATTTCCGAGATTGGGCGATCCCACTGATTTTCCCACTCGTAAGCAAAAAGAGGCGGCGTCCGTTGGCCAAGAGCCCAGCCCTCTGCCACCGCTGCATAAATCGACGGGACTAGAGCCGGATTCTTAATCATATTACCGGCAAGCGCGAGACCAGTGTAAAAAGGCGCTGTCGGCCAACACATCTGCGCATACATAAATCCCTGAAGCTTTAACTCTCCCACCGAATCCGGTGGCCAGCCTAAGATGACGTGCCAAACATCGTGAGTTTCGAGTACGCGGCGGTGAAAATACCCCTCGGGCGTGTCCGTCGCGACGTCTTTGAAAAAAACGAGCTTCAGACCATGCTTTTGCAGAAAGCGAGCGTACTCAAAGCCTAATGAACCGGGAGCCATTTTCTGTAACGACTCGAGCGTAAGAGTGGAATGATCGAATAACTTTCTGCTTTCGAGAAGACGACGGTTGTCGGCATTGCCTTCGACGAACTTGAGGCCTGCCTTCATATAGCCCTGCTCAGCCAGCGTGCGACGGAATTTCTCAATATAGTGGTAATTTAGCGGCCGGAAGGTGATCCGCATGAGCAAGTATATAAGCTTTAGTTTATCAAGCATGGGAGAAATTCAATCACAAGGTAGGCGGATAACCTAGCTTTTTTGGTCGAATAAACCTATCACTTACATATGAAAAGTATATTTCCAGTCGCATTCATTCTCTTGGCGGCCTCCTTACCAGCTCTTGCTAGTCAGGAAGACTCCTGTTCCACTATGAACACTTGCCACATCGAAAAAAAGACCTGGGTCAAAAAAGGCTGGAGTCTCGACTACGCCAAGGATCTTCAAATTTCCTCTCTTTGCGTGCACGATCGCCCCACTCTGCAGCTCGAACCTAAGCTGGGCCTTGAGCTGTGGGTTTTTGGTGGCGATAAATCCTCGAGCAACTGGCTAGATTCACAGCCGCACATCACGGCCAATCTCTACACCGATAAACTGACCTACGTGGTGGCCACGGGAAGTGCGCCTTTAAATAGTGGGGGCTTTGCCTTCAGCCACCGCCTGAACGGGAAAACCTTCGTCGAAGTGAATTGTTTTAAAAAGTAGTTCTGCCTCTGAACTTTCTGCCCGGGCAGAAAATTGGCGCGCCCAACCTTGCAGATTTATGACCAACGGGCGTACGATCCCCGTTTTCTTGGAGGGATCTTTGGAACAATTGCCGGCGTGGAACAATAGTACGGAATACCAAGGCCTCGATTCTCATGACTTCAACACCGATTTTTCGAAGGTCACCGACTTAGTCCGACAGATTGAGGAGTTGAGCCTGACGAAAGTCTTCGACGTTCCCCGCGCCCAACAAATTTCGCGACTGTACGATCAGGCGATTATTCTTTTTCAAAATCTGAAGGCTTACGTCGGATGCGAGATGGCGTTAGACGCCAAAAATGAAGAAGCACTGAAATTGAATTCCCGTTTGCTGCAAACCGCTTCTGCCTTAGGTGCGGCGATCACGTCCAGCCACATGTATCTTAGCCGGTGCGACGACAAAGTTCTTGCCGATTACTTGAACAGTCCGGAAACTCAGCCTCAAGCCTTTCACTGGCAAGAAGAGCGCAAGCAGAAGGACTTCCTGCTTTCGCAAGAGCAAGAGGAACTGCTCAAGCGGTTTCGCCAATTTGGGCTCCAAAGTTGGGGCGAGTTATACAACCAGATCGGCGGGTCACTTGTCGTAAAAGTTCAAGGCCGGGGCGAATTGGGTTTGGCCGAAGCCCAGGGGCTATTACGTGACGGCGACGAGCAAATTCGCCGTGACGCTTGGCAGGCGATTAAGACGGCGTGGAAGGC
>Ga0265338_10000430_pt1 | contig 75382 bp, 80 predicted proteins | sample 42126metaG_FD_193579 | JGI IMG/M metagenome (GOLD analysis project Ga0265338, IMG submission 193579) | Rhizosphere microbial communities from Carex aquatilis grown in University of Washington, Seatle, WA, United States - 4-21-26 metaG | ecosystem: Host-associated > Plants > Roots > Rhizosphere...
TTTTTTCATCAGATGCTAAATTAGAAAAGGGGTTATTACCCCCTTATTCTACCTTGGAATCAAGGGTGGAGCGAGAAAGAATGTGGATAAATAAAGCTCGCCACGCTTTTACATGGCTAGAAAGGTCAACTTTATGAGTAAAGGACAGTCTTGAATAAGACCGCATCTGCAGATGCAAGCGAAGATGGCTTTGCCTTGGGGTTCCTTTTCAGATACTAACCCACCAGATCGTATCCGAGTGTATAGCCTGCCCAGCGCGGAACCACCTCTGGATTCGAACCGAAGAACCACAGCGCATTGTCATACGTCGGCTTCTCCCATTCTTCCATAGCCTTCTTAAAAAAGATTTTCTTTTGTTCCGGCGTCAAAGCACATGCCCAAGGCGAAGGTTTTGTTCTTCCGGTCGCCTCCATAGCGAAATGCTCTGCCAAACCCTCAAAGACCAGCGCCTCGAGCAACATATCTCCTTCGACCGGTTTTTGCCAACGGATCGTGTGGTGTAGCTCGTGTGCAAGCGCGAATGGTAACTCATGAGCAAGCGAGTTATCAAAATCTGGATGGCTCGTATCAAGCGAAACGAATACCGTATGCGAGTTGGGCGAGAAACCGCCTATACCTCCAGCTTCTTTGATGGTGGCGGACGGATTTTCATAAATAACGATGTCCACATCATCAATGGGCAGCGACTTCTTGACCAAAGCAACAGTCGATTCGGCGATTGACTTTAGCTTGTCGGCATATAGCCGCACGTTTTTAGAGCCCAAAAGCACGTAGATCTCTATAGACATATTATTAGAAGTATATACCAATGTCAGAGCGGCCAGCGTTCGACCATAAGGAGTTTCTTGCCCTGAATGGGCATATACGACCATATTTCCTCGGTCACATACGGCATGAAGGGGTGCAGGGCCTTAAGGAGCTTCTCCAGCGTATGGAGCAGGAATTGCTGGCGGGAAGCCTTGTCTGCCTCACTCCCCTCTGTGAATATCTTCTTGCTCTCTTCAAGAATGACGTCGGCGAAACGATGCCAGGCGTAGTGATAGAGCTTTTCGCCGGCCAAGTAGTAGCGGAAGCTCTCCATATCAAGGGTGATATCTGCCATAAGCTCGTGGCACTCTTTGCGCAGAGCCTGATCGGCTTGGCTATAGGCTTCAAAGTCAGGGTTGTATGCGACGCCTTCGGTCATGGTGAAGATGAAACGCGCGATGTTCCAGAGCTTATTTGAGAACAGCTTATACGCCTTGATCTTCTGCTCGTCTACTTTGCTGTCGTTGCCAGAGCCGACTCCGATAACCAAGGACATACGGACAGCATCAGCGCCGTATTTGGCGATCATGTCGATCGGGTCGATATTATTCCCGAGCGATTTGCTTATTTTGCGATTCTTCGTGTCGCGGACAAGGCCGTGCAGATAGACCGTCTTGAACGGGATCTCATCCAAGAGATACGTGCTCATGAGTATCATGCGGGCAACCCAGAAGAAGAGGATGTCGGATCCGGTTTCCAAGATAGTCGTCGGATGATACTCCCTGTGGGCTTTGAATTCCTTTTCATCCGGCCAACCAAGAGTCGAGAACGTCCACAGGCCTGAGGAGAACCAGGTATCGAGCGTGTCTTCGTCCTGTTTCCAACCTTCGCCTTTCGGGGCCTCAAGACCGACGTAGGTCTCGTCGCCTTTGTACCACACCGGAACGCGATGTCCGTACCAGATCTGGCGCGAGATGCACCAGTCGCGCAGATTCTCGATCCAGTGCAGATAGATCTTCCCGAAACGCTCGGGGATCATTGAAACGGGCTTTGAGCCATTAATACCCTTTTCTGCCGCTTCCTTCATGAGCATCTTTAGAGTAGTTTGCTTCCCTGCGCGTTCGAACGGCTTGTTCACCGCGATGAACCACTGCAGCTTGGGCAATGGCTCGACGATCCCTCCGGTGCGCTCTGCCGTGCTCACGTTCTGGTCGATATCTTCTTCCTTTTCCAGAAGCCCTTCTGACTTGAGCCAGGCGACCACGGCTTCGCGGGCTTCTGAAGCCTTTTTATCTTTGATGCCTTCACCGCCGACCGTCATCTTGGCGTATTCATTGATGACCTGCTTCAAGGGCAGATCGTGCCTCTGGGCCATCTCCCAGTCGACGATGCTGTGCGCCGGAGTGACGCCGAGGGCGCCCGTGCCGAACTCCTTCTCGACTTCCTGGTCAGCGATCACTTTGAGATGGATCTTCTCGCCCGCGAAGACCGCATCATATTCATTGCCGATGAATGCTTTGTATCGAGGATCGTCCGGATGAACCGCGATAGCTGTATCTCCGAGCTTGGTCTCGGGACGCGTAGTAGATATGGAAATGGGTATGTCCTTGGAGTACTTGAATGTGTACAGCTTGGCTTTGCGCGCTTCATACACGATCTCATCGTCCGAGATCGTCGTCTGGCCCTTGGGATCCCAGTTCACGACGCGGTAGCCGCGGTAGATGAGACCGTCGTCGTACATCTTCTTGAATGCCGTGCGCACTGCGAAATTGCGCTTCTCGTCGAGCGTGAAGGCTTCGCGGGACCAGTCTATGGAACAGCCCATCTTGAGCATCTGCGAGACGATGGTGTCGCGCGTCTCCTTCACATGCGCTTCGACGCGGCGCAGCAATTCCTCGCGGCCGAGGTCGTGGCGCGACTTCCCTTCTTCTTTCAGGATCTTCTTCTCGACTACGACCTGCGTGGCGATGGCGGCATGATCTGTGCCTGGGATCCAGAGGGTCTTCTTGCCCCTCATGCGCGCATGACGGACCATGATGTCCTCGATGGCGAGCATGAGCGCAGAGCCCATATGCAGGGTACCAGTAACATTCGGAGGCGGAAGAACGATCGAGAACGGCTCCCCTTTCTGATTCCTCTCCGGCAGCTTGTCGGGATTGAAAAAACCGCTTTCTTCCCAGAGCTTGTAGATGCGGTCTTCGGTGGCAGCCGGGTCGTATGGCTTCAGGAACACCTTGGGTATATTGGGGTCGGGCCGTTTTTCTTCCATGGATGAGATAGTAACAGAAAAACACGGCTTCATAAAGCGAGATCACAGAAACGCATTCTCATAAGAAAGGCTGGTCGATCTTGTTTTGATGCGCGCAGTCGGTGGTGCTGACACATGCGCGCAGAGATTTATTGAGATAAATTTCATTCACACATTTTGATTTGTATGTTTTAATCAACGACTCAGCTCGGCCATATTTTTTCATCATTATACAATTTATTCTACGATACCTGTCAATGAAAAATATCTTCGTTTTTCCGTTTATGATGTGCGCGGCTCCCAGAGTCAAAAAAACCGTCGGCCGCAAAAACTAACCTACAATTATTTGTTGCGATTTGTCCCAAACAAAAACCGCCCGAGTTTCCTCGGACGGTCTTTGCAATTCTCTTGCGAAAATTTATGCGCGCTTGACGTTCTTCGCGGCCGGGCCCTTGGCGCCTTCAGCGATCTCGAAGGTGACGGCATCGCCGGCCTTGAGCTCATTGAAAGAAACGCCTGAAAGGTCGTTTGAGTGGAAGAACAGGTCCTTGGCCTCGCCTTCGCGGGCGATGAATCCAAATCCCTTGTCCGTCAACGTCTTGATTGTTCCTTGCATGTTGTTGTTTGCTTGATTTTAAATATTGAAGAGAATCGACTCATTTCCCCTGGTCCGACAACGATAGCACACTACTACCTAATTAGATAGCACGGAGCCATCATCTGTCCAGAAATGGCTCGAAAGCCGCCAAATAAGGCTAATAACGGTAGTACGGGTACGAATACGGATAGACCGGATAGGTCGGGTAATAGTAGGCGGGCTGGTAGTAGTAAACCGGGTAATAGTAGGTTTGAACCGGATAATAATACTGAACCGGGCGGTAGCACTGGCCGTAGTTGCAGCCATTGTTGTATTGGTAGTTGCTATAGCCTTGATTGCCGTAATAATTACCGTATGGCTGCTGGCCATAAGATTGAGCGTGAGCCTGGCCAGGAATAGAAGAGACAGCTGCGACGAAGAGGACAGCGGCAGCCATCGAGAGCGAGGCGGTGTTGAGTAGTTTTTTCATAAAGCAGATGACGATTAAACTCGAGTACCCTTACATCTTACTCAACAACAGACGTGTGCGCTAATGGTATACTGCAGCTGATATTAGGCACTATAAAACTAATCAAAAGACATCATGTCAAAATCATCAATAGTGATCTTAGCCATCCTCGTGATCATCGTAGTCTTGGGCGCCATATTCTTTGTCTCGATGCAAAGCGGCGCGCCGTCCAATACGCTGACACAGCCGGTTGACCAGGGACAAAATACCAACGCACCTGTGACGCCAGCCCCGGCCGTCTCGACGCCTTCAGCGCCTGCAGCTGCAGAGGCTTCGGTCTCGATAAGCAATTTTAAGTTCCTTCCTGCTGCGTTAACTGTGAGCAAGGGCACGACGGTGACCTGGACAAACAATGACACTGCACCGCATACGGTCACTGGAAACAACGGCGGTCCAGCCAGCCAGACTCTGACCCCCGGGCAGACGTATCGCTACACGTTCAACACGACTGGCACATTCAACTATCATTGCTCGATACACCCGATGATGACCGCGACGGTAGTCGTCAAATAGTCATCGTCCCGCGATCCCACGGCCGAAGAATGATAAAAGCAAGCATGGCGGTGAATGCTATTAAAGCCGCAAAGATGAATGCATACGCGGGATTGAGCACCCACAACGCGCCGGCGATCACCGAGGCAGGAAGATAGATGAGGCCTGTGACAAAATTATACATGCCTATGGCTGTGGCCCTTCTTTCCTTCTCTATATCGCTGATAAATGCCTTGCCTTGCGCTTCATCGATGGTGTAAAACACGCCGAAAAGGAGGAACAGGATGATCACCTCCCACTTTGTCCGTGCAAAGACAAAGCCTAGCGACATGATGGCGTAGACGACATATCCCAAGGTGACGACGTATTTCCGCCCGATGAGATCGCCGAGCTTGCCTATCGGCACTGACATCGCCACGAATGAGAGATTGAAGAGCGCATAGAGCAGGACGACGTCCTTGATAGCGAAGCCGATTGCGTATGCTTTGAGAAGGAGGAAGCCAAAGCTGAAATATGCCAAGGAAAAGATCCCCGCAGGGATGAGAAAGGCTTTGAACCGCGGACCGAGCGTCCCCCATGCCTTGAAGATATTCTCCCGTTCATGCGAGACGCCCGGGCGATCCTGCATGAGCGCAAGGACGGCCACGGAGATCGCGGCGGCGACTATGGCTATGATGAAAATGAGACGGAACGCACTCATGTTCGTGCCGAACTTGAGAAGCAGGACGTAGGCGACGAGCGGACCGAGGACGGCGCCCGCCTTATCCATGGCCTTATGCAGGCCGAACGCGTAACCTCTGTTGGATTCTTCAGCCACATCAGCAAGCCATGCGTCCCTCGGCGGGCCGCGGAAGCTTTTGCCCAGGCGCTCAAGGATGCGGAATGAGGCGAGCGCCGCGATTGACGTCCCCAAAAGAAGCATGAGCTTCGCCAGCGTCGAAAAGCCATAGCCGACGAGAGCGAAGGATTTCCTCTTCCCTGACCTGTCAGACAGCCAGCCGGCGATATAGTCCAAGGAAGAGGCCGAGAAATCCGATACGCCTTCCACCAGACCCAGCAGAGCCGTTGAGGCGCCCGCGATCACCGTGAAAAATATCGAGAAGACAGAGAAGATCGCTTCTGAACTGATGTCTGTCAGGAAGCTGACAAAGCCCAGCTTTACTACATCCGGATGCACATTCAGAAATCGTTTTTTCATCAGCAAATTATAGCATCTGCCAAAGATGGTATTTTAGAAATAACTGGATTTAATAAAGTTCTAGCTGCTCAAGCTGAATCAAAGCCATAATTATTGAATACTTAGTGTAATCTTCTCGAGTAAGTTTTTGCCCTGTCAAAAATCCAACAATCCCCCCTTTTTCATTTCCAAGCTTTTCATGATGAGTATAATTTAGCTGTTTAAAGGCCTGACTCGCATCCGCTTTACCCGAAATGATTAGATCATTCACTTTTTGAGGCCACTCAAAAGCTGGTGAAAGGCCGAGGTGAATATTTTTACCATCATAAATAGCACATGCGCCAACCTCCATAAAGCCTGTTTTTGTAAATGGCACCTCCATCAATCCTCCTTCAAGACCAAAACTATAATCACAATCTATATAAGCTTCTTTTGCTCTTTTTATGGCACCTTGAATATTTTCTTCAAGGTTTTTAGGATGTCCGAATACGTCTACGTTTACATCAATACCAGTAACATTTGGTTCAAAAAATAAGTTGGGGTAAAGGTTTACTGCGTCTAAAACCGCCTGTATTTTTGTCTTATTTTGGGATCCGACATTTATTTTCATAAACAAACTATACCAGAACATTCACATATTTACTTGTGACTCTACGGGGAGTCGACCTCGCCTCTCGGTAGCTACCCGCTCCCTCGGGCTGGTCACCGCCTCGCCATCTCGCCTGCTGGCTCGATATGGCTCCGGCGTTCGACTCCCCGACGCGAGACATGCAGATGCCTCGCTTAGAGTCACAAACTTTTCATTCGCTACGCTCATTCAAAATTTGTGACTCTACGGGGAGTCGAACCCCGATTCCAGCCTTGAGAAGGCCGTGTCCTAACCATTAGACGATAGAGCCGTGCGAAAGACTATAACCTGAATTTTACTTCTTATCAAGCCACTCCTTCTCCTGGCGCACCAGAAGGTCCGCAGACTTCTCAGGATCGCGCATGAGGGCTTTCACCACTCTCTCCATGCGCACCGATTGTGAGCCTTTGATCAAAGTAACATCCCCTTTCTTAACAGTTGAAACAAGCTGTGCAGCTGCTTCCTGAGCAGAATCAAATGACATAACAGAGGTCTCAGGCATCCCGAACTTCACAGCTTCTTCTGCAGTTATCTTGGAACGCGGACCGACCGTGATGAGACACCCTGAAGCCCCGAGGACGCCGGCCGCTTCCCTGCCGATGCGGCGATGTTCGTCAGCCGAATATTTGCCGAGCTCCATCATATCGCCCAGAACAGCTATCTTAGTGCCGGCATACTCGATCTCTTTCAGAGCTTCGAGGGCGGCCAGAGCCGCATCCGGAGACGAGTTATAGGTGTCATCGATGAGCGTCGATTCATTCATGCCCGGAATGATGTTCATGCGGCCATGCGGCGCTTCAAAGGCATTCAAGGAAGTTACGACCTCATCGAGCTTGAGACTGCGGGCTATGCCTGTCGCGGCTGCGGCCAAAAGCGGGTACGTATAGACTTTTCCAAGAATCCCTTTGACTGTGACCTGGACAGACGCGCCGTCAGTTTCGAGCGTGAATGAGATGCCGGTCGGTGCTCTGAAAGTCGAAGGCTGGAATCTGAAATCGGAGCCGCCGATGCCGCTCTCGACTTTCCATTCCTGGCTGTCGGCTCCGTCATATGTCATCTTATCTGCCGATCCTTTGACCTGAGCATTTTCTGAAAGGCCGAATGAGATCACTTTTACATCCTTATCCTTCACACGCTCAGCAATGGACATGACTTTCTCGTCGTCTGCGAAAAGTATCACCGTGCCACCCTTCTTTACATTTTTGGCCAGAGAAGCTTTCTCCTCAAAAACCTGCTCAGGCGAATCGAAGAACTCGACGTGCACAGGAGTCTTGCTCACACGCGTGATGACGGCGATATCGGGACGGAGCCACTTGGACGGGCGCATGATGTCCCCTGGATGATCCGCGCCAAGTTCGAGGATGAGACAGTCCGGATACGGCTGTTTCTTGAAGATAAGGCCTGCTCCCAACTTGATATTGCGCAGCCATCCGCTCACGCTCCTCCAGGCCGTCGGAGCCCCGATGATGGTGAGCGGCAGGCCGAATTCGCTATTCATGCTCTTCTCGCTCTTCCTCACGTGGCACATGTGGTCTTCCGTACAGAGCGCAGGCGATTTGAATACATCATAGATTGCATCCTTAGTCGAAGTTTTACCCACGCTGCCAGTTACGGCCACAATGAAGGGCTTGTATTTTCTCAGAATGAGGCGGGATTCGACCGTCAGGATCCAGACGATGATCTTTTTGATGAAAGCCATAGAAGTAACGCTTACATTAGCACTTATAAGTCGACGAGAAAAGATGCAGGCACAAACACAGCAGTTAAGGAAGGTGCTTTGCCGAAGTTTTTTGTTGAGCTAAGGCCAAGGGAGCCGCGCACATCATAAACGGAAAAACGAAGATATTTTTCATTGACAGGTATCGTAGAATAAATTGTGTAATGATGAAAAATATGGCCGAGCTGAGTCGTTGATTAAAACATACAAATCAAAATGTGTGAATGAAAAAGATCTCCGTTTTTGACAATCAGATGTGTCCCCTCCCCCGCAGGAGAGGCGCAAAGTTCAGGCGACTCGACCAAAATTTTCCGCCCGATCCGACAGCACTCATCAAAAAATCGAGCAGTCTTCCTTATGAGGATGCGATTTGTTCCTTACCGATCCGGCGGAATACTATAGTAGTTCATCAAGAACTTCGCCATCTCGGCAAACGGATCCGTGAGCGTCTCTGATGCATACTGCGCGCCCTTCGGATAAATTTGATATAGAAAGACCAGAAATCGCGGATCGCTCGCCGGGAAGAATCCGAAGAATGAATGGAGGTAGCGATCTGGATAATAGCCTCCATGGACAGGATCGGCAATCTCAGCCGTTCCCGTCTTGGCCGCCACGCTGTAATGGCCGAAGTCCATGTCTTTGTGCGCCGGCGCCATGGTCCCATCCACGACTTTCACGAGCATCTGGCGCACTTCATCCACGGTCTCAGATCTCAATACCGGGCCAATCTTGGGAGGATCCACCTTTACGACGCGCCCGTCAGAATAATCTATCTCGCTCGCCACGTGCGGCGTCACCACATATCCTCCGTTGGCCAAGACGGACAGCGCCCGGGCCATATTCACCGGCGAGATGGCGATGCCTTGGCCATATGAAGCGGTAGCGATGTCGATATCCTTTCCTTCCTTGAGGTTGCTGGTGATGCCTCTCGGCTCGTTCGGCAGATCTATGCCTGTCGTGGTCGCCAATCCAAAACTCGTAAAATATTTGGCTATACCGTCCTTCCCCACTTTAAGTGCGACGGTGGCCGCACCGACGTTGAGCGACTGCGAGAGTATCTGCTGCATCGGGATGACCCCGCGGGCGCGGCCGTCGTAGTTGCAGATCTTCTTCTTGTCGAGCGTCATGCAGCCCGTGTCGTCGTACGTCGTCGAGGGCGTGACCGCGCCGGTATCGAGCGCCGTCGCCATGGTGAGAGGCTTCATGATCGAGCCCATCTCGTAGACGTGCTCGACGATCGGATCCGAGAAGACGCTGACATTCTTCACGGTCGACGTGTCATTCGGATTGAAGGTCGGCAATGAGCCCATGGCGACGATCTGCCCGGTCTGCGGATCGATGACGATGCCGCCGATCTCATCCGAGTGCCACGTGGTCTCCGTATCGACGAGCAGTTTCTCGAGATACGCCTGGACAGTCGGCTCTATGCCGGTGACCACGTCGCCCTCGTCAGGAGCGGCATTGCTGAAGCCTGTACCGAAGCCGGAGAAGAGCTCTGCGAAAATATTGGCTGACGAACCGAGCGGCGGACGCGACAGGACCGGCTCGTAAAAGCTTTCGAGGCCATATTTCCCTGTCGGAATGGGACTCTGGGCGTCTTCGCCGATAAGACCGAGCGCATGCGCGGCAAGCGGCCCTCCCGGGTAGCTGCGCCAGGTCTCAGCGACAACTCCGACGCCGCCCAGTCCCAGTCCTTGAATGGATGCCGCCGTAGCCGCGTCCAGTTCCTTTCCAAGCTCTTCATAGCGATCACCCGGCTTCTGGGCACGGCGCATGAAGTCAGCTTTATCGAGCTTGAGATATCGCGAAAGCGCATCGTACTCGCCGGAAGGATCTGTGACCAGGGTCGGATTCATGTATGCCACGAAGCCGCTCGCCACTGCGGCAGCGGCTAAGCGGCTCGAATCTTTAGACGTGAAAAAAATGGTCCCGCGATCGAAGAGGTTTCCTGAAGGCTTCACGTACTGCGCCTGGGCTCGGGCTGCATATGAGGGGCCTTTGATGATCTGGGTCCAGTACAGCGAAGCGCCGAGGGCTCCAGCGGCCGCAAGAGCGCATATGAGAGCTATACGTGCGCGCAGGCGCTGTTTTGAATTCATGTTACCGGATTGCCACGCTGTCCGAAGAAGCGTTCCGGGAGATATATTCGCTCACCTGTCCCTGGGTGAACCCGTATTGGCGGAGCGTGTCAGGCGTGATCGTGGATGAAAGGTCGAGGTACTGAGCATTGAGGCTCGCGAGCGAGCTCTGGATGGCTACTTCTTTAGACTGGATCTGGCGCAGGGCGATGGTCTGGTCGATCACTTTGTACAGATTGAATCCGTACACGAGCATCATGCCGGCGCAGGCTGCCAATACGACATACGCGATCTCGGCGCGGAAGTCTTTGGCGATAGTATAGGTTTGTGCGATTGCTCGTGTCATATGTGCTGTTTTTCTATGATCCTCATTTTCGCGCTTCTCGATCGGGGGTTCTCTGCGATCTCTTGTGCGGAAGCCGTTATGGGTTTTTTAGTAATGATCAATGCTCCGTTCTTCTGTTGTTCTTTATTAAAATCTTTGACGATGCGGTCTTCGAGGCTATGGAATGAGATGACTGCCATCCTTCCTCCCGGTGCGAGCTTCTCGTAGCCTTTCTTAAGCCCTTCCTTCAATGCATTCAATTCGTCGTTCACTGCGATCCTTAATGCCTGAAATGTTTTCGTGGCCGGATGAATCTTCCCCCTCCTGAAAGGCGGTATCGCGGACTTCACGATCTCAGCGAGCTCCATCGTCGTCTCGATCTTCTTCTTGTCCCTGTAGAGGACGATGGCGTGAGCGATCCTTCGCGAATATCTCTCTTCTCCGTAACCGAAGATGACATTGGCGATATCTTCTTCTTCCCAGCCGTTCACGATGTCCTTGGCCGTGAATGGATGTGACTTAGGCTCGCCCATGGTCATCTCGAGTGGCTCGTCCTTCTGGAATGTGAATCCCCTTCCGGAGTTGTCCAATTCATCAGAAGAGATACCGAGATCGAGAAGGATCATATCGACATGCTCGATACCGTTCTCTGCGAAAGCTGTATCGAGCTTGCGGAAGTCTTCATGCACCAGAATGACCTTCTCAGCTTTGCCTTCGAGCGTCATCTTGGCGCGCTCGATAGCCTGCGGGTCGCGGTCGAAACCGATGATGTTGACCTTGCCCTTGAGAGCCGCTGCGATGGCGAGGGCGTGCCCTGCGCCGCCGAGCGTACCGTCGAGGTACCACGGGACGGAGTCAGAAGCAGGAAGCAAGGAGAAAGGAGTTTTTCCTTCCTGCTTCTTACTTCCTGCTTCCTGCTTCAGGAGCGCAGCGATCACTTCATGTAAAAGTACGGGTTCGTGGACACTCTGCATATGCTTACATTACGCCTGCCTGCCCTAGCTTCTCGGCCAAGGTATCGGCTTTGCGCTCGATCTCGGCGCGATATGCACCCCAGACCGACTCATCCCAGAGCTCGGCGCGATCGCCGACTCCGATGAACACGACCTTGCTCTTGAGCTTGGCGCGCTCGCGGATGTGTTCTGGAAGGAGCATGCGGCCTACGGCATCGACTTCGACTTCGACTGCCCCTCCGAGGAGGAAGCGGTTGAAGCCGCGATTGTCCGCCTGAAGTATCGAAGACTCTCCCGCCGACAAGCGTCCGGAGATCTTCTCCCACTGCTTCATCGTGAAGATGAAAAGGCAGGAGTCGAGTCCCGGAGTGACCACCACGTTCTTCCCCATTTCCTTGCGGAACTTTGATGGAAGGCTGAGGCGATTCTTGTCATCGATAGTGTGGCGGAATTCTCCGATTAACATACAGGTTGCATATGCCTCGTAAGAAGAGACGGTTGAGCTTTCGCTCTCTTACCACTTCTTCCCACTTGATGGATATTTTAACCCACTTCATGGTTTTTGAACACACAATAGGATGTGGATAAAGGTGGGGATAACAAAAAAACCCTTCTCACGAAGGGCCTGAGGAAGATATGTGATCCCGACTCAATCCGCACATACCGCGAAGAGCGAGTTCTTGCTGTTGTGCCTGGAAAGGAAGTCGGCGTTTATGTGCCGCCCTCCCCGCAAAGCCTCGATCATCTCTGCATAGCGAGGGTCGTTCTGTTGAGCCGACTTTTCTGATTCGACCACATAATCCAGCCGTTTTGGCAGGAACAATGAGGGAACAGATCCGTTCTCTGCTATCGAACCCAGCGCGAATATGGATTCGAAGAGACGAAAGTCAGGGATGAGTGCCAGCGGCAAAATCTGGCAAAGGGTCAGAGGACGCAGGGATCTAGTACGCAGGGCTAATTCGAACCAATTCATGTTCATCCAGACCTTGAGCCTGACAACGTCGATGGTCCGGACGATCTCATGCGTGCGCAGCATGTCCCGTTCCAGAACGATGCTAGCTAAACCAGTCCTCTGGATATGGGCTTCCTCGAATAATCCGGGAAGCCTGATCTCGGACATTTCCGGCAGTCGGAAACTATCAATTTTTTCAATCATAAGAGCGTTCCTAAAAACACAGACTACATGACCACTACAAGAAAATCAATGCAATGAAGCCCTGACTCCCATCGCACGGTCAAATATCCTCTTCCTTATCTCCGTAACGATCCGTTCGGGAAATGCCAGCCACTCTTCAGGGCTCACTTCCTGTATCTCTGAGATCTCTCCGCCCGGATCTGCGACAAAAGGCCCTTTCGGCTCTACGATGCATACGGCCCAGGCATGCTTCCAGGTATCGCCGTTCGGCAATCCATTCTCGATTACGGCGAAGACTTTCATGCGCAGAACCCTCATGTTCGTCTCTTCGCTGACTTCTCTGCGGATGCCTGTCCAGACATCTTCTCCTTCATCCATGGCGCCGCCCGGCATCCCCCAATGTCCCGCGGCTTCATGCACGAGCACGAGCTTATCGCCATGGAAGCAATATGCACGCGCACCCTTGATCCTGACCCCATCGAGCTCGGATTCGCTTTCGATATCCCGATAAACAGCGTCGACTGTCTGGCCTTGGGTATTGATAAAATTAGTTTTAATTTCCATAGCATCAAAACAAAGACCGGCTCATCGGAGCTTAATGCGAATGCGCTTGAATCAAAAGCCAAAGAGGGATCATGAACCATACAAGGCTCAAAATGAAGAACGCCCAATCCGCTTTACTGAGCGTTTTAAAACGCATTAAGGACCCGACAATCACAAGCACGCTTATCAAGGTTACAACTGGCACAGCAAGGAAAATAGCCATGGCAGCGCCCCATCCTTCTTCCGCACCAGTAGTATGCTGTGTCAGCATACTCAGCATAAAGATTGCCCCGAGAATCAAAAATAGGATAAAAACCTTTTGTGAAAGTTTGAACCAATCATTATTTTTATTCATTGAATGAAAATAAACTAAAATTAAGCCTTCGGCCTCATGAGCGGGAACATCTGCGTCTCCCTGAGCGGCTTCCCTGCCAGTGTGGCAAAGAGGCGATCTCCATAGGCGAAACCAAACGCGGGCGGCATCGCGTGTTCGAGCATCTCGACGAATTCCATATCAGGCATCATTGCCTCGGTGTCACCCTTCTCGATGAGCTTCTCCTGCATATCAAAACGCTGGGCCTGATCGATCGGATCATTCAGTTCAGAAAAACCATTAGTCATCTCAGCGCCGGCCATAAGAAGCTGTGCACGAAGAGTCTTCTCCAGATTGGCAGGATCTACTTTCGAGAGCGGCGAAACGAGCTTGGGGTGACCAACAAGCCATGCCGGACCGGCAATCTGCTTCCTGCAATACTTCCAGAGCGTATCGGTAAGGCGTTCCTTGTTCTTACCATCATAATCGACCTTGAGATCCTGAAGCTTCTTCTCCATATCTTTTTCAGAAGCCGAAAGCACGTTGATGCCAGTCATCTTCTCGACAGTTTCGATATAATCCACGTGCGGCCATACGCCAGAGAGATCTACCTTCTGGCCCTTGATTTCAAATTGGAGAGTTCCGAATGCTTCCTGGACAACTTCCTTGATCAGTTTTTCAGTAAAAGCGATGCCTTCATCAAAAGACATATATGAAGCATAAAATTCTAGGTTGGTGAATTCCTGTGCGTGCTCGGGGCTGGTGCCCTCGTTGCGATAAAGGCGCCCGATTTCAAACGTGCGCGGAAAGCCTGCAGCTAAGAGGCGCTTCTGCCACAATTCGCCGACTGAGATGCGCAGATAGACATCGAGATCATAGTCGTTATGATGCGTCTCGAAAGGAGTTGCTTCGGCGCCGCCAGTTGTCGTCTCGAGAGTCGGCGTTTCTACTTCGAGGAACTTCCCTTCTTTCAGTATCTTGCGGGTCGCTTCCCAAAACTTCGCCTTCTTATAGAAAAGATCGCGCGTGGCCGGATCCATGATGAAGTCGAGATAGCGCTTGCGGAATTTCTCGTCAGGATCGGTGAGGCCGTGCCACTTCTCAGGCAATGGAAGCAGAGACTTGGAAGCCATGGTCCATGAATGAACTTCGAGGCTCTGCTCTCCTCTTTGCGTCACGAAGAACGTGCCAGTGACGCTGACGATGTCGCCGATGTCGACAGCATCTGTGAGCAATTGAAACGCTTCGGGCTTGAGAACATCTTTCTTGACCACTGCCTGGAAAGTTGCAGTCCCATCATCGAGGACGAGGAAAAGAATCGCTCCCTGACCGCGGATAGCCATGATGCGACCTGAAAGAGATGTCTCTTTCTTAGAAGATTCCACTGAGGCGAAATCTTTCTTGGCTTCGGCCAAGCTCATATCGCGCGGGACCTTGGCCGGATATGCTTCCATACCCGCTTTTTTGAGCAGGTCGAGCTTCTGGAGTCTTGTCGCCTTTAATTCTTCGAGTGAAGCCATGAATGAAGGCCTATTTAACAGCCTCTATCTTATACGAGACCAGACCTTTCGGTGTTGAGACCTTCACCGCATCGCCTTCCTTGTGCCCGAGGATGGCTGATCCGATCGGAGAGAGATTCGAGACTTTGCCCTGGGACATATCAGATTCTTCTGAACCGACGATGGTGTAGACATACGATTTGGTATTGTCGCCGGCTTTTGAGAGACGGACAGTGGAGCCTATGGTCACGAGACCCGTGGTGCTGCTGCCAATCTCGTTGATCACAGCGTTCTTGAGAAGGTTCTCGAGGCGCACGATGCGATCCTCGACTTCGGCCTGCTCTTCGCGGGCCTGGTGGTATTCGGCATTCTCGGACAAGTCACCGAGCTTCTTGGCGTATTCCAGCTGTTCGGCGACCTCCTTGCGGCGGACCATCTTGAGGGTCTCGAGCTCTTTGCTGAGCTCAGCTGCTTTCTCGGGGGTCAGATACTGGATATCGGTAGGCATGGCGATAAAAAATTAGCGCGTAGTTAGGCTACGTAATGGCGAGAGTATAGCAGGAAACAACCCTTGGGTAAAGGGTTTTGGGTGAGGGTTTAGGGAATCACAGCATTGCGATTCCCTAAACCCCAAACCTCTACCCTATACCCTTTATTGGAAGTACTCCGGCGCGATCTCATGCACCTTATCTATCGTATGCCTCATCACAGCTGCAGCACCGATGAGGTTCTCAACTGAGCCATGCTCGAGCGTGACCGCAAAAGCATACTTAGGGTTCTCATAGGGCCAAAAACCGGTGATCCACGAGTTCACGTTCGCCTTCGAGACACCGAGCTCGGCCGTACCTGACTTCCCTGCGAAGTTCGCGTACGGGACATTCAAGGCCACACTGGTACCGATCTGCACACCGAGACGCATGCCCTGATGGACGATATCGAATTCAGATTTAGGCAGATCGATAGCGCGTTCGACCTGCGGCGTGCTGTCCTTGATGATCTGAGGCACCAGAAGAGTTCCTTCATTGGCCATAGCTGAGACGGCGCGCACGACCTGGGCCGGCGTGACCTGGGTTCCATATTGACCGATGGCGCTGTGATAGGTGTCGCCGAGATACCACGGCTCGTTGAAGGTCGCCTTCTTCCATGCAGGGGTAGAAAGGTTTCCCGACGGACCGCTCACGAAAGAATCCGGGATCTTTTCTCCGAAACCGAATATCGAGAGATATTTGTTGATGTTGTCGATGCCCAGGCCCTTCTGATCTTTATAGCCGCCGCCGACAGTATAGAAGTACACGTCAGATGACATGGCGATACCATGGCGGAAGTCGAGATCGCCGAGCGCCTTCCAGTCCTTGAAGACCGTGCTCTTGGTCGGATCATACGGATTCGGGATCGAGATGGAGCCTGTGTCGTGAATGATCGTCGCCGGATCGATAACATGCTCATTGAGCACGCCCATGCCCACGTATGGCTTGATGATAGAACCAGGAGTGAAGAGACCATCCACAGCACGATCGAGGAACGGCAGATTCGGGTTATTGAGCTCAGCCCTGACTTCGGTGCTATCAGTCTTGTCGGACATGACCTGCGGACTGTACTCGGGATAGCTCGTAAGCGCGATAAGCTCGCCCGTATGAACATCCATGACCACGCCAGCTCCGCCGGCGAAATGATACTGGGCGGCGATCTCCTTCATACTGTCATAGAGCGCTGACTGGAAGCGGCTGTCTATCGAAAGGGTTATATTCTCGCCGGGAGTCGGCGGGCGCACCACATTCTGCGAGACGATGTGATCCTTGGCGTCCACTTCGACGAGGCGCGATCCATTCTCGCCTGAGAGCTGCTGGTTGAAATACTTCTCTGCCCCTGCCACGCCGTCAAAATCTTCCTGATAATAAAATCCGTTGTTGTCCTTGGACGGATACTGCACGTACCCGAGCACATGCGCGAGGCCGGTGGTCGTGGCATATTCGCGGTGAGCGACCGTGTCTTCATCGGTTGAGCTGGCGTCAGCGACGAGGGCATTGGGAGCATTCCAGGCGAGCGGGATGCCGTTACGATCGTAGATAACTCCCCTGCCCGCGAAGATCGGGACCGGACGCAGGAGATTGCGCTGACTCTTATCCGAATAGTCCTGTCCGTGCACGATCTGAAGATTCGCGGACTGCACTATGAAGACGATGGCTATTACTGCAAAGACTGCAGCTGCTCCGTAGAGCGCGACACGCGAGATAGGCTTCTCGAGCCTGCCCTCGAACTGGTCGGTGTCATAGTTGGGCAGGTTGCGCGAATCGAGCAAGACCTCGGTCGGGTCGATCTCGCGGCCTTTCCTGCGGCGCTGGCGAAGGAAGAATTTTCTGAGGAAGAATGGCATCTGTTAGTTGGATTATCGCATGGTTGAGAATTAAGCGATATTGACTTAACGCCGATTATGTTTAGTATTCAAACAAACAAAGAAAAGGCGACTTATGATGATTAATAAACGACGTTTAGTTGAGATATCAGCTAAGGTTCTGACCCTCATTGTGCCGGGCGGCGAAGCATTAGATCCCGTGCGAGGTCTTCAACTAAAGCTCCACCGCAAGTGTGACGAGGCAGATCCACTAAGATTGGCCGAAAAGTTACCAGAACTATTGGTGCCAAAGGTTGAAATCCTAAGGCAATCGGGCTTTATCACTGAGAACGAGGCACAAGAATTCACTGTCACAATCATGAGTGAAATTCTCGGAACCTCGATAGGTCAGCGAGCGTGCGAATAGAATAATTCTGGACTCCCAAGCCCTGAGAAATCAGCGGCTTTTTTCTTGATCAATGGAGTCACCGACTCCTCTCCTGATTCAATTGCTGAATTTGAAGATATTTTTCATTGACAGGTTTCGTGTAATTTGTTGTGTAATGATGAAAAAATATGGCCTTGTTAAGGCGTTGATTAGAACATGTAAATCAAAAAGTGTGAATGAAAAAGATCTCCGTTTTTGCAAAACTAGGCGACCCTGGAGGATCAGGTAGTGCAGACCAAAATAAACGGCCAAGCATTCCTTATGAGAATGCGATTCTGTTTTATTTCCTCACCACCTTCTTCAACCCCGCTGTTATCATCAAAATAATTATTGAAATGATCGTCGCGACATACCCCTTCCAGCCCATTTCTGGAACCATGCCGAAGAAGGCGTCATAGGCTACGCCTGCGATCACGATCTCGGCAAAATATGAGAACAGCCAGACGCCGCAGATCGCCACGGGCAAGGCTATGAACCACCAGCCGGAAAGAACTGAGATGGCGATGACTAGATCAAATATGATGCGCCCGATTATTTTGCCTTTATTCATAGACTATTTCTGTATCAAAACCCACCGTAGCTGATAGATGTTCACTGGCGGAGCAAAAAGGACTGTCGCGAACGGATCTGATGCATCTGAAACGACTGAGGTCACGATACCGAAGACGTGATCATTCAATGAAGGATCTACTATGTAGTCGCCTTCACTGACTTTCACGTCGCGCGAAACTTGCGCCTGATATTGTCCCCCGCCACGACCGACTGCTGTAGCAGGCGTGTGCGCATTGCCGATAAGGACCTGATACTGCTCGCCCGGGGAAGAGAACAGCATGACCTTGGAAGTCTGGCTCAATGCATCCGTGATACGCCCGATCAGCACGTTTCCTGGAGCATATACCAAACTGGTCGATGAGACCCCATTGTCATGGCCGAGGTCTATGACCAATTCATCATACGGACTGTACGGCGGGCGCTTGAGGACAGCGGCGAGGACCCTGCTTGAAGTCGCAGTCCGGCCAAGAAGCGTTTCGAATTCCTGCACCTGTGACTCAAGCGCATTGACAGACTGAAGGCGGACCTGGTCGTCGGCGATCTGGCGCTCCAGCATCTCATTCTCATTCATGAGCTGCTCAGGGGACTGGAGCGCGCCGCTCGATACGGAAAATTCTGCGCGCCAGAACGGCCGCGCAAAGCTCGTCCAGAGCCCCGGCATGAAATGAGGCAAAAGGAATTGCAGGAGCGCGATGACGGCTATGACAACGCCGCAGGCGATAACAATCGTCCGTGCGCGCTTCTCCCCTGGCCTTCTATGACGAGCTAGGTAGGTCATCTTCGCTTTGGATTAATACGGGAGTATAGAGCTCGAGATCTTCGAGGATGATGCCAGCACCGCGGGCAATTGCTGTCAGAGGATCTTCAGCGACAGTGACCGGCAGCTTCAAGGTTTCCATGAGCAATACATCGAGACCCTTGATGAGCGCGCCTCCGCCTACTAGGAAGACACCGCGCTTCATGACGTCTGCCAGGATCTCGGGCGGCGTGGTCTCAAGGATCTCGCGGGCACATTCGACCAATGCATCTATGGATTGCGCCATGGCTTCGCGGATATCTGAATCAGTGATGACAACTTCTCGCGGCAAACCGGTGATGAGGTCGCGGCCGCGGATGGTGGTCTCGAGCGGTTCGTCTGCAACGACGGAGCCGACCGCGATCTTGACCTGTTCTGCGGTCGTCTCACCGATAAGTATTTTGAATTCATTCCTGATGTAGGAAATAATGTCGTTATTGAGCTTGTCGCCGGCGATCTTGAGATTGCTCGAGCGGACGATGCCGCCGAGCGAGATAATGGCGATGTCGGTGGTGCCGCCGCCGATGTCGATGATCATCGAGCCGACCGGTTCATGGACCGGCATGCGGATGCCGATAGCGCCGGCCATGGGCTGTTCGACGATGTAGACTTCCCTGGCGCCGGCGTTCTTGGTGGCATCGCGCACGGCGCGCACTTCGACGTTGGTCACGCCCGAGGGCACGCCGACGACCACGCGCGGACCGAGGAACTTCTTGGGAAGATATTCGCTGGCGCGCTTGATGAGATACGAGAGCATCTCTTCGGTGATCTCGAAATCCGAGATCACGCCGTCGACGAGCGGACGGATGGCGATGATGTGCTGAGGAGTCCTGCCCAACATCTCCTTTGCAGCCGAACCGACAGCCACGACCTGTCCTGTCTTCTGGTTCACAGCGACCACCGACGGCTCGTTCACGACGATGCCTTTGCCGCGGACGTAGACGAGCGTGTTGGCAGTGCCGAGATCGATGCCGATATCGTTGGAAAAACGGTTCAGGAATTGGTCTTTGCGCTGCTTAAACGTCATGACTGATACAGTATCATATAGGAAAAATAAGGGTAATTGACAGATTTTAGTATAAATGCCAAAGTACGAAAAGCATGAACATTTATTTTTTGATACTGACGCTCATCGGCTGCGGCCTTCTGTTCCAAGACGCTGCCAAGGAAGAGCCGGGCGTGAAGCGTGAAGAGCTGCGGCTCAAAGAAAAGCTCGAGGCAGCGTTCCGCTCGGGCAACCGGGCACAGATCGAGGGAGCGAAATCCGAATATTATTCCGCCATATCCCACAGGCGATGGATATATTTTGAGATGGGGGCAGCTATCGTTATGATCGTAGGTGTCTTCATAAAAATATTCTGAGCATCAGGCGCGATGCCCAAACACAACCGCTTCCAAAGTGGTTTTTTATTTTACAGACTAGAGATCTTCACCATCTCCACCTTCCCCGTCTTCCTCTCCTGCACTTCAGCAGAATCATTGGCGAGAGTCTTCGAAGAAACGAGAATCCTTTTTGGAATTCCAATAAGATCAGCGTCATTTAATTTCTCGCCTGCGCCAGCATCACGATCATCGTAGAGGACTTCAATCCCCTTCTTCGTAAATTTCTCATATAAATCATCGGCGGCTTTCTTAACCGCTCCATCTTTATCAAAAATAGCTACAAGATGCACAGCGAAAGGCGCCACGGCTTCGGGCCAGACCAATCCCTTCTCGTCTGACCAAAGCTCAGCAATCGTGCCCATGGCACGTCCCGGACCGATGCCATACGAGCCCATGAAGACCGGCTTGGACTTCCCTTCAGCATCCTTGTAATTCAATCCAAGCGCGTCAGAGAAGCGTGTGCCGAGCGTGAAGATATTGCCGACTTCTATCGCTTTCTTCTCGACGAAATCCGATTTGCTGACACCGAGCTCCTTCAGCACTTCATCATTGAAGACTTCTTTGTTGATCGCCATCTTCTTGGCTTCATTCACATAGATAGTGTCCTCGCCCGCATCGCAGACCGTCTGGAATTCATGGGAATATTTTGAAAATGAACCGCCAGCAGCGAACGTCTTGTATGTCTGCGAACCTATTCCCAAACGTTCATACACTTTGATATAGGCTGATGCGGCCTTCTCATAGAATTCCTGATGAGCTTTCTCATCGACATTGAAAGAATAGAGATCCTTCATGAGGAACTCGCGGCCACGGAGAATTCCCGACTTGGCGCGCTCTTCATTCCTGAACTTGGTCTGGAATTGATACGCGGCGATCGGCAGGTCGCGGAACGAGCGGACCTGATCCTTCATGATATTGGTGAGCGGCTCTTCATGAGTGAATCCAAGACCGACTTCCGAGCCGTTCTTGAGCTTGGTCTTGAACCAGTTGTCGACGACCGCATCATCCCAGCGGCCGCTGGCTTCCCAGGTCTTCTTGTCCTGAAGCGCCGTGAGGTGGAGCTCCTGCCCGCCGATGGCATTCATCTCTTCCCTGATGATGCCGACGATCTTGTTGAGCGTGCGCAAACCGAGCGGCAGGAATGAATAAACTCCGGCCATCTCCTTATGGATGTACCCGGCGCGGATGAGAAGCTGAGCATTCTTGGCGACCTCGTCCTTGGGCGCTTCGCGGCGGGTGCGGGTGAAAAGCTGGGATTGTTTCATTGGGATGAATCATACAGGAAAATAAGCTTTCCTTGAAGGTTCAGGCGCCAGTTGACTTATGTAAATAAATATGTCAATGTAGTAAAAGCTTTGAAGCTCTCAGCTCCGCTTCCGCGGAACCTGTGTTTGAAACAATAACGGTAGGCAATTTCGGTTGAAGAAAGGATATATGATTAAAGAAAGCACTAGTTCAGTCGATCCGCGATTAAAGCGCGATACCCGCTACATACAAACTGTCACTAATGGGTCAAGGATGGGTGACAAACTGGCAAGACTCGCTCAGAAGCTTTCCGACGCTTCATTCCGAGCAGATTTTGATAATCAATCGACTCAGAAAATCATAGAGGAAGCGATGGCCGGCCTTGTGATCGGTGCCGACGAGCAGCTTGGATTTTTCCGGGCATGCAAAATTGCCCATAAGATCGCGGCTCGCATCACCAAAATCGACCAGCAGCGCCTAACTAATACGCCGCTTGCAAACACCGTCGCCCACCTGTATCTCCAGTTTTTCCTGGAAGGAAGGCGGGACTCATTCTTTGGCCTGATCTTCCATCTCGACAAGACCGGAAAAAACATGGCGACGGCAATGATCAACTGGGTCGATCCTAACGGCCGGCCGGTCAAGGGCAATGTCTATATGTGAGAAGAAACTTTTAACGCCACGCCCCGTTCAAACGACGGGGCGTTTTTATTTGAACAGCTTCACCACATCATTGAATGTCACCACGATCATGAGGAGCATCAGCAGTCCGAAACCGATCAGATTGACCCAATTAGTGAACTTGGGCGAGATGCGGCGGCGGATGACGCCTTCGATGAGCACGAAGAGGACGCGGCCCCCGTCGAGCGCCGGGAATGGGATCAAATTGATGACGCCAAGGTTTATAGATATGAGCGCGGTTATCATCACTAGGTATAGGAAGCCCATCTGAGCCGCGTTCCCCACGATGCCGGCGATGCCGACCGGGCCGGAGACATCAGAGAGCTTGGCCGCGCCGTGGAAGATATTGCCGATGAAGTTATAGAGGCCGACGGCCGTCTGCTGGATCATCACGCCTGTGTAATTCAGGCCTTCCCACAGCGCCGAGAAGATCGGCAGTTTCAAGGTCACAACATTGTCCATGGCGATGCCTATGGCGTATTTGTCTGCGACCACGCCAGTCACCGCCGCTACGGTCGTACTCGCAGGCTTACCGGACCGAAGATATAAAAAGGTTATGGGCGCGCCTTGGCTGCTATTGATGGCATTCTGGATCGATTCGATGGTGAGCGGCGATCCGTTGGCTCCGCCGATGTCCTTGCTCGTCGAAGTCAGATTCTTGTTGGAAGAGCTGACGAATGCTGGCACTGATACTTCCTTGATGACATCTCCCGCAGCAAGGCCAGCCTTCTGTGCTGGCGTACCCACGGCGACATCAGTGATCATGATGCGAGGATTTGTGAAATCAGCCACATACTTTTCAAAACCGTCGGTAGTAGCGGTGACGCCCACAGCAAAAGCGCCTGAGTACAAAAGCCACGCAAATATAAAATTAAAGAGAATGCCTGCGAGGAGCACCAGCGCCTGCTTCCAGCGCGGTTTGTTCACAAAGCTGCGCACTGCATCCGGACCGCTGATGCTTTCATCGTCAGGATTCTCGCCGTGAATCTTTACGAAGCCGCCGAACGGAATCAGGTTCAAACCATATTCAGTCTCTCCCCTCTTCCAGGCAAAAATCTTCGGCCCGAAGCCGATCTTGAAGGCGTCAACGCGAATCCCAGCCATGCGCGCGAACAAAAAATGTCCCAATTCGTGGACGAATATGAGAACAGCGAGGACGATGAGGAATATTATGATTGTGACGATGACCATTATTTATCCTACTATTTCCTTCTCCTTCTTTGCGAACATCTCCTCCAACTTCTTGTTGGCATCATCGACAAGCTTTTGTGTGTCGTTCTTGAGGCGGAAGATATCGTCTTTGCCGTAGCCGCCTTCTTTTTCCTTTGTCGTAAGATCCTTGATGACAGCGTCGCGGTGGCCGCGGATCTGCTTCTTGCCTTCTTCAAGCCTATCCTTGGCCATCTTGGCGATCTCGATGCGGCGGTCGGCGGTGAGCTCCGGGAAGATGATGCGCACACCCTGATCGTCGACGGTCACTGAGACACCGAGGTTGGCGGCCGTGACGGCCTTCTCGATCTCCTTGGACTGCTTCAAGTCCCACGGAGCGACGCGCAGCGAGCGGGCGCCTTCGATAAGGATGCTGGCAACTTCCTTTATGCCCAGCTGAGCTCCATATGAATCGACGCGCACGCCGTCGAGGACGGCCGGTGACGCCTGCCCGGTGCGGATCTGGCTCATCTCCTTCTTGAGCCACTCCTCGGTGCCCGCGATCTGCTTTTTTAGTGGATTGAAATCGTATGCCATGATGTTGGTGTTAATTAAGATAAGTATACACTACATATTCAAAGCCACATATTCAAGCAGCATCTTCACTGACGGCGCGCGATCATTCAAATATTTGCGCGCAGTGTCGATCGCATCCAGCGCTTTCTTCCCTTCCTTCGCACCATTCTCTTTATACACCACGGCTTCAATATCATTCAGAAGATCTATAGCGTCCTGTTTGGTCTTCTTTTCTTTTGAGATCGCATCCATGAGGGCCTTTATCATCTCAAGACGCTCTGCGGGCGTGGCTTTTACGAACTCTTTGGCTTCTTTGGCTGTAGCGGAATCAGATACGGTGCTTGCATGGTCGCTCCCAATTAAAGAAAGGCGCGACTTCACTGTGGGCAAAAGGAGATGAGCAGAAGGAACGATTAAAAAGAAGTGTGCATACTCAGGTGGTTCTTCAAGTAACTTTAAAAGTGCGTTCTGAGCTTCAATCGTTATTCCATTCATCATTAATATGAAAATCTCTTTTGCATTTTCGTACATCGGCTTTGTGCCGGCCAACGATTTCACTTCGCGAGCATCATCAACTGTCATCGTCATATACTTCAAATCGAAGAAGTCAGGGTTGGCGTGAGTAGCGATCTTGTGTTTCTTCTCGAGAATGGAAACGAGCTCGGCGTGAGTTTCTTCAGAGCCGACCAAAAAGTAGGCGTGGTGGGAGAGGGTTTTGAGGGAATCACTTAAAAGCATAGGTGTATTGTACAGCTAAATTTGGACAAAAAGAAAACTCCTGCATCTTCGTCATTGGAAGTGACGCGATGCAAGAGTTTGAAACCGATTGGTTTGCAAGAAGAGCTCAGGTGAGCATGCCTTCCTTTTGTACATCCCGTCAGCCTCGAGGGCGTGACGGTAATGTCCTTGCGGCAAACCACGTCGCGCAAGAAAGCTTGGTCAGGTAAACAATGGATACGTCTCCATTATCCCCTATTATAATGGGCCTCTTAGCCCACTTTCGTATAGCTCTTCCCGATAGGTCAACTTTCAGATTCCTATCTTTCAGAATTATACTGAGACACATTACTAACAGATGCTCGTTTCCACTTTATGCGTCAAACCGTAGAACGAGGAAGAGACCTAATCATTCTTAAATGAATCAACCTACCCGAGTCCGCCTTTCAAAGACTGGGTAAGATCCACGATTCATTCAATCTGGTACTTGATATTTCGCGGGCGACCAGACTCAACCCAATATGCGAGGAGGAACCGCTTGGTTCGCCCCTAAAATCACTGAACTGACAATGAACAAAACTAACTCTTACTCGTAAAGTATATCATACCTGACAGATTTGTCAAGCACAAAATCAACTTTATCAATTCAAAGTCATATAATGGCTCAATAGAGCCATTTAATAGCTATCTTTTAGAAACGATCGCCTTCTTATATACATCCAAATGGTCGAGTGCGATACCGGTCCCCTTCACGACACATAGCAGAGGATCCTCAGCCAACTGAGCCTTAACACCAGTCCTGCGGAACACGAGCTCAGGAAGATTGCGCAGCAATGAGGAGCCGCCGGTCATGGTGATGCCTTGATCGATGATATCGGCGGCGAGTTCGGGAGGAGTCTCCTGAAGCACATCCTTGATAGCCTTGATCATGTCGCGAAGCGGCGCGGCGATGGCCTTCACAATCTCGTTGGTCTTGATCTCGGTCGAGCGCGGCAGGCCCGAAATGAAGTCGCGGCCCTTAACGGTCATGGTGAGCTCCTGATCGAGCGGGATAGCCGAACCGATGGTGATCTTGATGATCTCAGCCATGTGCTCGCCGATCGCCAGATTGAAATTCTTCTTCACATAGTCAGCGATAGCAGCGTCGGTCTTGTTGCCAGCGACTTTCACAGACGTGCACGCGACGATGCCTCCAAGTGAGATCACGGCCACGTCAGTAGTACCACCGCCGATGTCCACGATCATGTGGCCACGCGGCTCTTGAATAGGAATGCCTGCACCGATAGCCGCAAGGATCGGCTCTTTAACGACATATGCGTTCTTGGCGCCAGCACGAATGGCGGCCTCGATGACAGCGCGGCGTTCGGTTGAAGTCACGCCTGCAGGAACAGAGATCATGACGTCGGGCTTGAAGAGATTGAAACGGCCGAGCGCTTTATCAATGAAGTAGCGGAGCATGGCCTCGGTCACGCGATAATCGGCGATGACACCGTCCTTCATGGGGCGATAGGCGATGATGCTGTCCGGCGTGCGGCCGACCATCTCCTTTGCGTCGTTACCGACGGCGAGAACTTTTTTATCTACCTCAGAAACAGCAACGACCGAGGGCTCATTCAGGATGATTCCCTTCCCTGGCAGAAAGACCAGCGTATTGGCCGTACCGAGATCGATGCCGAGTTTGGGCGAGAAAATGCTCATAGCGGGACTATATCATATATCCTTTACGATTCAATTAAAAACTATTGCCGAATTTATCCGGATTTTAATTATTTTTTATCAAAATTTAAACAAAAATTCATCAGGAATTTATCTCTCATTGATACGCTTTCGGTACGGAAGATTAAGTCTTCCGAGTGGGCATGGCTGTTAGTAGCAACTTTTCCTTAACCAAGAAAAGCGTGCGGGTGCAACTCCCGCCATGTCCACAAAGACCTGTTGACATAAAAAGACAGAGAGACTTATAATTATCATGTCGATTAATCTCGACTGGTGGATGGCGGGAGTTGCATAAACTCAACAGCTGGCCCCGTATTCCGGACGCGGAATCCGTTAAGGTTACACAAAAGCCCCTTCGGGGCTTTTGTGTTTACGCTGGCAATCTTTCTATCTTCGCTCCCAGTGCTTTCAGCTTTTCTTCGAGCCGCTCATAACCGCGGTCGATGAGGTGGATCGTATTGATCTTGAATTTCCCTGTGGCCGTGAGGGCGGCCATGACCATGGCGAATCCGGCACGGATGTCGCGGGCAGAGAGCTCTTCATCGTCAGGCAGATGCTTCAAAGCCGTCGGACCCTTCACCAGGATCTCGCGCGAGTTCATGATAGTAATATCCGCACCTATTTTCTGGAGATCTTCGACGTATTTGAAACGGCCTTCATAGATAGTTTCGAAAACGCGGCTCTCGCAGTTGGTCTGCGTCAGGAAGACGGCCACCTGCGGCTGGAGATCGGTCGAGAAGCCAGGATATTCATGCGTGCGCAGGTCAGCGAGCGGTCTGAACGATTTGTTCGGAAGCTTTCCGTTTCCTTTTATTTTGAGATAGTCCTTCCCGATCTCTACTGGAACCCCGGCGGAAGTCAGGATGTTGATGTCGGCTTCCATATGATCCGGCCTGCAATTCTCGATGGTCAATTCATCTGCACACAGAGCTCCGAGAATGAGATAGCTCCCCGCTTCGATGCGATCAGGAATCGCTTTGAACGGAACTTTGGGAGAAAGCAGCTTCCCGCCGTTTCCTTCGATCGTAATGGTCGGGGTGCCGACGCCTGTGATCTTAGCGCCGCAGGAAATGAGCCATTCGGCTTCATTTACGATCTCAGGCTCCATAGCGCAGTTCTTAAGGATAGTCTTTCCTTTGGCGAGGATGGCGGCCATCATGAGCGTCTCAGTACCGCCGACAGTGACCTTATCGAAGAAGTTCTCAGCGCCAGTCAAACCTTTCGCCGCGTCTATGACATAGAGACAGCCTTTCTCCTCCTTCACGGTCGCACCCATCTTCTTGTACCCTGCAAGGAAAAGGTCTATCGGGCGTACGCCGATGACACAACCGCCAGGCGACGGGAACGATACTCTGCCGAATCGTGCGAGCATCGGTCCGGTGAGCATGACGGACCCGCGCATGCCGCCCGCCAAGTCAGGATCTATGTCTGTCGAATGGATGCCTGAAGCGTCTATCTCTAAAACGTGTGATCTTTCGGCCTCCGCCGGCCCGCCCTGCTGGGCGCCATCAGGCTTTGCCCACGAGACTTCGGCGCCGAGATCGCGAAGGATCTCTGCAAGAGTATGGATGTCTTCAGTATTGGGGATATTTTCGAGCGTGACTTTGCCATCAAAAAGGACAGCGGCGGCCATGGCTTTGAGCGCGGCGTTCTTGGCGCCATTTATGGAAACGGTACCTCTAAGACTCTTCTCGCCTGCTAATCCTTCGATAATGAAAGCTTCTTTATGATCCATATAGGTAGAAGGATATTGTAATGGGTTTGGGGCAGTTAGACAAATAATGCACAAAGGGTATATTCATCCCATGAACATCATCACGGTCATCCCGCTCTCGCGCCAAAAGGGGCTGGACAGGCTCTCCTACTTCACCGCTCAGGACATCCCCGTCGGCGCTATCGTGAGCGTACCTGTGCGCTCAAAGTCTGTGCATGCCCTGGTGATCGAAACCAAGCCGGCTGAAAATCTCAAATCTGAAATAAAATCAGCTCCGTACGAGATCCGCAAGCTCTCCAAGGTCAGAGCGACCACATTCTTCCCTGCTTCGTTCGTAGACGCCTGTACAACCATCGCACATTTCTATGCCACCGGCTTAGGCTCGGTCATAGATGCGCTTGTCTCGAATGTCCTTCTGGAAAATTCCGCCAAGATCCCGCCGCCGCTCCCTGTGCAGAGCGACCTCTGGAATGGGACAGGTGACGGACCGAAGTTCGCCAAGAAGCCCGATGAGACGTACACCGTCCAGGGCGATACGCTCGACCGCATGAGCACCTGGCGCAGCCTGATCCGTCAGGAGTTCGCCCGCAAACGCTCGATCGCCATCTACGTGCCAGCCGTCGAAGAGGCGCGCGCCATCTTCAATGCCCTGCAGAAAGGCATCGAGGGCTATATCTTCGTGCTTCATGGAAGCCTCACGGAAAAGAAGATCCTTGAGACCTGGAAGTCGATCGCCGAGACAGGACATCCAGTCGTCGTCATCGCCACCGGATCGTTTTCAGTCCTACCCCGCGGCGATATAGACACCGTCATCATCGAGCGAGAGAACGGGCGCGGCTGGATCGGCCAGAAGACGCCGTATCTCGATATGCGCTATGCGCTCGAAACCATAGCCCGTCGCCAGCGTCAGACGGTCTATCTTGCAGATTCATTGCTGCGCACAGAAACATTAAAGCGGCTCGATGGACACGAGATAGCAGAGGCTTCCCCTTTTAAGTGGCGTTCGATTTCGGATGCACGCGATATGCTCGTGGATATGAGGAGAGATAAGAAGCAGGAAGCAGGAAGCACGGAGAAAGGAGAAGACGCCGGCCCAGTGAAGTTTCGAGTGCTTTCAAAAGAACTGGAAGACCTTATTCAGATGAATCGTGAGAACAGCGCGCACCTATTCATTCTTGCGATACGGCGCGGCAGTTCGCCGATTACCGTTTGCGGCGATTGTGAAGCGCTCGTCTCGTGCTATCAGTGCTCTGCGCCGATGGTTCTGCATACCTCGAAGGAGAGCGGCAGGAATTTCTTCATGTGCCATAAGTGCGGCGAACGCCGCAGCGCCGATGAATCGTGCAAAATCTGCAACAGCTGGAGGCTAGTGCCGCTCGGCATCGGAATAGATCGCGTCGAGGAAGAGATCCGGGCAAAATTCCCGGACATCGACATCTTCAAGATAGACGCAGACTCCACCAAGACGGAGAAGCAGGTTTCCGATGTCCTTGAGAAATTCAACGCCAAGCCCGGAAGCATCCTCATCGGGACAGAGATGGCGCTCTCGCATCTCGGAGATTCGATAGACCATGTCGCTGTTGCTTCGCTCGATTCCCTCTTCGCATTGCCGGATTTCCGCATTCAAGAAAAAGTCATGTATCTCTTGGTGCGTCTGCGCGCCATCGCTTCGCGGACCTTCCTGGTGCAGACGCGCAGACCGGAAGAAAGAGCTTTTGAATTCGGACTCAAAGGGAATCTTTCAGATTTTTATAGAACGACACTGGCTGAACGCAAACAGTTCGCCTATCCTCCGTTTTCTGTGCTCGTGAAGATCACGCTCGAAGGCAAGAAGGACCAGATCGCTGAAGGCATGGCGGAGATCCAAAAACAGGTTGCGCCGTATGAGATAGACGTCTTCCCTGCTTTCACTGCAACCGTACGAGGCAAATCGGTCATTCATGGGCTCATAAAGGTAGAAGCAGGCCGCTGGCCGGATGCGGAGCTCATAAGAAAATTGCGCGAGTTGCCGATAGGAGCGAGTATTAAGGTGAACCCAGAATCACTCCTTTAAGGCCGCCTTTGAACGTGCGCGCAATCGGCGAAAATGCCGGGCTCGCCCTTTTTTATATTCCTTCGCGAAAAGCGGGTATTCTGGATGCTCGGCTATCCACACGCCTACATCCGTCCACTCGAAGCTATGGAAGCCGAATTGCTCACCGTAGGCAAAGTATTCCCCTTCAAGGCTGAATTTTCTGGCAAGTTCAGGCGGCGCAAATCGAATACCTTCATTTTCCATATCTGTTTTATGCCAGACGCAGATCGATGTGTCTTCGGGATGAAACCTGAGTATTTTACCTTCACGCGCCAGCTTTGCTGAAGTTTCCAATAACTTTCTGCTTCTGATCGAGAAGCCGCCGTTCCCCACCATGAGCTTGCCTAGCATCTCTTTAGGAAAATCAAAATCCCTTACCGACCAGTTCCCCACAAGCCATGGCGCGCCTATATAATCATATCCGAGGAACTCATCGCTCCATTTATCGGGATTCAGGATAAAACCATCGTATTGAACAAGAAGAACGAAATCTGTGTCTATATATTTGTAGAGATCTTCGATGCAGAATCTCGAATATTCTTCAACACTTCCGATGTGCGGTATTTTCACTGCGCGACTATCATCAGTCGGCAATGAAGTAAGCAGCTTCACTTGTCCAAATTCAATTTCCTTCTGCGAAATGTCCATGACGGCCTGAAGGCGCTCGACATTGACACAGTCGATCCCAAGTAAGGTTATGTTGCACAATTTCATACGTAGCTACAATTTAGCAGATTAGAGTTAAAACTGACATATTCAAACAAAAGACCGCCGCCAAGGCTATAACATAGGCAGGGACACCTTACAGTAATTAGTGAAAATTGGAGATATTTTTCATTCACACATTTTGATTTGCATGGTTTAATCAACGACTTAACTGGGCCATATTTTTTCATCATTATACAATTTATTACACAATACCTGTCAATGAAAAATATCTCCGTTTTTCTGTTTGTAGTGTGTGCAACCCTGCCCTTGCTCTGGTCGCCGTTCTCGCTATCAGATCTTAGCCAGGATGACTCGTTAAACCGGCGCCATTCTTTCTTATGAGAAAATCCCACAGATAAAAGCCCGCTTTACCTATCCGCTTCTTATTTACGCGAAATCTGCTATATTTCTCGCATGAAAGAAATCGTCATAGTCCAGCGCGACAACCCCGTCCTGCGCGCCATAGCCAAGCCTGTGGCCGCGGCTGATATCGGCACTGCCAAACTGAACCAGATCATCGAAGACATGAAGAGCGCGCTTCATTCCCAGAAGGACGGTATCGCCATCGCCGCGCCGCAGATCGGCCATTCTCTGCGCATGTTCGTCGTGGACGGCAGCCTCCTCAAGAAGGCAGACAAAGAGTACAAGGGCAACGACGGCGACCTCGTCTTCATCAATCCGACGATCCTGAAGCTCTCCAAAGACAAGAAGGAAGTCGAGGAAGGCTGCCTCTCGGTCCGCTGGCTCTATGGCCAGATAAAGCGCTCTACGCGAGCCACATTGCGCGCACTCAATGAAAAAGGCGAGGAGGTAGAGCGTGGCGCAAGCGGACTTCTGGCGCAGATCTTCCAGCATGAAGTGGACCACTTGAACGGCACGCTCTTCATCGATACTGCCGAAGAGATCTGGGAGATGACCGAGGAAGAAATCGCAGATCTTCAGAAACAATAAATGAAACAGTCCAACGAAATAAAGATAGGCTTCTTCGGAACGCCACCGCATGCGGTGACTACGCTCGAGGCGCTAGCTTCTGCCAGCTACCAGATCGCCTTTGTCGTTACTACTCCAGATCGTGCCGTTGGTCGCGGCCTCGTCATGACCCCTACTCCAGTTAAGATCTGGGCTTTGGGACGCAACATTCCCATATTTCAGCCCGAGAATCTCAAGGACGCCGCTTGTGCGACCGAGCTCTCGAAATTCAACTGCGATGCCTTCGTGGTAATCGCATATGGAAAAATAATTCCTGAAGAGATTTTGAACATCCCCAATGGCAAATCGATAAACATCCACGGTTCCCTGCTCCCAAAGCTGCGCGGCGCATCTCCGATCGAGACTGCCATACTCGAAGACATGAAGGAAACTGGCGTCACGCTCATCAAGATGGACAGCAAGATGGATCATGGGCCGATCGTTGCAATTGAGAAAGTGGCCTATGAGCCCTGGCCGCCGAAGGTAGAAGTTCTGCGCAAAGTGATCGTCGACAAGGGCAATGAGCTGCTCGTGTCAGTTCTGCCTGGCTGGATCGCTGGAGAGATCAAAGAACAGGAACAGGATCATTCCCAGGCGACTATCGCCAGGAAGATAACCAAGGAAGACGCGCTCGTCGACCTATCAGGCGATCCATATCTCAATTTCAGAAAGATCCAGGCATACCATGAATGGCCTGTCGCCTACTTCTTATTTAAAGCCGGCACCAAAGACATCCGCGTCAAAATCACACAGGTTTCATTCAAGGACGGAAAGCTCGAGATCCAAAAAGTCATCCCTGAAGGAAAGAATGAGATGAGCTACAAAGATTTCTTATCCGGATATTCCAGATAAACGTTAATCGGTCGCGCCTTGAGTTTGCGTCGCTGCTGTGATCTGGACGAATCTATCGCCGATGATCTGCGAGCTGTTGACAAAGTAATAGACGACCACCCACAAGCACATCGCTGATACAAGACCTATGCCCAACCACTGATTGACGGGCTGACGGAGATTGAAACTGAAGAAAGCTTTTCTTGGATTCATCCTTGCGTCGTACACATTACATCTTTGGATTCCTGCCCCAAGGCCACATGCCTTTCATCATCGACTTCATCCTGGCTCCGCCGCGGCGGACGAAGGAGATTTGCTTGGCCTTCTTGGACTTGACCTCGCGCAGAACATCATCGGTCACGATGTCTATCGCTGAATACAGGTCTTCCTGCTCGCTCGAAGCATACACGTCCTTGGCTGAACCGACGATATGGATCTCGGCCTTGAAGATCTCACCTTTATTATGATGGCTGGTCGTGCGCGCGAGCTCGACGTCGCACTGCAAAGCCGAATCATTCCCGAGGATCTTTGCGACCTTCTTCAGACGCTTGTCGACGTACTCGGTTATCGAAGGAGTAAGAGAGATGCCGCTGCCTTTGATGTTTGTATTCATGATCGTAAGAGGCTTAGCTGCTTCTAATGCACTCAGTATACGCGGGATGATCCAATGCATCAACCCTGCAGGTCAGACGCGAATATCGCTGAGCTCGAAGATCTTATGGGGCGAATGATGCCCTGCAACCAGTTTTATGCGAGAGGAAGGATACATGGCGCGCAGAATCTCCATGATCCTCTTATTAGCGAGATTCCCTTCGGCCGGTTCCTTCACACATATCGAGAGACGCTCCGCGGAGATCTTCTTTACAGTCTCTTTCTTTGAATCCGGTTGGGCTTTGACTTTGATATGTTTCATTTTTGATTTCGCCCTTGCGATATGGTACATTCTCCCATACCCATATATTCCGCGGTAGCTCAGCTGGTAGAGCGCCTCGCTGTTAACGAGGATGTCCCAGGTTCGATCCCTGGCCGCGGAGCATCAAAAAGAAAACGTCCCCTTAGGGCGTTTTCTTTTTGTGCAAGCGGATAAAGCCGCTTGAGCGGCTTTCGGACGGGGATCGAAAAGGCTGAGTATATTTCTGAAGACGAAGTCTGAAGAAATACGAAGCCTGTACAGGTCCTGTAAGGACAGATCCCTGGCCGCGGATCCAATCATGAGAAGTTAAAACCGCACCTGCCGAAGCAAGATGCGGTTGTTGAAAGTTTGCGGTTACTTCACCGAGTGGATACACCACTATCGTCGGGTTATCGGAAAAAGGGCTGTGGACTGCCACTACTCTCGAAGTTCCCATTTGAATCCTTGCTCCACTGGTACACTACTCTTCCGGTGCCACGTTCGTATTGTTCATAATGCTGATACCAGCTTGGCCGAAACTCCCTTGCTCGAGAAGCTTTTGCTGTCTCGAATTTCTGCCGAGCCCGAGCTTCCTCTGCAGCTCGTTCCCTGAGAACCTGCTCTACGAGATGATCAGGCACAGGTCTACCGGTCAATCGGTCCAGTACAACTTTTTTTGGACGAACTGGACGGGGGATGACGTGGACATCGACGATTTCTGGTTCGACACCTCGAGGGATGAGGGATACTATGGCAGTAACGAGACTCCGTAAGAGTGACGGCTGAGCAACAGGTCGATACGGCACCAGGCTCATATTTGACATGCTCTTCTCAAAGAGCCTCCGTATATTAGCCAATCTGTCGGGCACCACCTCGATGTCAATGACATCTACTTCTCTTGATTTCATAGTTTTGTTTATCGCTTGTTTTTGTGTATTCATTTTAATTCAGTTTTTGACAGAATTTCATTCCTTTGCAGGAAGAGAACAACAAAAAAGCATCGCGATAGGCGAGGCATCTTCCACAGTTTCAAAGGACTTATGGAATATATAATAGCATACTTAAGTGATATTTGTCAATACTTACGATACTGACGATGTATTCCCCTGCTCTATAGGGTAAATCAGACTAAAGACAATAGACGTCGGATTTCCTTAGTTGTCGTATCCAGATCCCCTATAGCCTTGGCCCAATCATAGGTTCGAAACGCGGATTGCCAAGCGAGCCAAAAACAAAAGCACTCAACCGAGTGCTTTTGTTTTTATACGAGCGGACAAAGCCGCTTGAGCGGCTTTCGGACGGGGATCGAAAAGGCTGAGTATATTTCTGAAGACGAAGTCTGAAGAAATACGAAGCCTGTACAGGTCCTGTAAGGACAGATCCCTGATTGAGCACAATCACCTACTGGGTGGCCGCGGAGCAAGATAGTTCTTAGTAAGATTGACTGATGTTCAAAATGATATAGCATTATGTGTAGGTCTAGAACAATCAAATAATATTATGAACGCAGCTACAATTCCTGAAGACGTCACAAACACGCCCACAGGTCCAAATGGTAACGGATTTATCGTACTCGGCATGCTCGCTTCATCCATTGTTGGATCAGACGGCGAATGCTATACACGTAAAAACGGAGTAGTGACCATCGCCTCCGAAGAAGACGAACACTGATGGACCCAATCACCCCCGCTCGAACACGAAGCCCAGCAGCTTCAGTTCGCTGCGGGTTTTTCTTTTATACAAGATCCAACTTACTAAGTCTATATTTTTTATTTATTCTCCCCTGCACATGCTCTAACTGCCCAACGGTCCGGAGCAAGAGATTGATAAATACGTAAATTTAAGTTATTTTGTAGAAAATAGATCGGCTTGGAAAGGAAGCCGTGGTGTCATTTAACAATACACCTTGAACCGAATCGATATGACTATTGCTCTAAATAATTCCGAACTGGGAACTATCGCTTGGACCCTACCTGAAAAAGTGAACAACCGAATCAATGAGGTAAAAGCGATATGGATCCAAAATGACAAAAAGGAAGTTGCCGAGAAATTTGAAAGGCAGCTCCAGGAGGACATAACGAGATTTCTGGCTGCTCTTACAGGCTCTTTAACCGCAGCATTGCATACTCAAGCTCCAGGAAAGCTTATCGAGCTCATCGACCAGAGGATGCAGGCGTTATTGATTGAAATCACCGCCAAGGTTCTGTAAAACAATAACCAGCAGATTTAATTAAAATCAATACCCGCATTACGTCCGAATCGTGAGCGGGTTTTTCATTTGCCGCCGATCTTCAGCCTGCTATACTTCCCTCATGCAAAAGATATCCACGCGCATCTTCATATGCGCATCTCTCGCTTTTGGAGTCTTCGGGATTGTCAATGTTCTGACGCTCCCTGAGAATGACAACATGAGCACTCCCTTGCACACGGTGTTCATGAAGCTCATGTTCATAAGCGTCTTCATCATACTCCCCTCTTTCGCTCTCAGCGTCGCGAGCAGGTACTTGAATGAAAAATCCTAAACAGCCCCGTTCATCGGCGGATCTTCCGGCAAATAAAAAGGCATCTCTTGCTAGGAGACGCCTGTAATCTGAATCTCGAATTGTCGGTTAATTGTTCCCGTGATTCGATGTCGTCACGACCCTGTAATAACCGGAACCCGGATACGGGTCATTATCGGAGAGAACGCCGTGAGCAGAGCCGCCGACGATCACGTTCGTGAAGACCGGGGTCCACGGCCCAGTGGGAAACCGCGAGCGCTGGAGCACGTTCGTGCAGACATCCGTGGATGTTCCGACCCTGATCGTCAGGACGCCGTTGTCATACGTGAGATTGCTCAACGAGGCGACAGAGACGCCGTTCGAGCCGTAGCTCGTCTTATTCACGTCCACGCCGAATCTCGCCATGAAATCCTGCGCGAACTCGTCGAATGAGACCAACTCTCCTGGCGGCACCAATGTAGGCACTGAGAGCAAGGTTTGGTTCGCCGAAGGAGAGCAGGAGAACGGGATTTCCACTTCGGCAGAATCCCCAGGCAGTTGATTGGGAACTCCGCCCATCGGTCCGATGACGATCGCCGCAGCATACACATTGGTATTGGAAGCGAGTGCCTTGGCGCCGAAGGGTCCGGCTTCGAGAAGCTCGAAGCGCAGTTTATCATCAGGAGCGTTGGTCATCCTGTCATCCAGAGCTTTTTTGATCTTCTTGCACTTGGTGGTTACCTTGTAGTAGATATAGGCGCCGATGGCGACTACGACTACGACCGCCACACATTGTGCGACCACGTGCGGATCTGTTTCCGCCTCGTAGCCATTATTGAACAGGGCCAGAGCGACTGCCGCATCGATATCGGCTTTACTCGCTGAAGCCGCATTAGCGTATATGACGGTCGCACCGCCTGCCTGAGTCGCAGGAAGAGCACTTTGGGCCATAACGGTCCCTGTTTGTTGAACGGCTTCCGCGGCCTGACTTGGGAACGGCAGGAACAGAATGGAGAGCACAGTCAGCGCTACGACCATTCGGGTCATCATAGAGTTGGCGATATTAGTGGCAGAGCCACTCACAACATCCCGGAATATGGCCTTGTATGAAGCTCCCAATACGACATGGGCTTCCACGACCGCGACAGTTATGAGACCGGCCGTGGCCAATACGATCAGCACTGCCTTATCCCGGACGATAGATGCCCAACTGTTTTGTTTTAGTTTCACTTTTTCCCTTTCCTTTTTTGGTTTTCTGGGAGTGGTGCCCCTCGGCAATTCAAGATTGTCAAAGGGCTTTACGTCTGTAGCTATACCAAATTCTTAATTAGTTGTCAATGCTATTGATGAGGCCGCATATACAAAATAGTCCGTACAGCTTTCGCTGTACGGACTATTTCTCAAAAGCACTGGGAGGTTAACCTCTCACCGCCTTGGCGATGATGAGCAGGACGCATGCTCCCAGAAGCGCGACAAGGAAGCTGTAGAGATTGAAGCTGTTGACGCCGCTCTTGCCGATGAGGCTCATGGCATAGCCGCCGACTACAGAGCCTACGATGCCGATGACGATGTCAGAGATGAGGCCGCCGCTCGTCCCCATGAGGAGCGAAGCGACCCATCCGACGAGCGCGCCGAACACTATCCAGAGGATGATTCCCATGGAATGTTATGCGCTGTAGCCGAGAGAGACCCCTGCGGTGCCATTCGAATTGTTGACACTGCCGCCATACTGCCCGATATTCGGGTTATAGTATGTGCCATTCCCATAATACTGGACCTGGAGACCGCTCGCTGACGGATTATTCGAGAGATAATAAGAACCGGCCATGAGATAGCTATTGTTGATGTTCGCTTGCGTGCCGTTCTGGTTGAACAAAGCCGGCATGAGGGCCATATGTATCCCGTTCGAAGTCAAGATCATGCTGTAGCCGAGAGCGACTCCGGCCGTGCCGTTCGGATTCGAGACGTTGCCGCCATACTGCTGGACAGACGAATCATAGAACGTGCCGTTCCCATAATATTCGATCGGATGGCCGCCGGTCAGCGCGCCGCCTGAAAGATAATAACTTCCTGCCGGGAGATAGCTGCCGCTGGTATTGATCTGGGCGCCGCTCTGGCTGTAGATGATGGGCATCGTTGATGCCGTCTGCGCATGCACCACCGACATTGCCGTGAAACCTATAAGGGCCACGAGCGCCAAAAGCGCCGTTTTTACGTAAGAATTCATGATATTATATTTTGAACGCTCTAGACGAGCGCGCAGTTAGTTAGTAGTTGTCACCACGATGGGTTCTGAACCCCTCTCGAAGCAAGTTCTTGTTCCTAAGTGCACGTTCTAGAGGCTTTCTCTTCCGAAACCTTTCGGGCCCGGAATCGACTCTTGAGATGAACGGATCTAATGCACACTACAATAGATACTTTTGCGACCTCAGTATTTTATTCTTAAATTTGACAAAAGTCAATCTAAATTGTTTTATGACATAGAAGTTTTGATGTGACAAATTTGTAACATTGATGCGGTTTGTTTTCCAAACTGCCTCCTGTAGAATTATCAGGTTCGTTTTTAATCGATAACGTAAACACCCATGTCCAACCTCAATCCATTCGTCAGGATCAACGACGGCAAGTGCCGCGAAGCTATGAGCTTCTATAAGGACGCCATCGGCGGCGAGCTCGAGCTCATGACAGTCGGCGACAGCCCGATGGCCAAAGACATGCCTGGCAAGGAAGGCCTCATCATGCACTCGACCCTGACCAAGGGCGATATGATGCTCATAGGCATGGACATGATGCGCGACAAGGCGGTCATCGGCGACAACGTCGGCATCTCTCTTGAATGCGGGAGCGAAAAAGAGCTCGACGCAGTGTTCGCGAAGCTCGCAGCTGGCGGCGACGTCTTCATGAAGCCTGAGAAGCAATTCTGGGGCGGTTATTTCGCCGTGGTCACTGACAAATATGGCGTCGAGTGGATGCTCAATCATCAGACAGAGCAGGCATAGATCATCGCAGAGCCAAAAATAGGAATGTGGGATGTATAAGGCTATACTTGTGCCCATGAGCTCAGAACCATCCAGGAATATCCACAGAATATTCATCGTCAGCCTGGTCCTCAAGACTATCAACGCCTTCCTGGAACTCGCGGTCAGCTTCGTATTCCTATTCACCGGCAGCATCACGGCCGGCTTGAGCTTCATAGTCCAGAATGAAGTGGTCAGAGACCGTGACGACGTATTCGCGGATTTTTTCAGACATTCGGTCCTTCCCCACCTGTCTTCTCATTCCCAGCTGTTCGTCGCGACGTACCTGCTCATACACGGAGCCGCTAAGATCTTCGTCGTCGCGGGCCTTCTCTCGCGCAGGATCTGGGCATATAAAGCCGCTGAGTTCGTGCTCTGCGCCTTCATCGCCTACCAGATGTATGAGTACGCGCTGATAGGATCGTTCTGGCTGGTCTTTCTGTCGGCCTTCGACACCGCTCTCCTCTGGCTGACGTGGCGCGAGCATCAGACCATGCGGTCAAAAATTGAAAATGCGCTATAATGTCAGTGCCTTATGAGCAGAAAGACATTGATCTGGATCGGGGTCGCCGTCGGATCGACGGTCGGAAGCTTCATCCCTGAATTGTGGGGAGCAGGGATGTTCTCTATTTCCTCAGTCGTCCTCTCGACTATCGGAGGCGTCGCCGGCATCTGGCTCGGGTTCCGGCTTGGAGACAGTTTCTAACATGAATCCTACAGAAAATATTTCTGGAAAATATAAAAGACTCATAGCTGACCGCCGCTTTGTACGGGCGCTTCTGGGCGGCGTAGCACTGCTCATAATCGCGCTTTTCATCAACTACTACGCTGCTGTCTATGCGTTCGACAGAGTCAGCAACTCGGTCACCGATATCATCCTGTCGAATGTGCCGGTGATCGACGTCGACAATATCTTCATATTCGGCCCTATCATCTTCTGGGCAGTGATCGCGGCCTTCTGCCTCTATGAGCCGCGGAGACTTCCCTTCACCCTGAAAAGCATCGCGCTCTTCGTCATCGTGCGATCCATCTTCATAACGCTCACCCATCTCGGACCCTATCCGGACCACATATCGCTGGATATCAATACCATGCTCATGAGCAGATGGAATTTGGGGAATCTGCTTACCTTCGGGAGCGGCGGCGATCTCTTCTTCTCGGGACACACCGGCCTCCCATTCCTGTTCGCCCTGATCTTCTGGAAGAACTACCGCATGCGGATCTTCTGCATAATAGGGGCCATATTCTTCGGCATCGTCGTCCTCCTCGGCCATCTGCACTATTCGATAGACGTGATGGCGGCTTTCTTCATCACCTACAGCATATACCATATAGCCGAATGGCTGTTCAAAGAAGACCTTGGGACCTTCCATAAGTTGCATGATCCTGCAACTAACGGCAAAAAGTGAGTTATACACAGGCTATGCGCGTCTTTTTGCGCTAAAATGAGGGCACGACACCGCCCATGCCAGCTCCCCAACCGTTCCGTGAACAGAGGCCGTGGGGCGAAGAGTTGTGGATCACGCGCGACTCGCCGTCCATGGTGAAGATCTTAAGCGTTTCTCCCGGAGAAGCGCTGTCTCTGCAGCATCACCAGAATCGTGAAGAGTACTGGCATGTGCTCTCGGGCGACGGGACCGCAGTGATCGGCACTCGGACCACGAAGCTCGCCCCAGGCATCGACTGCTTCGTGCCGCGCGGCACGGACCATCGGCTGACAGGCGGCACCGAGAAGCTCGTCATCCTCGAACTCGCCTTCGGCGAATACGACGAGAAGGACATCGTGCGCCTCGAGGACAAGTACGGGCGCGTTTGAAAAACGAGCGCGTACTCGGCGCCAAACCAAGGACAGCAGTCGTAGTGTAATTGTGAGACCGTATCTTTCAATGAACTTTGCCCTCATCATAGCTCTCATATCAGTCGTCATCGCAGCCCTCGTCTGCGTCTATGAGCTGACCCGATTCATCCTGCGCAGGTCCAAGGACGGACGGACACATGCCCCCTATGAGCTCGACCGTCACGGCGGGAACCCGGTCCTTTCACCGCTCGCGTATCGGGAATGGGAAGCTCAGGGAGCATTCAACCCGGCCGCAGTCATGGATGATGAGTCAAACGTCCACCTTCTCTACCGAGCCATCGGCTCCGACGGCCTCTCCAGGATTGGTCATGCCATGAGCAAAGGCGGGGTATATTTCAGCGAGCGCTCGCCCTATCCGGTCTTCGTACCGGCTCCAGGAGCCGGAATGCCTGATGCGCGCGACGCCCTTCATCCCGTGTATGATCCTCTGATGAATGTCTCCGGCGGCGGCTGGGGCGGGGCCGAAGACCCTCGCGCAGTGCGCATCGGCGATCGCGTCTATATGACCTATACCGCCTTTGAAGGCTGGCACAATATGCGCATCGGACTCACTTCCATTTCGCTAGCAGACTTGAAAAAGCGCCGCTGGAACTGGAGGCGCCCCGTTCTCATATCGCCGAAGAAAGCTCGCAGCAAGAACTGGGTGATCTTCCCCGAAAAGATCGGCGGAAAGTTCGCCATCCTGCACAGCCTGGCTCCTGAAGTCCTCATCGCCTATGTCGACGACCTCAATATGGCTCCCATCATCGAGAGTTCGCCGGATCACTATGGCTATGGCCACCAGGTCAAGCAGCGCAAAGGCTACTGGGACGAGACCATGAAGGGCGCCGGTACGCCTCCCATCAGGACAGACAAGGGCTGGCTCATCCTCTACCATGCCGTTCATTCAGGGAAATATCACGTGGGTGCGATGCTCCTGGATCTCAATGACCCTACAAAGATCCTCTACCGCTCGCCTCAGCCCGTCCTATCTCCCGACATGCCCTACGAGAACGAAGGCAAATGCGGCGTCGTATATGCCACAGGCGCGATCGTAAAGAACGGCCAGCTCATGGTGTATTACGGGAGCGGCGACAAGCATTCCTGCGTGGCGCAGACGCCTTTAACGCCTTTGCTCGACTGGCTGGTTAAGTATGGAAAAGTATAAGACATGTTCACGTTAACCCGCTCCGAACAAAACCCCATCCTGTCTCCTGTCAACGAGCATCCCTGGGAAGCCGCGGCGGCTTTCAACGGCTGTCCCATCATCGACAAGAAGAAGACGCTCATGGTCTACCGCGCCATGTCCGAACCTGACTTGCTGCGCGATCCGCACATCCAGACGTCGGTCATCGCCCGTGCCGAGTCCAAGGACGGATTTTTATACGAGAAGCGCGCGGTCCTGATCCAGCCCGACCGTGAATTCGATCTTTATGGCTGTGAAGATCCGCGCATCACCAAGCTCGACGATACCTACTATATCTTCTACACCGCCTTGGGCGGATATCCTTTTGGCGCTGACAATATCAAGGTGGCCGTAGCCCTTTCAAATGACCTGAAGAAGATCAGCGAAAAGCATCTAGTCACGCCGTTCAATGCCAAAGCCATGGCGCTCTTCCCTGAGAGGATCAACGGCAAGATGGCCGCCCTCCTCACCGTGAATACCGACCTCAAACCAGCTGATATCTGCTATGCCGAATTCGATGCGCCGGAAGACATGTGGTCGCCCGATTACTGGGATGCATGGTGGAAGAATCTGGACGCGCACAAGATCCATATCCGCCGCCTGCCCAGCGACCACCTCGAGCTCGGAGCGCCGCCGCTCCGCACAGACAAGGGATGGCTGGTGGTCTATTCCCATATCCAGCGCTATGGCCAGAGCGATCAAGTCTTCGGCATCGAAGTGGTGCTCCTCGACCTGGAGAACCCGCGCAAAGTCGTCGGCCGCACCAAAGGACCGTTCATGGTGCCTGAAACCTATTACGAGCTGGTCGGCCAAGTGCCGCACGTCATATTCCCTTCGGGCGCATTGATCCGGAACGGGATGCTCGAGGTCTACTACGGCGGCGCTGATACGCACTGCGCCATGGCCAGGATCCCGCTGGCTAATCTGCTCAAAAGCATCACCGACGACCATAAGAGCCTGGTCAAACGCTTCCCGGGAAATCCGATCATTTCGCCGCGGCCCGGATTCATTTGGGAAGCTGCGGGCACGATCAATCCTGCAGCCATCGAGCTCGGCGGCAAGACGCATATCCTCTACCGAGCTGTCGCCCCCGGGAACGTCTCGACGATCGGCTACGCATCATCCAAAGACGGCTTCTCCATAGATGAGCGCCTCGATAAGCCCGCATATTTCCCGCGAGCGCCATTCGAAATGAGGACTGACGGAAATACCACCAATTATGGCTGCGAGGATCCGCGGCTTATGGAGGTCGACGGCAAGATATATATGGCCTACAGCGGATATGACGGAGTGACGCCCCGGGTCGCAGTGAGTTCCATCAGCATCCCTGATTTCCTGAAGAAGAAATGGAGCGCCTGGTCAAACCCGGAAGCCATCACTCCCCCGGGCATCGCCAACAAAGACGCCGCCATCCTCCCTGAAAAGATCAACGGAGGCTACCTGGTCTTCCATCGCGTCGGCGAAAGCATCTGCGCCGACTATGTCGCTTCGCTCGACTTCTCAAAGCAGAAAGTGGTCCGATGCATCGAGATCATCTCGCCCCGGCGCGGCATGTGGGACGGCGGCAAGGTCGGCATCTCTTCGCCGCCGGTCAAGACCAAGCATGGCTGGCTTCTTCTCTATCATGGAGTCTCGTGGAGCACGACATACCGCGTCGGCGCAGTCCTTCTGGATCTCGAAGACCCTACGGTCATCAAAGCGCGCACCGCTGTGCCCATCTTCGAACCCGAAGAAGAGTACGAGCGCAAGGGCCTGGTGCCTAACGTCGTCTTCCCCTGCGGCCTCGTGGTGAAGAACGGGCTCGCATATATCTACTACGGAGCCGCAGACAGCGTCATCGGCGTGGCCACCGTCAAGATGGAGTCCCTCCTCAAGATGCTCGAGATATAAAATACGCTATACTATAGCCACTCATATGGGCCCAAATATCCACCTCATCGTCAACAATGTCGCCTGCATCGTATCTGCGGTGATCATGACGGGAACAGCGCTCTTTACGTATCTGAACGACCGCAGGAATATCGCCAACATCATGGTCGCCTTGGCTGTCATGATGGCCGTGGTGTTCTATATCTCTCACGTCATCGGGATAAGCGTCTCCGATCCGATCCTTTCCAGAGACATCCTCATGTTCAATCTGTGCATGTTCCCGGCCGGCATGTTCCAGCTCCATGGAGTCGTCGCGATCCTGGGAAAGATGAAGGAGTATCGGAGTATCGTCATCGGCACATATATCATAGGCACGGCATTGGTCATATTCTTTTTGATATTCCCAAATCTGTTCCTGTTGCCGTCGGTCCCGAAGATGTATTTTCCGAACTACTACAACCCTGGTGCGCTCAATTGGATACGAGTGGTCTTCCTGAACGCGTATGCGGCGATATATACCCTGACCATCCTCGCCTTGGCTTACACCAGAGCTGACACTGATGTGAAGAAGAATCAATACAAGTATTTCGTCATCGCTTTCGCCGGCATCTACGCGGTCATCTATATCCCGAATTTCCTGGTCTATAACATCCAGATCGATCCGCTCTGGGGAGCTTTTGCCGGGATCTTCTGGACGGTCCCGATCGTCTATGGCGCCGTGCGCTATGGTCTTTTCAACGTGAAGATCATCGCCCAGCAGGCCTTTTACTACGGCCTTGCGGTCGCCGGGGTCGGCGGCCTCATCACGCTCTTCAATTACTCGAATGTCTGGATACTCCAGGAATATCCGGGGTTCCCTCTCTGGACCACGGCTCTCGTCTCATCCGGGCTTGTCGTGACAGTGAGCGTGATAATTTGGAGGCAGCTGCGCCAGGGCGACATCCTCAAATACGAATTCATCACCACGGCCACCCACAAGTTCCGCACCCCCCTCACGCACGTGAAGTGGGCCAGCGAGAACCTCGAGAAGATGCCTCTCTCCGATGACCAGAAAGAACAGGTCAAATTCATCGAGGAGGCCAACGCCAAGATGGTCGAGCTCACCAACGTCCTCATGAATATCTCCGAGGCCGAGAATACCGAATATGATTATCGGATGGAACGCACGGACATGTCCGTCCTCGTCCAGGAGACGTTCATCGGCCTGGGTTATCAGATGAAGACCAAGGACCTGGTCATATCCCAGGATATCCAGCCGAACCTCTTTGCGGTCTGCGACTCATCCCGCATCAGGTTCATCGTTCAGACATTCATCGAGAATGCCGTCCACTACACGCCCGAGCACGGTACGATGGCCGTATCTCTCAAGCTCGATGACAAAGCTGGAGAGGTCGTCTTCTCGGTCAAAGACAGCGGCATCGGCATCGGCAAAGACGAGCTCCCGCTCCTGTTCACCAAATTCTACCGCGGCGCGCAGGCCCGCCTTGCCGACACTGAGGGAATGGGGATCGGCCTCTATGTCACCAAGGAGATCATCGCGCGCCACAAAGGCCGTCTCTGGGCTGAATCCGAAGGCCAGGGCAAAGGCAGTACATTCTCGTTCACTTTGCCTGTGGCGCAATAATCTATGGCCGCATACTCCAAGGAACTCATCATCTTCGATTTGGACGGCACCCTCACGCCGAGCAAATCCCCCATGGACGCCGAGATGGCGGAGCTTCTGATGCGGCTCCTGGCACAGAAGAAAGTCGCCGTGGTCTCGGGCGGCGGTCTGCCGCAATTCCAGATCCAATTCCTGCGCGCCTTTCCGACGGCAGCCGACAATTTCACGAACCTGATCATCATGCCGACCTCCGGCGCGCGCCTATACATATGGAAAGGCTCTTGGGTCGAACAATATGCTGAGCATCTGACGCCAGCTGAGAAGGAGAAGATTATGACGACGCTCAATCTCACCCTGCCGACGACAGGCTACGTCATGCCCCAGAAGATCTACGGGCCGCTCATCGAAGATCGCGGATCGCAGATCACGTTCTCGGCGCTCGGACAGACCGCGCCGCTCGAGCTCAAACTGGCCTGGGATCCTCAACGGATACAGCTCCAGAAGATCGCCGAAGCTTTGAGGCCGCGCCTGCCCGAGTTCGAGGTGAGCGTCGGCGGCAGCACTTCGATCGACATCACTCATCGCGGGATAAACAAGAGCTTTGCCATCCGCAAGCTCGAGGAATATCTCAAGATGCCTCTGGACCACATGCTTTTTGTGGGCGACGCCATCTTCCCCGGCGGCAACGATTACCCTGCCAAGGCCACGGGTATAGACTGCATCGCGGTCAAAGGCCCAGAAGAGACTAAAGAGATCATCCGCGAGTGGATTGCCTAAGACAGGTTCACGATCCGGTCATTTGACCGATCATACTATTTCAGTTATAGTCACAGTTGAAAGGATACCTTATGTTCCCTGATCCAATACAAAAAAAGATCATGACGGGCCAAGGGATTCGAATACAGACGTACGGAGATACGGCCGAACTCGGAAAGCTCCGAAAAGAGCTCGACTCGGCTTCGGGAATGCAGGTCGGTTTCTCTTATCAGAACCAATACAAGGTTCCGAAGGGAGTACTGACTCTTATGGTGGTGCCCGTCGAAAGACGACAGCATGTGGTGGAAGCAATGGAAAAATCTCCTCTCGTCCTGTATGAAGATCCCCTCCCTCAATGAACGGCTATCGGACCTGATTCCGCCTCACGCTCGTAAGAAGAATCTTCTTCATCTTACGAGCGTAATTTTTTATATAAAGCCCTGATCACTGCTTGGCCGCAAGAATCTTTAATACCTGGTCAACAAGGAGCGACGTATCCTTTGTCCGGTCATTCGAGCCGAGCACGATGAAAGCGATCGGCTGTCCCCCGATATTCAATATAGTGAGCATGGTATCAGCCGCTTCATCCGTGTGGCCGGTCTTGCCGCCGATAAAGCGCGGATCATTGACGAACGGGTGGATGCTCACGAAATCATGCGCGCCATGCTCGGTAGTCGTGGCCACAGAAATGCTCTGGGTGCGAGTTATAGCAAGGAGATCAGGACGCGATGCATAGACATATTTGGCAAGATCGAAGAAGCCTTCCGCGGAAGCTTGGTTGAGGGGCGACAGGCCTGACGGATCGGCGAAGTACGTCGTCGGCAAACCGATCTCCCAGGCTGAGCTATTCATGAGATCGATGAATTTAGCCCTGTTCGTCGAAGAGGCCAGGGCTTCGGCTGCGATATTCGATGAGTCCAGGAGGAGCGGATAGAGGATCTCCTTTGCCGTAAAGCTTTCATCGGCTCCGATCCTGCTCAGGTCCGGATATACTGATGCTTCAAGCGGAGTGATCTCGATGGTCGTCGTCGGAGCGATAGTTTCAGTCGCCACGATCGCGGTCATGAGCTTGGACATCGAAGCGATCGGGAGCGCCGTTGCGCCATTGCGCTCGGCATAGATCTGGCCGGTGGCGACATTGCCGATGAGATACGCCTGCGCGCTCACGACAGGACCAGCCGGTGCCTGGACTGCGGGTGGTTTTGAAGCGGACAGTGCTGGAGCCGTTCCTGGAAGCTTAGAGCTTCGCGAACCCTGGAAGAAAGAAGGGTCAATGGAAAGAGGCTGGGTCGTTGGAACGCTCATAGGCAAAGAAGATGCCGGGTTGGCCAAGTCATACCCTATTCTTTTTCCAAGCCCAACGGCAACCACCGCCAAACAGATCATGCAGATGACGGGAATCCTTTTATGATGATGAGCCTCCATTCCTCTTATTATACCAACCTCACAGATTTTTAGCTCATCTGGTGGCAGATATGACCGGGGTCAATTCCCCGACCGCTGCGACAGTGATGCGGCCATTGGCGTCGCGGAAGAGCGAGTAGCCTGTATCGTATGTGGTAGTCGAGGTAAAACCGGCGCCGGCGAGCGATGGATCGAACGGCATGGACGAGAGATAGTCCGGCACGAGGCAGGGCGCGATATCCCCTGCTCCTCCGCCGCTTTGAATCGTCGTCGAAGCGCTCGGGAGGCTTATGATGCCTCCATTGCAAGTGAATGTGCCGCGATGCTCGGAAATATTCTGGCCGAGGGCATTCAATATGGCTTCGACATTGCTCGTGCGCTGAGAGTCACGGGCCAATTTGAACTGACGAGCAGGGTTAACGGCGACCAGGACGACTGCCGCCAGGATAGCGATGATACCGATGACGACGAGGACTTCGATGAGGGTGAATCCATTCCTATATTTTTGGATATGTTTCTTCATGCTAGATAAAATTAATCCGATAATGGCATAGCGTATCAGGACGAGATAAATTCTGTATCAAAAAAGATTAAAATCCGGATAAAATCGCAGAGAAGGGTTAAGGGGTATGGGTTAGGGGTTATGGAACCGCAGCTCCATAACCCTTTCCCCTTAACCCCTAACCATTTTGCTGCGGACACGCTTTCCATAGGCCTGCGTCTGAGGCTTTCGCCGCCGCTTCGGCTTTCCTGAACCGGTTCTGCATCGAATACGGCTCTTTATTGAACGTATACTCATAGGCATAGCCGTTCTGGATCATGAATTCATTGTAGAACAATCCGTCTTTGCGATAGGCATACAGCAAATAACGCCCGTACTTATCGAGCTTTTCTCTGTTCGGATTGAATTCAAGCTTCACCAGCGCATCGGTGAGCAGCTTCTTCCCCTGTTCCGAAGCTTCGGGACCATAGCATTCGACGGACTTCCTGGGATCCACTGTTTCAGGCGTATTGATGCCCAATAAGCGCACAGTGATGATCTTTCCATTGATATCCGCCTGGAATGTATCGCCGTCAATCACATTCGTGACTTTGTAGTACGCATTCGGATCGATAGAAACGGTCTTATCTCTTTTGATGCGACCAGATCCATAAAGCACAGCAACCAGAACTACGACGACCAGTAAGATCGCGCCGGCAAGCGCGATATATTTCTTTTGTTTCATTCATCATGAGGCGACTTCATGACCGAGCGATCTTCCTTGGGAGGAAGTATAGCAGAAAATCAGCTTCCCTTATTCAAAATCGATGATTTATATTTTTCCGGCTGATGCGCGGCAAGAAATTCGAACTTGATATTCTGTTTTTTAAGCTCGTCTGCCATTCCCTCCTGGTCATATCCGAGGAATATGATGTCCGGATGATTCGAACGCAGAACTTCCCAAGAGCCTAGGGTCGAATCGCCCGCGACGGCCTTTATTCGAGGATCAAATGATCTTACTGCTTCTGCACGCTCTTCAATGGTCTGCTTCGGCAAGCGGTTTTTGAGGATCTGAACTATTTCAGGTCGAGCCACTACGACTATGAGCTCGTCGCATCTCTTCAAGGCCTGAGAAAGAAAATCCTTATGGCCTTCATGCAGATTGTCGAATACGCCGAATGCGAGAGCCGTGGTCATGAAATTGTCCGCCAGCTTATTTCCTCTTTAATATCAAGATCTTGTACATATCTACCGTCGATATGAAGAGCGACAGGATGATCGGTCCGAATATGAATCCGAGCGGGCCAAAGAATATGATGCCGCCCAAGATCGAGAACAGGATGAAGACCGAGGGCACGTTCCAGTCTTTGCCAAAGAAGAGCGTCGAGAGCAGATTGTCGACAAAGAAGAACAGGAGGATGCCGAACAATGCCATGCCGAGCGCCATGAATATGTTGCCATAGAGCGCGAGATATATGACGGCGGGTATGATGGCGAATGGCGTGCCGAGGCCGGGAATCACGCCGATGATGCCTCCGATGCTGCCCCACAGAAAAGCGTCAGGTATGCCGAGCAGATAGAACGCTCCCGTTATCAATGCGAAGCGTATGAGCCCGACGCAGAACATCTCCCGTATGAGAGAAGTGGTGGTCCGATAGACCGAGCTTACGATCTCATCGTTCTGTTCCTTGCTGAAGGGGCTCAAGGAGACGAGCGAATCCAGCATCCGATCTCCATTGCGCACGAAGAAAAAGAAAGCGATGAGAAGGAAGAATGTCTGGAAGAAGATAGACATCGTCTGGGACAAGAGGCTGCCAAGGTTGTCGGAGATGAACGCCTGCACCCTCGTCACGGAATCTCCGATCTGGAAAGAGAAGCTGGGGACGACATGCTGGACCAACGCGTCTATGTTCTGTTGCAGGGAGAGTAAAAAGTCCGCCTGGCCAGCTTGGGTCAGCGAGAAGAAGCCTTGTGCTTGGTCCAGTATCTGCAATCCAAAGAGCAGGATCGGGATGATCACAAAGATGAGCGCGATGACGACGATGAGACCGGCCGCAAGATGAGTGCTTCCATGGAATATCTTGACGAACCTTTTGTACAGCGGATGGAACAGGATAGAGAGGACGATAGCGAGGACTATGATGCGCAAGAATGGCTGGAATACGAAAAAAGTCAGGATGGATAATCCTACGAAGAATGCGGAAAGCATGATGAGCTCTAATTTTTTGCCCTCCATATATCCGTCAGTATAGCATGCTGGATATGCTAGGATAAGGTATCCTCATGTCCACGTTCGCGCCGTATAAAGCTGCTTTTCGTGATATCGGTCCGATCATCTCTCGCCACGTCTTTTTGCTGGTGAATGGGATCATTGTGGCGGTGGTCGCTCTCCTTTTCATATTCGGCGACACGGAGGCGGCTCTATTCATCGGGGCGATCACGGTCTTCAATATGTTGCTCGGCATCGTCCAAGACACCCGGGCCCGCATCTCGCTCGAAGCCCTGCAGATGCTCACGGCTCTGCGCGTCATCCGCGTCAAGGCCGATGGAGGCACCGAGTCTATCCTCATCGAGGACGTAGAGAAGGGAGATCATATAGATCTCCAGCTCGGATATCAGGTCCCGTGCGACGGGGTCCTTCTCTCCTCGGCTTCGCTCGAAGTCAGCGAGGCTCTGGTCACCGGCGAGGCATCTTCATTCCCGAGAGGCCAAGGAGATCGCGTCAACGCCGGCGATATAGTCACCGCCGGCCGGGCGATGCTCGAAGCCGAGAGCGCCTTCCGCGATAGCCGGATCTCGCAGATGGCCAAAGATGCCAAGAGATATTCAGCCAATCCGAGCCCGATCGAGCGCGCGACGCAGACAGTCATCAAATATGCAGGGGTCATCACGCTCCTGGTGATAGCTTTTGTGACTATCCGGGGACTGATCGTCCATGAGCCTCCGGTCGATATCGTCCTCAATATCGGAGCGCTGGCCAGCATGCTCATCCCTCAAGGCTTGCTCGTCATCACCACATTCCTCTTCGCTTTTGGCGCAGCCAGCTATTCCAAGAAGCAGGTGCTCTTCCAGGAGATCAATGCCACCGAGAAGCTCGGCCGCATCAAGAATCTGTGCATGGACAAGACCGGCACGCTCACGAATAATATTCTGTCGGTGGAAAAGATGCATGTGCGCGAGGGCATATCGGAACCGGAAGCCAGGGGCTTGTCTCTCCTGTATGTGCGCTATTCAGGAGATGTTTCAGAGACCCTCGTCGCAGTGGGCGAATCTCTCCGTTCTGTCCCTGGCGATCTGAAAGAAGGTCCGGCTCCAAAGGTCCTGAATGCGCTCTCATTTTCTTCGTGGAGACAATATGGCGCGGTCACTGTAGATAGGGATGGAACGATACAAACGATCGTGATCGGATCTCCTGATGTTTTGCTCGATCATGTCGCTGAAGATAAGGGAAAGGCATGGCTCGCCAAGCTCATAGAAGACCACTCTCACAGCGGCAAACGCATACTGTGCGTGGGAACATGCGATAGCCGAGATGTGTCGAAGGGGCTCGAGGGCGTGCATATCTCGGTAGTCGCCGCATTCATCTTTGAGAGCGGTTTCCGCCAGGGCGTGGAAAGCGCGATCAAATTCTTTCAGGATCGCGGCGTGCGCATCCGCATCATCTCCGGCGACAATGTGGATACGGTCCAGTCGATCGCTTTGGCCGCCGGCGTCGACCATACGGAAGCTGTCGTGACCGGCGCAGACATGCAGTCATGGAGCGATGCCGACTTTGACCATAAGGCCCGGGCCTGCACTATATTCGCTCGGATCGTGCCTGAACAGAAGGTCCGCATCATCGAGTCGCTCAAGAAAGACGGTTTCACCGCCATGGTCGGCGACGGAGCCAATGATGCGCTCGCCATCAAGAAAGCCGACCTCGGCATCGCCATGTTCGATGGCGTGCCGGCGACCAGAAGGCTGGCGGGAGTCATCCTCATGAAGAACAGCTTCAGCGATCTTCCGGGAGCAGTCGAGCTCGCTGACAATTTCATCGGGAATATCACCATACTCTCCGCCGCTTTCATCAACTCGAGCCTGGTCGGGCTCATCTTCTTCGTCATGATCAGCATCTTTGGCTATGCGTATCCGATCACGCCGCTCAACGTGACGCTCACGAATTATTTCGTCGTCGGCATCCCCGCCGTGCTGACCGGCTACTGGTCGCTCCGTCCCGCGGGCCGCATCCTTCCCGCCACGAGCGAAGGATTCTTGGCGCGAGTCCTGCCCTTCGTCGTCTGGTCAGCTGTGCTCCAGGCGGCCGCCATTGCCATCGTCTTTGCCCTCGGCCCGGATTCTCTGAAAGTCGCATCATCGAATATGCTCGTGCTCATAGCAGTCATCATCTCAGGCTTCATTTTCTTCGCTCTGGCGTCCGGAGTCTATCGTGGCGCGCTAGCTCGATCGGAGAAGCTCCATATTGCCGGTGCGGCCCTATTCGGACTCGCGCTCTTCTATGTGATCATCCATATCCCCCTGGCTGTCCGCTTTTTCAATCTCACTCTGCCGCTCCCCGACTCTGCCGATATCACTCGGACATTAGTGGTCCTTTTGATATGCGGAGTCTTGCAGTATGTACTCATGAGGATCTTCTTGCGGAAGAGAAGGTAGGGATTGCGTTGCAGGCATCGTGGGTTCAGTACCAGAGCGGTGAGACGCTGTAAGGCTATTTACGGGACTTTCTAAAGAGCTTACCGAGGTGTGCGGGTCACCTGCTCCAAAAATGCTTTGAGTGCGGAAAACGGTTTTACCTGCATATATGTTTTCTGATCGTCCTCTTCGCTCAACTGTGCTCTCGTAACGGAGTATCCGTCAGGTATGAAAATCTTATCCCACCCATAGCCATTCTCACCGGCTGGAATTTCAGCGATAGTTCCGCCTAGACTTCCCTCAAGAAGTTTCATTACTTCGCCGTCGTAGTATCCAAACATGCATTTAGCGGTTGCACGGCGGCTTTGCCCATTTATCATCGAGCAGATGGTTTCAAAAGGAACTTGATCAAGAAAGAAGCGTATAAAGGGGCCCGGAAGACCATTGAGCGCTTCAAATTCAAGAGATACATCCTCAATAATGACCGGTTTCTTTATTTTCTCGTATGCTTGCCGGACTTTGTGCTCAACGATCTCTTTCAAATCGAGAGACTGTATTTCCTCGAGATCGAGCTTTACATGATCGACAGGATATCCTAGGTATCTTGCTAGGTAGTCTGCCTTCTTTTGGTTGCCGGTTATGAATGTTACTTGCATACTTCAATGATAGCTTAGATATCGGGCTTTAGGCACTTGGGTCAAGCCGATACTTAGTTTTCTTGGCGGAGAGGGGGAGATTCGAACTCCCGATGAGCTTGCGCCCATGCCGCTTTTCGAGAGCGGTGCCTTCAACCACTCAGCCACCTCTCCATAGTTGAATGAAACTACGATACCACAGGGGCCCGATTTTGCACAATTTCCTCAATGATAGTCTTGTAGATCGGATGCAGATCAAGCTTCAAGGCTTCAGCCGGATCGAACCACCTCATCTCCTGCCCTTCATGGAGGGCCAGACTCGAACCACGATAGAATTCTTTGAAAACATATACGGTTCCGGCCTCATTCGACTCTTTCAGTTCATACGGATAGCTTGCGGAGAGCATGGGATCCTTAAGTTCAAGCCCCACTTCTTCTTTGATCTCTCTTTGAAGAGCTTGTTCGGGAGTCTCCCCTTCTTTGAGTCCTCCGCCGAACAGCCCCCAGGAATCCGGGAATCGCTTCTCGGTCTTTGATCTTTTCTGGAGAAGGATCATCCTGTCTTTTTCCAAAATGAGCACAGCTACATCTCTTGGTTTCATGGCCTATAAGTATAGCAAATTTTGCCAAATTGCTTAAAAGATAGTAGTATTTCCGCACCGGCCCTATCGTCTAACGGTTAGGACACGGCCTTTTCAAGGCTGGAATCGGGGTTCGATTCCCCGTAGGGCTACCAGAGATCTTAACAAATCCAAATGACCAAATTCATGAAAAAATACAGCATAGTTTTAGTTATTCTATTGTTTGTTCCGTCAGTTACCTTAGCGGCATGGTGGAACCCTGCAACCTGGTTCCAATCAGCAGACAACAACCTACCGCAACAAATATCACCTGAAATAGTACCAGAAGCCATCCCTACATCATTGCCCGAAAGCCAAGCAAGCACAACTGTGCAGGTACAAACTATAAAGCAGACAACAAATACTGAGTCGACATTGCTTTCAAAAATTGATGTGCTCACTGCTCAAAACACCTCATTAGAATCAAAGATTGCTAACATCGAGAAACAATTAGCGACAACTCAAAACAGTTACTCAATCTGCCAATCGAATTTAACGGTAGCTCAAAATAACCGAACTGCTACAAGGAGCGTCGATGCTCTACCACAGCAAACGACGCCTATTACAGAGACTCCCACAATTATTTTTTCAGGAAATGACCCGTCTGCACCTCCGACGACAGTAAAATCGATTTCAGTCACCACAACGGGAAACGGGCAATATCTTGGATTGCCGGTGATTACTTTGTACCTGGTTCCATCCAGTAATGATATCTATCTGCACACATTGATCGTGAATTTCACCAGCTCAGGCCAGGGTACGGTAAACACCGCTTATTTGTATGCAGGAATAATTACAAGCGCATCAAGGCCAATTGCTACAGGTATTATAATGAACGGAGTCGTCACATTTACTATAAACCCCAGTGATCCTATCCAAATCCAACTTTATAAAAATAGCCTGAATAGTCCGAGTAACCCAAATAACCTCCTCACGGTCAAAGCAGATGTATCTGGTCTAGCTCACAGCGGTGATAGTGAGGTGATATCGACATCTGTCAGCAATATGACTGCAAACACCTCGACAAATCAAAATGTGAATATTAGCGGTGCGGCAAATGGCAACATCATTACAGTGCGACAGCCCTAAAAGCAATCCTCCCCGTAGGACTACAATTTATTCTGCGGTACAATACTCCTGCATGTTCAAGACCTCCTCCTTCGCCTTCATCGTCGTGCTTTTCGGCTTCGGCCTCGGCTGGGTCGTCCTCAACAGTGCAACATTCGCAGCGCATGAGACAAAAAATGTGACGCTGGGTCCGTCGCACATCGAACTCGCGGCCGCCGTCGAAGCCATGGCCGCTTCATCCTCGATCGCAGAGGCTAAGACTAAGGACAATCCCAATTATCTGACCATCCTCATGGCCGGCGACATCATGCTGGACCGGAACATCCGCCAACAAGCTGAGAATTCGCCTCGGGGATATGATGGATTCTTTGCCTCGACCACCAGCTTTTTCAAGAGCGCCGACATCGCCGTTGCCAACCTCGAAGGGCCGATCACCGAGAATGCATCCAAGACATACCTGGCAGACGGCACATATTCGAGCCAGCTCACATTCACCTTCGACCCAGCCACCGTCGATGCCTTGATCCACGCAGGGCTTTCAGTCGTCAGCCTGGCCAATAATCACACAGACAATTTCGGCATGAAAGGATTTCTGGAGACCGAGAAATGGCTCGACTCTGGTGGTTTACGCCACTTCGGTTCATATTGGAATGCCACAGGGATGGAGGCAGTATTCAACGAAAAAGGCATGAAGATCGCTTTTGTGGGCTATCATCAATTCTATACCGGCTTCGAAAATATCATCGCCGACGTGAAGCGCCTCAATGCCGAAGGCGACTTCGTGATCGTCATGCCGCACTGGGGAGTCGAATACCAGCCGCATCCGAACGATCTGCAGAAGGAACAAGCCCGTGAATTAGTCGCGGCTGGCGCCAAAGCGGTCATCGGCGCGCATCCGCACGTAATCGAAGACCATGAATGGATCGGGCAAGTTCCGGTCTTCTATTCATTAGGCAATTTCCTCTTTGACCAATACTTCTCAGCCGAGACCATGAAAGGCCAGGTCGTCGAATTGAATCTGGAGAAGACCGATCATGGCCCTGTGCTCAATAGCGTTGATATATATGAGGCATCGACGCTCTCTCATAAGCCGGTGTCTATAGAGAAGGCGCAGTAGTATTTGAAAAGTGTGCTTACAATGCCTAATGCCGACTGATTTCGTATAATCTATAATCAGCACCGCTACCTATATACTCATGGGTTATTATTGCTACTTTGTAAGCTTTCATAAGCTCTTCCAGATGCTTTAGAGATTCAGGATCCTTATTTGAAAAACCAAGATAGACTTTGCCATCGGAAGACAAATGATCATCTAGACCCTCAAAGAATTTATTCAGAACATCAAAACCATCAGTGGAAACCGAGTTCATCAATCTCGTATGATTGTCATCAATCTTCTCTCGATGGAATGGCGGATGGAAAAAGATGATGTCTGCTTTCTCATCTCCGATCGCAGCAAAAACCGAGCCTTCGCGAACTTCAACATTCTTTAAATTAAGAATCCGGACATTTTCCTGAGCATTTGCTACTGCAAAAGGATTAATATCGACACTCACCACTTTTTTTGCACCCTGAAGAGAACCAAGAATTCCTAAGTTGCCTGGTCCGCAACCAATATCAAAAATGGCTTTCCCTTCGCACAGAGACTCATTGATATATTTAGCGAAAATCTGAGAGCTTCTGAACCTATTCGGTGGATATACATCTGGATACACCACAAGATCAAGTCCAGCATACAGAACATTATATTTTTCATCACACTTCTTAATATTCGTATAAATCTGTTCCGCCGTCAGTAACGGGTAGAACGTTTTATTTACATATCCAGACTGATCATATTCTTTAATGACTTTATCTAAGACTTCCAAAGCTTCTGCCGCATCTCTTACGAAATAAAGATACTCTGGCAATTTAGTCCAATACAAGCCCTCTTTCCTTACCTTATCACATAAGTCTTTGTAGATCTCAGACATAGGCGACATGATTATCACCGGTCGTTTTTCCTTTCCTAAGAACTGATTGATATGAACGTCGAGGATCTCATGTATCGTACCCAATCCGCCGGCCATTGCTATGAAAACATCTGCCAGATCAGTCAGACGACGAGTGCGTAACCGATACGAGCTAAAACCTTCCCAATTGGTAAACCAATCGTATATCTTGGGTTCATAGTCTTTGAGTCCTACTCCGTAGACTTCTCCGCCTGCATCATGAGCTGCCCTTCCAGTAACACCCATGAGGCCTAGCGCGGACGCCCCGTTAACTAAGACCAAATCTCTTTTAGCCAACCCAATCGCAACATCTTTTGCATCTTTAAGATATTTCTCATTAGTAGTCTCATTACCAGAACACATCAGCGTTACGTGATATTTGAAACCGAGCCTTTTCTTTTCTTCTGTAGAAACCATGAGAGTTTTAACCTGTGCGCGCTGCAGGATTCGAACCTGCGACCCCCGTCACGTCAAGACGATGCTCTACCAACTGAGCTAAGCGCGCGTACGAGGTACTCTAGCAAAAAAGCCTAAAAAAATCTATTATGAGTCTCATTGACCATGATAACTCTCGGCATAGAAACATCCTGCGACGAAACAGCCCTGGCCCTCATAGAAACAAAGGGCTCTGGCGCGGATTTCGAATGCAAAGTCATAGCTTCGCTGGTTCATTCCCAGGCGGAGCTCCACAGCGCCTACGGCGGCGTGTATCCCAATCTGGCGAAGCGCGAGCACAGCAAGAATCTCATTCCCCTTTTCCATAAACTATTGATTGAATCTCAGGAAGCTCTTGAAAGAATAACTCATTCAAATTCAAAGAATGTATCAGATGCTGAATTCGCTTCTGCTATTGAATCGTTCAAAGCCGAGTTTGCTTCGCAGAATTCTGACTTATTCGAGTCATTCGCCGGCGCTGATTTCCTCAAATCCATTCCGCCCATAGATCAAATAGCAGTCACCGAAGGCCCTGGTCTCGAACCCGCTCTCTGGGTCGGAATCACGTTCGCAAAGATGCTTTCAACTCTATGGAAGATTCCTCTCATTCCCGTGGACCACATGGAAGGCCATGTCATTGGCTCTTTACTTCCCTCAGACGCTACCAACGGTGCCTGGCAGAAGCTCCATCCGCTTCCCTTGCCTGCGATCGCATTCCTGATCAGCGGCGGGCATACTGAGCTCGTTAAGATCGCAATGGGTAAGGGTGAGGGTTTGGGGTTTGAATATAAAATAATTGGGCAAACAAAAGATGACGCTGTCGGCGAAGCCTTCGACAAGGCCGCACGTCTTCTCGGCCTGCCCTATCCAGGCGGTCCGCATATCGCGCGATTGGCGCATGAAGCGCATGAAGAAAAGATCCCTTCGCCCGTTTCTCTGCCTCGTCCGATGATCTCGAGCGGCGATCTGGATTTTTCATTCTCGGGGCTTAAAACCGCTGTGCTCTACGCAGTCCGCAAGGCCGCAGACGAGAAGGGTCAGCTTACAGATTCGTTCAAGAAAGGACTGGCCCATGAATTCGAGATGGCTGTCAGCGATACGCTCGATTCCAAATTACGGGCGGCAATCGAAAAGACTGGCGCACAAGCGATCATCATCGGCGGAGGCGTCAGCGCCAATCATGTCCTGCGAACACGATTCGAGAAGACTGCGAATGAATTCACTATTCCTATATATCTGCCTTCACGACACATCTCCGGCGACAACGCTCTCATGATCGCGCTTGCCGGAGCCTTCCATCCGCATACGAAAACGCCCGGAGAGATCCGGGCGCTCGGGACAAAGCGTCTGTCCAATGACTGATTAGAAGAGATTCTTGAGGAATGACCAGAAGCGGCTTATGAACGAAGCGTTGCCGACAGCAGCACTGTTCGCATTCTGATCGACTGAAGAGCCGACGGTTCCCTCGAACGGACCGGACGAAGTCGCGGTCGTAGCAGGAACGCTCGGGCCGACAGAAGCAGGCGCGATGGCGGCAGAAGCGGCATTGGCCTTATAGGCATTGATGACCGCGAGATCGGCCGCAGAGAGCGTGAGAGGCTGGCTGCAGGCGAGCTGGTTGACCTTCTTCATGGTCGTGATGTAGACGATGCCGGAAGCCTTGGTAGCGCTCCACGGACCCATGACATCAGAGAGATACTTATTCTGGAAGGCTTTGACAGCGGCTTCAGTCTGAACATCGAACGTGCCGGTGACGGCGACATTGATCTGCTCGTTATTCTTGAGGAATGCCTGAAGCTTGGCGACATCGACAGAATCATTGGTAAGACCGATCCTCATGTAGCTCGAGATGAGCGGGCAGGAAGCGGTCGAAGAGCTGACGGCCGTAGCAGTTGAAGTCGTAGAGACCGGAGCGTATCCGCCTCCGTAGAATGAGCCGCCTCCGTAGAAGCTGGACACATTGCCTGTGGACGAGGTCGAACCTCCGTTAGAGACTGAGCCTGTGCCAGCAGTAGAGCCGGCAGAGCCTGTAGCAGGAGCTGAAGAGCTGCCTGCAGTAGAGCCAGCGTCGCCGGTGGCAGGAGCAGAGGTCGAACCGGCAGTAGAGCCAGCATCGCCTGTGGCAGGAGCAGAAGCGCTTCCCGCTGTCGAACCGGCATTGCCGGTAGCCGGGGCCGAAGCTGAAGCGGTCGATCCTGAGTCGGCCGTAGCCGGAGGAACGTCCGCAAAAGCGGCCATCGGAGCCGTCATGACGGCGACTGAAGCGATCGTAAGGATGATTTTCTTGTATGTCATAAGGATAAATTGCTTGGTAATGGTTTTGTACTGGAATCCAGTAGTTTCACTACCCTATAACAATTGAAGTCATTTGTCAATAGCGTATGTAAAAAGCCCTCCAGGAGATCCCGGAGGGCTTTGAACTGAGATAAGGAGCTTATTGGGCGCGGCTAGCCGCGAAGAATCCAACATCGCCTGACATCGGCACAGACACGACGCTCGTACCAACGACGTTGGTGACAAATGTCCACGAAGAGGACGGGACCATCAGATTCGTATTCGATACGACCTGATAGGTTGCAAGCGGATCGGCGCCTTCGATCGAGAACTGATTGGACGGGCCATTCCGCGTCCATTTGAGCTTGAAGCCATCATCATTGTAGATGAGCGACGTTGAGATCTTGGAGGTCGAAGTGACATTGCCGATCTGACCCGTGAAGGTCATGGTGTAAGAAGGCACATCATGATCGGACACCCATTTCTTAACAGCATTCAGATTCGCTTGACTGCCGCCAAGGAACTGCTTGGAGTGCGTGATCACGATGAACTCGTTGCCTTGCTGAGTCGCATCACCGCTTTTCACCACCGTAGTACCGCCAGCACCATCGTTCATATATAACGGTGCGCCGGGCGTATAGGCGGAAGTCGCGAAGGTCTGGCTTCCGTTAAGGACGCCTCCATCGCTCGACGTGTAGTTTTCCGAGTAACCAGCAAGAGCGATATCGTTGTTGCCGGATACCGATTTCACATCGTTGACACGGTTCAACTCCATACCATTCGTCGTTTCCGTCACGAGGTTGTACCACGTTAAGGTCCGGACCGTCATATAATCCCCTGGACCCGTCGGCGCATTCGTATGCGACGCGATGGTTCCCGCGCGCACATCCGCGATCACCTTCTGAACGGAATCATTGTAATCCGGCATGGCGGGATCGGGCATTACGACGAACCAATTTTGGTTCGTGGCAATAGGCGCTTGCGCGTTCGCGAACTGAGCCGCTGCCAATGACAGGCCGATAACTGCGATAAGACTGAGTTTCTTTTTCATACTATTTCAATGCGCTTTCATTTGATGGTCCAGGTTTTCCGGACCGGTTTTGAGTGAGATCTGTTATGCTTTGTAGCAAAATATTGAGGTTTTGTCAAGTATCGCTTCTGATTCAGGCAGATTTTGATATACTTATGCCAGCATGAATATCACTCTCTTCATCTACGCGCTTCTGGCAGGGCTCCTTCCCTCCCTCATCTGGCTCTTCTTCTGGCTCCGCGAAGATTCTAATGCCGAGCCTCGTCCCCTGCTCATCGCTTGCTTCGTAGGCGGCATGATCGCCGTAGTCGCCGCAGTCTTCGCCGAAAAATACATCTCCGAGATCGTGTCCGATCAGACATTCTTGTACTCCCTCTGGGCAGCTTTCGAAGAGATCGCCAAATTCGTAGCCGTGGCCGTCATCGCCCTGCACAGCGGCTACAATGACGAGCCTATCGACGCCATGATCTATTGCGTCACGGTGGCGCTCGGATTCGCGGCGCTCGAGAATACCCTTTTCATCATGGGACCGTTCTCCGGCGGACAGATAGCTCAAGGCATCATCACGGGCAACATGCGCTTCATCGGAGCGACTCTGGTCCATGTTGTCAGCACGGCGACTCTCGGATTCTGCCTGGGCTGGGCATTCTATCGCGGCTACATGGCCAAGCTCTTCGCTGTCGTCATAGGCCTGGGCGGCGCCATCGGCCTGCATGCGGCCTTCAATCTTTCTATCGTGACCGGCGGATCAGCAGACACCCTCCGCGCCTTCAGCTGGATCTGGGGCGCCGTAGTCATCCTCATCATCCTTTTCGAAGAGGTCAAAGCAGTGCGCCCGAGATTCCGGTAGTGGATAAGCCTGCTCGCGCGTCTGCTATAATACTCCCGTAATCAACTTCAAAACTATCATGTCCAAAGAAAAAAGATCTTTCTTCGAGCGCCTCACCGGAACTGTCCGCATGGATGACAATGCCGAGTCCGAAGATGCCTCAATGTCAATCACGCGTCCGGCCGGAAAGGGCCGCGGGGCTGCCGATATGGCTGATTGGATCGAGAAAGAGACCGAGGAGGAAGGCGAGCTCACCATCGATGTCTACCAGACGCCCGACATGATCATTGTGAAGAGCATGATCGCCGGCGTCCGCCCGGAAGATCTGGACATCTCCATCACCCGCGACATGATCACGATCCGCGGAAAGCGCGAAGAAGAGCGCGTGGCCAGCGAAGACGACTATTTCGTGCGCGAGCTTTACTGGGGCTCGTTCTCAAGGACCATTTCCCTGCCGGAAGAGATCGATGTGGATGAGGCAGAGGCTATCGAGAAGCACGGCTTGCTCATATTGAAGCTGCCGAGATTGGATAAGAAGCGCCAGTCGAAGCTGAAGGTGAGGACGGGATAAGAACAAACACAACAGATAGGAAAAATGCCCAGTTTAAGGCATTTTTTTAGATGCACCACATTCTCAGTCAATCACATTCAAATAAGAAATTGTGTATGCGTTTTTTTGATCTCAGGCCTCCCACACATCACAAGCGTAAAAATGGAGATATTTTTCATTGACAGGTTTTGTGTAATTTGTTGTGTAATGATGAAAAAATATGGCCGAGTTAAGTCGTTGATTAAACCATGCAAATCAAAATGTGTGAATGAAAAAAATCAGGACATATGGCCTCAAGGACGTTGTGGGCCAGGAGCCACCGCAAAAAACAAAAACTCCCCTCAAAGAGCGCTCTACTTATCTGAAAAACTTAACCACTGAGTCACTAAATATCGAGAGTCGCCAACTTCGCATTCGATTGAATGAAGGATTTGCGAGCCGGCACATCCTCACCCATGAGCATATCGAAGACTTTGTCGGCATCGATGGCATCCTCGACATTCACTTGGCGCAGGATGCGCCGCGACGGATCCATGGTCGTCTCCCAGAGCTCATCATGGTTCATCTCGCCAAGACCCTTATAGCGCTGGATGAAGACTTTCGGAGCTGACTTGCCCTTAACCACAACCCCTTCATCTTCTTCAGCATCAGGAACAGCCGTATCCTCGGCACCTGCAGCTTCCAGGAGGCGCTGGTTGTCAGCGGCGACGTTGTTGGACTCCTCAGTCAAAGAGACTTCTTCGACTTCCTTGCCGAGCGCCTTGACCTTCTCCTCTTCAGAATAGAAATACATGAGCTCCTTGCCTCTCTTCACCTTATACAAAGGCGGCTGGGCTATGTAGACGTGCCCTCCGTCGATGAGCGGTCGGAAATAGCGGTACAGAAGCGTCAGGATGAGCGTACGGATATGGGCGCCGTCCACGTCAGCATCGGTTGCCAGAATGATCTTGTGATAGCGCAAGTTGGTGATATCGAACGTATCTCCGATAGCCGTACCGAGAGCAAGAACGAGGTTCTTGATCTGTTCTGAGCCGAGCATGCGGTCGAGACGAGCACGCTCGATGTTCAGGATCTTGCCGCGCAGCGGAAGGATGGCCTGAATGCGCCGGTCCCTGCCCTGCTTGGCGGTGCCTCCGGCTGAGTCTCCCTCTACGATGAAGAGCTCGGACTCGGCAGGATCGGATGACTGACAGTCAGCGAGCTTACCCGGGAGCGTCATGCCCTCGAGCGCGCCCTTGCGGAGCACAGAGTCCTTTGCGGCCTTGGCAGCCTTGCGGGCCTTCATGGCCAGAATGACCTTGTTGATCATCGAACGGGCGTCATCCGGGTTCTCTTCGAGGAACATGGCGAAGGCGTCGCCAAATACGGTCGCAGTGGCGCTCTGGGCCTCTGTGGAGCCGAGCTTGGCCTTGGTCTGACCTTCGAACTGGATCTCGCGGAGCTTCACGGAGACGACAGCGGTCAGGCCTTCCAGGGCATCATCACCGGTGAATGAATCCCCCTCGCCTTTTGCAAGGTTATTATTCTTGGCATAGGTATTGAGCGTACGCGTGAGAGCCGTCTTGAAGCCGGTCACATGCGTGCCGCCTTCTGGGGTATGGATGTTGTTGGCAAAAGCGAGGATGTGAGGAGAAACATCGTCTGAATATTGGAGAGCGACCTCGACAGACTCGACACCTTCGACTTTCTTCTCGACATAGAAGATATTCTTGTGAACCGGCTTCAAGAGCTGGTTGGTGAACTTCACCAGAGATACAAGACCGCCTTCGAAGAAGAATGTGAATGACGGAGCGTCTACTCCGGTATCGCGGAGATAGAAGAGCTCGTCATCGTTGCCGAATGTCGGAGCTTGCTCGCGCGCATCGATGACTGAGATGCGAAGCCCGCGCACAAGATATGCCTGCTGGCGCATGTGTGTGACGATGCGCTTGAAGTCCATGATGATGCCTTCTTTGAAGATCTCGGGATCCGGCTCGAACATCACGATCGTGCCGTGCAATTTGGAAGAGCCGATCTTCTTCACGGCCGCCTTGCGCTTGCCGATATGATACTCCTGCATGTAGATGCCGCCATCGACATGGACCAGGACCTTGAGGTGCGTAGAGAGCGCATTCACGACAGACGCGCCGACGCCATGAAGGCCGCCGGAGACCGTATAGCCGGAATCTTCTCCGCCGAATTTGCCTCCGGCGTGAAGCTGGGTCATGACCATTTCGAGAGCTGAGAGCTTGGTCTGTTTATGGATGCCGACCGGGATGCCGCGGCCGTTGTCGGTGATGCGCACGCGGTTGCCCGGAAGAAGCGCGACCTCGATGTCGTTGGCAAAACCCCCCATTGCCTCGTCACGCGAGTTATCGAAGATCTCGGTTACGAGATGATGGAGACCATCGGGACCAGTGGTGCCGATGTACATGCCGGGACGCTTGCGGACCGGTTCCAAGCCCTCAAGGACCTGGATGGATGAGGCATCATAGCCGTGTTTTTTCTCTTTGATTTCCTTGGTTTCTTTGGCCATACATGAAAAAAGCGATAAGGCTTTTGATGCATAAAGTATAGCAGAAAGACATGCGCAATGCACGTGTCAAAATGGGGAAAATATGGCGCTGTTGAGGGCTTAAAACATGTGTGTTACAGCCACTTTTTGAGCCACAGAAATAGCTGTTGACAAATGTCACGTATATGCTATGATTTTGACGTGGGGGTAAGTGCCCTCTCGGGAAATCCTATTGCGGAGAGTTCCGCATCCCGAAGTTCCTTGTAACATAAACCAAAGTGCGACGACACCGCAATTTTGCCTCAATGATCCTTCGGGAGATTTGAGAACGCGGTAGTCGCCGCGAACGTGACAAAGGCGACTGTGACTGATCGACCGGGTGGGAGCACTTTTTTTCCAGCTCCCTACCCGTGACACGATCATCGCCCAGTTTCGAAATTAAGCACGCATTGGCGTGCATTTCCGAAAATTCGAAACTGTTCAATGTCTGGCTCGAGCATTATGCACAGCCATTGAAACGCATGGGGATCGCTACCTCATTCGAAGCAGTCAGACTGGACACGCAGCCACAACCGGGCCCGGAGCTTGATGATCTTCATCGAGCTTCCGGGCCTTATTTTTTTATTTGACGTCAATAAAATAATATAGTAAAGTCCTAAACAGCAGCTTTCCGGAATACCTCTGGGAGCAACCGTACATACAAATATGAAGACTATTATCGCGATCTGCGGATGGTATCTTTTCTCCGCTTCCGCCTCCTTTGCCATGGAGGAGACTTTCTCCGGGCTCAGTTACACCAATCCGGTGACAAGCCTTCACGCCGCGCGCGGAGCGGACATCACCCTTGATCAAGGGGTCACGGACATTCAATTCAATGCATCTGCCGGGACCCTCGCGTTCGAGTACCACATACCCGGTAGTACGTATCAGTCCTTTGACCTGTGGCTCAGCACGCCTCAAGGGACCGGCTTCAGCACAGGCTCGTATCTGAATGCCGATCTGAACATATTCCAACAGCCAGGCCGGTCGGGCATGCTCTTCGCCTATGAAGGCATGGCGCCGGGAAATGGCGGAGGCGAGTTCAACATCCGCGAGATGACATGGAGCGGAAACACGCTGACGAGCGCTGCGATCGATTTCGGCGAGCGCTCGACCGACACGAATCCGAACGACCTGTTATACGGGTCATTCCGGTACAACTCGACCATTCCGTTCTCTCCGCTTGTTCCTGAACCCAGCATATTCGCACTAGCCGGACTTGGCGCAGCGGCCTTCCTCCTCATCCGGCGCAAACATTGAACCTGCACACTGCGTCTCACGCGTCCTCTCTCCTCACCGGAAGAGGCGCTTTTTTATTTGACAAAACATATTTTTGAACATATAATGCTCGACAGTATGAATGACTCTTTGACTCTTAAGGAAGGCTCCCGCATAAGCATCGGGAACAGCCGGAAGCAATGGATGGTGACCAGATTCGTCCATGTGGAGATCAGGCCTAGAAAGGACCACTTGGATGTCTGGTTTATAGTCGACATCAAGGAACTACAAAAGAAATTCAAGTCGAAACGGCTTCGCGAACGCAGGCTCCACTTTTTTCTAAGCCAGGTTGATGAAATGAGGGCGCCAGAATTTAAACGCAAAAAAGCTGTGTTCTGGATCAACGGCCTCAAAAAGAAAGAGAAGCTTTCGGTCTTTCAGTGCCGTGCCGACGAGATATCTAGTCTCGCCGCCTGACCCCAAACGCTCTCACCCGCTCTTCGCAAGAAAGGCGGTCTTTTTTTATCTGATAACCGCGTTCAATTCACTGGCCGTCTTCTCACGGATCTTATCCTGGATAGCATTCACCTCTTCATTGGTAAGCGTGCGCTCGGGCGAGCAATAGATGATACGGAATGTGTAGCTGACCTTCCCTTCCCCGAACTTCTTGGCATTCTCGAAGGTATCGATGAGCTTCACCTCCTCGATAAGGTTGCCCGCGAATTCACGGACGATCTCAAAGTAGTTGTTGAGTGCGACGCTCTTGTCGACGATGAATGAAATGTCACGCAAGGTTGAAGGATATTTGCTGACTTCTTTGTATTGCGAATTAATATCTTTGAACTGGCTTACAATGCGCGGATCTTCTGACCAGAGGATGCGGATATCAGGAATGCCCATCTTGATCATAGCTAAACGTTCGCCGAAGCCGAATGCCCAGCCATTATAAACCTCCGGATCGAGGCCGAAATTCTTGAGCACGATCGGATTGACCAACCCCGCACCATTCACTTCGAGCCATTTGCCGTTGAACATGATATCCATCTCGAGGCTTTCGACGGTATACGGAAAATCATCCTCGAGGAAGGTGTATTCGATGTCATTGCCGAATATGCCTTTGGCCAGATCGATCTGGACCGCCTTGAGTTCGTCCTGGTCGATCTTCTTCAGGGACTTCTTGCAGATGAGCAATCCATCGATCTGATGGAAGGCCGGGAAATGATGCCTGTCGATCTCGTCTTTTCTAAAGACGATACCCGGAGCCAGCGCCTGGATATGGCCGTCAGTTTCAAGCCTCTTCAGGACCTCAGGATCCTTGAGATAAAAAGACCACATAGCCGTCATCTGCGTGCGCAGGAGGCGCGTATCGGTCACATAGTAGGTGTCAGTCTCGCGCCGGCTCGGGTGGTCCTTCGGCGTATTCAACAGATCGAAGTTCTGTTCGACGGTGACGATCTTCGGAAATTCGACGATGTCGAAGTCTTTGAATCTGGGAAGGTCGAGTACGGCGTCAAAAAGAATCTTAACAGGAGAATGTTCCTTGCGGGTGAGGTCAGGTAAGGCTAAAAGCCTCTTCATACGGAGACTCTTGAAGTCAGTGCGCTTTTCGAGGAGGGCCAATGCCTCCTGCTCCTCGGTATCTTTGATGGTGATTGTGCGTCTCATAGGCATATACTCTAGCAAATTGGCCCTAAAAAGCATATACTCATATCATCTATGAATCCCGTATTCTCCGGCATAACGGAGGCATTTCTCTTCGTTTCCCTCTATATTCAGGTCTTCCTGATCATCGCTCTCATCGAGCACCGCGATAAGCTGAAAAAGGCTCCCGCAGTCAAAGCCCTTTCGTCTGCCGAACTTCCGACCGTATCCGTTATTGTTCCCTGCTTCAACGAAGAATCAACCGTCTTTGGAACTATCGAGTCCCTGAAAAAGCTCAACTATCCCAAAGAAAAGCTCTCAATCATCGCCGTCGACGACGGATCGACTGATGACACCTGGTCATACCTTCTGAGATATAAGGATGATCCGCAGGTGATCCTTCACCGGAAGAAAAACGGCGGCAAACACACCGCTGTTAACTTCGGCATCGAGCATAGCACCAGCGACATCATCGGCTGTCTCGATGCAGACTCATTCGTGCACCCGGAGGCGCTTCTGCGCATGGTTCCCCTCTTCGCTGACCCGAGAGTCGCTGCAGTGACTCCTGCCATCAAGGTTCGTACGCCGCGCGGAATTCTGGACCATATCCAGCTCGCCGAATACAACATCGGCGTCTTTCTGCGCAAGATGTACAGCACGTTCAATGCCATTCATGTGACGCCCGGACCGTTCTCGATGTTCCGCCGCTCTGTTTTTGCCGAAGTCGGGCCATTCCGCAGCGCCTACAACACCGAGGATCTTGAGATGGCCCTGCGTTTGCACCGCAATAATTTCAAGATCGAGAATGCCGAGCACGCTCATGTCTACACAACTCCGCCAGCGACCATCCGTGCGCTTATCAAACAGCGCGTGCGCTGGACCACGGGCTTTCTTTTGAATCTGCGCGACTACCGTGACCTCATGTTTAGCCGCAAGCATGGCCATATCGGCACCTTCACCCTTCCGGCGGGAGTGATATCGCTCGTGACCGTGCTCTTCTTCGCGAGCTTCACTATCGTGAATGCCGCTACCCAGATGACTAACGACATCATCCGTTACCGCCTGATCGGCTGGCAGTGGCACTGGCCGACATTCACATTCTTTTTCACTAATACGACTGTCGTACGGCTCCTGACGCTGACCTTGGTCTTCCTGGCTATAGGATTCATCTTCTTTGGGAAACGAATGGCCAGCGGCTCCTGGAAGCCTTCCAGGGACATGTTCGCCTATGCTTTCTTGTATGGATTCCTGGCGCCTATCTGGGTGGCGATATCGTGGGTACGGGCTATCGCGGGAAATGTCGGGAGTTGGAGGTAAAAGAAATTTCCCAACAGTTTCTTGACTTCGGGCTCTTTTGAAGTAAAGTCAGCTCAGAATGAAAATAACAACTGCCTTATTCGATTTGGACGGAGTTCTCATTGATAGCAAACTACTGGTCAAGGGAGCTTTCATACATACATTCGCCACGTTCAATATCCCTGACGAGCGCCATTTCTTCGGGACGACTGCCTTGAGCGGCCTGTCTTTGGTAGAAACGTATCAGACAGTCGCACCGGATGCCGACATATCCAAGCTTACCAAGGCTCACGCGGCGTTCCAGAACGACAACCTGCATCTGGTCACACCTTTCGACGACGCGGTCGTAACCCTCAAAGAACTTAGACGGAAAGGGGTGAACATCGGAGTGATCACGAATCGTTCGATCAATGCGCGGCACATCCTGGAACATTGCGGGCTCGATTCGCTGATCGATCTCGTTGTGTCAGTGGAAGATGTCGTGAATCCAAAGCCACATCCTGAAGGGATCCTGAAGGCTATGGCGCATTTCGGTTCAAAGCCTTATGAAACCATCATGGTCGGCGATATGCCTGTGGATATCACGGCGGGCAAATCCGCCGGAGTCACAACCGTGGCAGTCGATACGAGCAATTGTCTCGACGAGCTAAGGAAAAACAATCCGAGCTTCTTAATCCAGAGGGTGAGCGAGTTGATACCGTTGTTCTTCTCGTAAGAAATTACTTGATGGATCCCAGACCGCTTTAAAAAGGCGGTTTTTTATTTCTATGGATTAGCCCCCCCAACTGAGTAAGTGCCTAAAAACTTCATTCACACATTTTGATTTGCGTGATCTAATTAACGAGTTCGTTGAGCCATATTTTTTCATCATTACACAACAAATTACACGAAACCTGTCAATGAAGTTTCAGCGACATTAGCTGTGTCGAGTATGAGACGGCATGAAAAATTTCGAGACGTAACAAACGTCGGACACCTTCTTCAAAGAATATGCTTATTCGAATTGTACCTGCTCGAATCTTGAATCTCGTCTCTTTCAGTGGTATGGTACGCAACATGTCATCTTATAGAAAATACCTCTGGGCCTTCGTCATAACCCTTGCCATATTCCTGGCAGTGACGCTGGTCAGCAACTACTTCGATAACCGCCGCATCGACGAGATCAAGTCGATCCAGGACAGCATCTCCATGAATATCCTATCTTCTGAGACCCAGTTCGACCTCCTCAAAGAGACGCCGTGCGAAGATGTCAGCAACTCTTCCCTTTCTCAGGAATTGGATACGTTAGGCGCCCAAGTTTCCTACCTCGAGAGCACGCGCGGCTCGGATGATGCCACGGTGATCCAGCTCAAACAGGAATATGCCCTTCTTGAGATCAAGGATTACATCCTCATGCAGAACATGACCCAGAAGTGCGGCACCAAGCCCGTCTTCGTGCTCTACTTCTATTCCAATAACGGCGATTGTCACGACTGCGCGAATGCAGGAGCAGTCCTCACCGCGCTTCGTGAAGAATATCCGGATGTTCGTGTCTACTCGTTCGACTACCATTCGGCTGTATCGGCCGTCGGAACGCTCGAGAATATCTATAACGTGAAGGAGCAATTTCCTGCTTTGGTGATCCACAACAAGCCGGTCTACGGTTTGAAATCGCTCTCAGATATGGAAACATTGATGCCTGAACTAGCGAAGATGATGAGTTCGACATCTGCGACAAGTACGGCCACGACAACGAGGGTGAGGAAATAAAGATTTTATCCGGATTTTAACTTTTTTTGATACGGATTTTATCTCGTGCTGTTATCCTTTCAGTATGCAGAAAGATTTTGATGCGTGGAATAAAAAGAAAAAAGAGCTCGAATCTAGAGAGCAACGAATATCAGGCGTGCATGAACGCCAAATATGGTGGTGCTCACTTGGACTCAATATTGGAGATGAGGAGGATGGAAAAAATGACCTATTTGAAAGGCCAATTTTGATCATCAGAAAATACAACAAGAGGTTCGTCCTTGTCATCCCGCTCACATCTAACATAAAATTTGATCCTCATTATCATCGCATCGAAAATCGAACAATGGGATCCGCGATACTCTCTCAAGCACGCCCGATAAGCACTAAAAGATTCGATAGATTGGCAAGAACCCTGGCAAAAAGCGAATTTGAGGTCATAATTAGAAAATATACCGACTTGGTTTCTCCTATACAATAAAAAATAGCCCGCCGATGCATCGGTGAGGGCTATTTTCATTTCAAAGTCAGCTCTCCAGCATGACTTCCCGGCTTCCCCGTATCCTCGGATGTCCGAGCGGGGTACCTCGATTGGCTTTCGCCGTTTGAGTACTATAAGTATAGTCGCTCATTTCAGACTGTCAAGAGTGAGCCGCCTCCCGGGCTTGAACCGGGGACCTACTGTTTACAAAACAGTTGCTCTACCAACTGAGCTAAGGCGGCGTTGCTTACTTCCTCCCCTCCGTCTCCCCTATCCTTCTCAGATAGAATGAAGCCCCGTGATCCTTGACCTGGCCGCGGCCGCGCACTGCATCCAGCATCTTCTTGCCCTGCGGCGTCGAGATGAACATATGCTTGATCTCCACGTACCAGCCACGGATATATTTGAGCACATGAATGGCCATCCACTGCGCGAGCGCGATGAATGTGTGCTTATTTATGTACGAGAAGAAACTACCGACAGCGTTGAAGATCGTGTAGAAAAAATGGTCACTGCCCTGGCCGAGCTTGGAGAGGATGGTCGGCTTGCCGGTCTTCACCTCATGACGCTTATACAGAATCATCCCGGCGATACCGAGCAGTGAGACGTAAAAGAGTGAGATGAGTGTATACATATTGTATGTTTATACGTGAGTTTAACGCTCGAGGATCTTGTAGCGCATGTACCTTCCGACGGCTGTCTTCTCGCCGAACTTTTGGACAGCAGCATCCACAAGGCCCTGGATAGTCACTTCCGGATTCTTGATGAACGGCTGATCCATGAGGACCATCTCGGCAAAATAGGTGTCGAGCTTGCCCTGAAGGATCTTGTCGCGCATAGCCTCGGGCTTGCCCTTCACTTCTTCGGCGAAGACTTCCTTAGCAGCGCGAGTATCTGCTTCAGTGATATCCTCCCTCTTCAGGAACTTCGGATTGGAAGCGGCCACATGCATGGCGATATCGCGAGCCAAAGCTTTGAATTCGTCGTTGTTGGCCACGAAGTCGGTCTCGCAGTCGAGCTCGACCATGGCAGCGACAGTGCCGTTGGCATGCACATAGGTCTGGATGGTTCCGGCATTGAAGGAACGGTCGGCTTTCTTGGCAGAAAGACCGCTCGAGACCTTGCGCAAGATGACCAAGGCCTTCTCCACATCGCCCTTGGCCTCTTCAAGAGCCTTCTTGCACTGCATGACGGAAACTCCGGTCTGGTCGCGGAGAGCTTTGACTTGTTCTGTGCTGATGGCCATGGTATTTGAGGTGGGTTTAGAGGCTAAAGGGGCGACTCGAGGGGTCTTGGAGAGGGTCGGATCGGTATCTGGCTGTTTGTGTATTGTATCTGTTTTTCGCGCTTTCCGCGACCACAGGAAAAATGGGCTGAACATGGGAGTGAACGGACGAAAAGCATCCGGACGAAGGGATGCGGGTATTAAGCTTTGACGACCTTGCCGGCTGTGTAAGCCTTGGCGATCTCTTCTACGAAGAACTGGATGCTGGCCTTGGAGCCGTCGTTGCCGACGATCGGGAACTTGATCTCGGAGATGTCGCAGTCGGAGCCTGCAAGGGCGATGACCGGGATATTGAAGTCCATGGCCTCCTTGAGGGCATTCTTCTCGCGGCGCGGATCGATGATGAAGAGCGCGTCCGGAGCTTTCTTCAACGAGACGATGCCGTAGAACATCTTCTCGAGAGAAGCGATCTCCTTGTCGATGAGCATGCGCTCGCGCTTGGTGTATTTGGCGAGCTCGCCCTTCTCGCGGTCGGAAGTGAGCTTCTCATAGCGCTCGATGCGCTTCTTGATCTGGCCGAAGTTGGAGATAGTGCCTCCGATCCAGCGGCCGTCGATATACGGCATGTTGAGAGACATGGCAGCGTTCTTCACGGCCATAGAAGCCTCTTTCTTGCCGCCGACGAACATGACAGTCTTGCCTTCTGAGGCGAGCTTAGTGATGAAAGCCTTGGCTTTTTCAAGCATGACCTCGGTCTTCTCGAGATCGAGGATGTCAGTCGAGTTCTTAGTGCCGAATATGAAAGGAGAAACGGTCGGATGCCTGCGCGAGCGGCCCATTCCAAAATGCGCGCCTGCGCTGAACATGGTTTCGATGGTCTTCTGGGTGGTAGACATATGTGGGTGCTAGCTTATCAAGATAAGGCCTTGAAGTCAACATTTCTTGGCTTTTTGCCGGTTTTGGCGATACTCCTCAGATTTTAGGCAGATTTTAACCTTTTTTGATACGGATTTTATCCCCTACCGCTAAGATATGCTCCACATGGGAGAATATATAAAAGATTATGATTCCTGGAATAAATATAAGAAGACCCTGAATGAAAATGGATTCGGAGATTACTGCCATGAACGAGAAGTCTGGTGGTGCGCCATCGGTGTCAATATCGGCTCGGAACAAGATGGTAAAAACGAAAGATTCGAAAGGCCGGTTTTGATCATACGCAAGATTCGTAAGGACCTCCTCCTAGTAGCGCCGCTCACAAGCAAGATCAGCGATGAGCCACAACGTATCTATACTGAAAGTACAGGAGAAAAATCTCAAATCTTACTTGATCAGACAAGAACGATCAGCAATAAAAGGCTTCTGGGCAAGATTGGCAGGGTTAAGAAAGCTGTCTACCAAGAAGTTCTTATCGGTATTATCCAGTTCCTTTTGATAAATACTAAGACCCCGCTTTAAACGGGGTCTCGGAGCCCGAAGGCCAAGGTAAGAATATTTTAACAAACTGAATTTTGAAGTCAACTATAGTTATTCATCCGACGAATCTGAGCCCGTCTTCCCTGTCTTCTCGAACTCATGGAGCGCATCTATGATCGGCTGGATATATCCATCCATGACCTTTGGAATATTGTGCCAGGATTCTTTGATTCGGTGATCTGTGATGCGGTCCTGCGGGAAATTGTACGTGCGGATCTTCTCGGAACGGGCGTTGGTGCCAATCTGGCCCTTGCGGTCAGCAGAGAATTTATTGGCTTCTTCTTCCTCCTTGAGCGCAGCGATCTTGGACGTGAGCAGGATCATGGCACGCTCGCGGTTGGCACCCTGGCTGCGCTCAGTAGTCGCGCGGACTTCGAGGCCGGTCGGCTTGTGGACCAAGCGCACAGCTGACTCGACTTTATTCACGTTCTGGCCACCCTTGCCGCCCGCGCGCGAGAATTCCATGAGAAGATCCGCCGGGTTGATCTCGAACTTCACCTTCTTGCGGATAGGCATGATCGCCACAGAAGCCGTCGAGGTATGGATACGTCCCATCTTCTCGGTCTCTGGCACGCGCTGCACGCGATGCACACCTGTTTCAAAGTGCAGGTCTTCATAGACACCATCGCCTTTTATCTCCAGAGAAGCTTCCTTGTAGCCACCGAGATCATTCTTGGACTCTTCGACGATCTTGGCTGACCAGCCGCGCATCTCTGAGAAGCGCTTATACATATCCAAAAGCTCAGCTGCAAAGAGAGCCGCCTCATCACCGCCGGCGCCGGCGCGCACTTCGAGGATGATCTCATTGGGTTTCTCGTCTTCTACTACGTCGGCAGCCAAAATAGCATCCATCTGTTCGATCATGGACTTTTTTTGTTCGAGAATAGAGGCGAGCTCATGCTCTGCCATCTCCTTCATGCCCGGATCAGCTGCGATGAGGGCCTGGGTCTCAGCTTCTTCTTTGAGGAGCTTCTCGAGAAGAGTGGCCATGAAAGCCGTCTTAGGGTTGTTTTTATAGATTTCCAAGTTCATATGCATTATAAAGTAACACGAATCCACGAACCACACGAATTCCACAAATTCGTGGTATTCGTGCAATTCGTGGATCCGTGTTGGGCGTTACTTCTTTGCCTTGGACTGGCGCGTCTTGAACTTCTCGACGCGGCCGGCGGTGTCGATGGTCTTCTCCTGGTTGGTATAGAAAGGATGCGAGGCGCTTGAGATATCCATGTTAAAGAGAGGATATTCTTTGCCATCAGTGAATTTGGCGGTTTCCTTGGTCGCGATCGTAGAAGAAATGAGGAACTTAGCGCCGCTTGAGTTATCGGCGAAGATGACCGGACGAT